>ERZ1026874.1558-NODE-1558-length-11976-cov-13.366161_pt1 | contig 11976 bp, 7 predicted proteins | sample MGYA00380167_ERZ1026874 | MGnify/ENA primary metagenome ERZ1026874 (study PRJEB33269, sample SAMEA4719803) | human gut metagenome | biome: human-associated habitat; feature: organic feature; material: feces | place: Cameroon | collected 2013-10 ...
TCCGCCGCATGGTGGCGGAACACCGAAAGCCGCTATATAAAAACAAAAATAAAGCAAAAAGGAGGTGCCCCACGCAGGTATGATCCCCCAGGAATACATCCAGGAAGTCGTTCGCCGCAACGATATTGAGGACATCGTAGGCCAATACGTCCAGCTCCGCCGCCGCGGGCGCACCCTCACCGGCCTTTGCCCGTTCCATAACGAAAAAACGCCTTCCTTCGTGGTTTACCCGGACACCCAGAGCTTTTACTGCTTCGGCTGCGGCGCGGCAGGGGACGTTATCAGCTTTGTGCGCAAGTACAATAACCTCGGCTATGTCGAGACCGTCAAACAGCTGGCCAGCCGTGCAGGCATGCCCCTGCCCGAGGAGGACGATAAGGAATCCCGCGCCCGCCAGCGCCTCTTAGAGATCAATCGCTGCGCCGCCCGCTACTTTTACGAGCAGCTCAACGCCCGCACGCCCGAAGCCGCCCTGGCCCGCCGCTATTGGCGCGAAAAGCGCGGCCTGTCCGACGCCGCCATCCGCCGCTTCGGCCTGGGCTACGCGCCCGAGGATTTCACCGGCCTGCTGCATTACCTGCGCCGCCTCGGCTTCTCCGAGGAAGAGCTGGAACACTCCGGCCTCGTCAAGCGCAGCGCCAAGGGCAATCTCTACGACATCTTCCGCCACCGCGTCATGGTGCCCATCATTGATGTGCGCGGGGCCATCATCGCCTTCGGCGGCCGTGTGCTGGACGACTCCAAACCCAAGTACATCAACAGCCCCGAGACGATGGTGTACAAAAAGTCCCGCACGCTGTTTGCCCTGAATGTGGCCAAAAAATCGCCGAATAAACGTTATATTTTGTGCGAGGGCTACATGGACGTCATCTCGATGCACGAGGCTGGGTTTGACACCGCCGTCTGCGCCTGCGGTACCGCCTTGACGCCCGAACAGGTCAAGCTGCTGACTGAATACGCCGACGAAGTGGTGCTGAGTTATGACTCCGACGAGGCGGGCCAGAAGGCCACCGCCCGCAGCCTGGCCATGTTCACCGACGCCGACATCAAGGTGCGGGTGCTGAGCTACCAGGGCGCTAAAGACCCGGACGAGTTCATCAAAAAATACGGCAAGGAGCGGTTCGCCATGCTGCTGGACGGCAGCGCTGACCCGACGGAGTTCCAGCTGAAAAAGGCTGCCGCCAACTATGACCTGCGGGATTCGGCCGGGCGGCTGAACTACCTCAAGGACGCCATCGACATCCTGGCCCGCAAGGGCGTTACCCCCACAGCGCGGGACGTCTACGCAGGCCGCTTGGCCGAGGAGACCGGCGTGGGTAAAAAGGCGATCTTGGAGCAGATGAACGATGTGCTGCGCAGCACCCAGCGCCGCGACCGCCGCAAAGAGCAGCGCGACCTGGCCGGGCAGGGCAATGCCGCCGACATCCGGGTGCCCTACAGCGCCGGGGGAGATGCCGCTTTGGGTGCCGCCAGTGCCGGGCGGCAACTCATCGCCGCGCTGCTGCAAAGCCCCGAAAAGATCCCCTATGTGCGCCAGCGTCTGAACATGGACGCCGTGGTCCTGCCCGAAATGCAGGAGGCCCTGCGGGCTATTTTCCGCTGTGCGGACGAGCAGCTGCCGGTGAACATCACCAGCCTGCAGCAGATGCTGGACGATAAGCCGATGGCCGAAGTCAACCGCGCCCAGGCCGTCAACGCCGGGCACCCCCTCCAGCAGGAGGACATTGACATGTACCTGGAACGGCTGGACAACGCCAAGCCCATCAGCCAGACCGTCAAAGGCACTACCGACGACCAGTTTTTAAGCGCCTTCTCGAAACTCCGCAAGGAAAAAGGCGCGGCCGACCCGCCCCAATCTGATTGAAGAATTTCTCTCAAACATCCGTGTTCATATAAAAAACCAAAGGAGAACGTACTTATGGCAGAAAAGAAAGATTCTATCCGCAGCTTGATCGAGACCGGCCGCCGTGCCGGCAAGCTGACCAACAGCGAGATCAGCGACGCGATGGAGGAGAGCGGTCACGTCCTGGACGTGGAGCAGATGGAAAAGCTCTACGAGGAACTGGAGAGCAACGGTATCGAGGTCATCGATGATGACCCCGTCAGCGATGTGGACGCCAGCCTGTTGAGCGGCACCACCGAGGAAGGCGCCGACGACTTCGACGACGCCCTGAATACCGACGGCATTACCATCGACGACCCCGTCAAGGTCTACCTGAAAGAGATCGGCCGCGTGCCCCTGCTGACCCCCGAGGAGGAGATCGACCTGGCCCTGAAAATTCAGGCCGGCGGCCCCGAGGGCGAGAAAGCCAAAAAGCGCCTGAGCGAAGCCAACCTGCGTCTGGTCGTTTCCATCGCCAAGCGTTACGTCGGCCGCGGCATGCAGTTCCTGGACCTGATCCAGGAGGGCAACCTGGGCCTGATCAAGGCTGTGGAAAAGTTCGACCACACCAAGGGCTTCAAGTTCTCTACCTACGCAACGTGGTGGATCCGTCAGGCCATCACCCGCGCCATTGCCGACCAGGCCCGCACCATCCGCATCCCGGTGCATATGGTCGAGACCATCAACAAGGTCAAGAAGGTCTCCAGCCAGCTGCTGCATGAGTACGGCCATGACCCCAGCGCCGAGGAAATTGCCGAGCGCCTGGAGATGCCTGTGGATAAGGTGCGCGAGATCATGCGTGTGGCCCAGGAGCCTGTCAGCCTGGAGACCCCCATCGGTGAGGAGGAGGACAGCCATCTGGGTGACTTCATCCCCGACGATGACGCCCCCGTGCCCGCCGAGGCCGCCAGCCAGACCCTGCTGAAAGAGCAGTTGGCCGACGTGCTGAAGACCCTGACCCCCCGTGAGGAGAAGGTCCTGCGCCTGCGCTTCGGCCTGGAGGATGGCCGCCCCCGCACGCTGGAAGAGGTCGGCAAGGAGTTCAACGTCACCCGTGAGCGCATCCGCCAGATCGAAGCCAAGGCCCTGCGCAAGCTCCGCCACCCCAGCCGCAGCAAAAAGCTGCGCGACTTCCTGGATTGATTTGACAGCATAATATAGCAAGAGCCGCTCCCTTCCATTGGAAGGGAGCGGCTCTTTTGTGTAGATGTTTTGGAACTTACAGTTCCTCGCCGTTGGTCTCGATCACTTTACGGTACCAATCGAAGCTGTCTTTTTTATACCGCTTGAAGCTGCCGTGGCCCTGGTCGTCACAATCGACGTAGATGAAGCCGTAGCGCTTGGCCATCTCGCCGGTGGAGGCGGAGACCAGGTCGATGCAGCCCCACATGGTGTAGCCGAACAGGTCCACGCCGTCCTCCTCGACAGCCTGCTTCATGGCGCGGATGTGCCGCTGCAGGTAGTCGATGCGGTAGGGGTCATGGATGCTGCCGTCAGCTTCCAGCGCGTCCCGGGCACCCAGGCCGTTCTCCACGATGATGATGGGCAGATCATACCGGCTCTCGATCTCGTTGAGGGTGTAGCGCAGGCCGTCCGGGTCGACCTGCCAGCCCCACTGGCTGGACTCCAGGTACGGGTTCTTCGCGCCGCCCAGCAGGTTGCCGGAGGCCTGGGCCGCATCGGGGTTGGTGGTCACGCAGTTGGTCTGGTAGTAGGAGAGGGAGAAGAAATCCACGGTGCCGCGGCGCAGGGCCTCGCGGTCGGCCTCGGTGATGTTCAGGTGGATGCCATTTTTCGCCCAGAAGCTCTGGGCGTAGTAGGGGTAGGTACCGCGGCACTGCACATCGGCGCAGTACCAGTTGAACTGCCGCCAGTTCTGCTGGAACTCCAGCATATCCTTGGGGTGGCAGGTCAGGGGATAGACGGGCATCATGGCGATCATGTTGCCGATCTTTGCCTCAGGGTCCAGCTCGTGCCCGGCCAGTACGGTGCGGGCGCTGGCTACCAGCTGGTGATGCAGTGCCTGATACCGCACCTGCACATCATCCACCTGATGCAGGAAATCCCGCGTGCCCTCGTTGCGGATGCCCAGGGACATGTAGTTGCCCAGGGGCAGGGTGCCGCAGTTGATCTCGTTGAAGGTCAGGTAGTACCGCACCTTGCCCTTGAAGTGGGCAATCACCGTACGGGCGTAACGCTCAAACAGCGCGATCACCTCGCGGGAGGCCCAGCCGTTGTACTTGTTGACCAGGTGCAGCGGCATCTCGTAGTGTGACAGGGTCACGATCGGCTCAATGCCGTGGGCTTTCAGCTCGTCAAAGACGTCATCGTAGAACTGCAGGCCGGCCGGGTTCGGCTCGGTCTCCTCGCCGGTGGGGAAGATGCGGCTCCACGCGATGGACATGCGGTAGGCTTTAAAGCCCATCTCGCCCATCAGGGCGATGTCCTCTTTATAATGGTGGTAAAAGTCGCTGGCGGTGCGGTTGGGGTAGGTCAGGCCCGGCTCGGTGTCAGGTGTGATCTGACGGGGAGAGGTATGCGTCCCGGCAGAAAGCATATCCGCCTCGCTGGGGCCCTTTCCGCCCTCCTGCCAGCCGCCCTCGATCTGGTTGGCGGCGGTGGCACCGCCCCAGAGAAAGTCTTTGCAAAACGGCATAAAAAGCATCCTTTCGGGAGAAAATTACTTGTTGGCAGCTTCGGGCTTGTACAGGACCCAGGTGGCTGCGAAGGTGGCCACAGCGCCCACCAGCACGGAGATGACCATGAACAACAGGTTGTTGGGCTTGTCAGCGCTGACGAACAACGGCAGGGCGATGACAGAGGAAGCACCCGCAAAGGCATAGATAGCGGTCTTGAGCAGACCTGCCACGCAACCGCCGATGGCAGAACCGATCATGGCGCCGTACATGGGGGTCTTGTACTTCAGGTTGATGGCGTACATGGCAGGCTCGGTAACACCGGCCACAACAGCGGTGACAGCGGTGGAGAAGCCGGTGGACTTCAGGTTGGTGTCCTTGGTTTTGAGAGCGACAGCCAGTGCAGCAATGCCCTGATCGATGTTGGAGATGATCAGTGCAGGGAAGAAGATGGGCTCGTACAGGGGGTCAACGGTCAGCATCTGCATCAGGTAGGGAACAAAGGCACCGTGCATACCGGTCATGATAACGAACGGCATCACAGCGGCAAAGGCGGCCACACCGATGAAGCCCAGGGTGTTGTACAGCCACAGGACGAAGGTGCTCAGGTAGGTGCCCAGGAAAGAACCGATGGGGCCGAGGACGCAGTAGGCCAGGGGGATCATGACGATGATGGTCAGCAGCGGCTCCAGCACGGAACGCAGGATGTCAGGGGAGTGCTTGGCAAAGAACTTCTCGATGGGGGCCATGACGGCGCAGCACAGGATGATGGGGAAGATGGTGCTGGAGTAGCTCACGCCGTACACGGGGATACCCAGGAAGTTGAAGGCGGTGCCGTCGCTGACGCCGCTGGCAAAGGACGGGTAGATCAGCAGGCCGCCGATGACCATGCCCAAGGCGGGGTTGGCACCAAACTTCTTGGCGGCGAATGCGCCGATCATGATGGGCAGGAAGTAGAAGCCAGCGTCACCGGCAAAGGTGAGCAGCTGGTATGTGCCGCTGTCGGCGGGCACGCCGGCCATGTCCATCAGGATCAGGATGACCTTGATCATGCCGCAGCCAATCAGAGCGGGGATAAGCGGGGTCAGCGAGCCGGAGATGCCGTCGAAGATTTTGTCGATGACAGCCTTGACACCCTTCTTCTGGGCGGGCTTTTCATCGTCCAGCTTCTCGTCCACGGATTTCTCCACGGCGAAGCCGTTCTTCTCGCAAATCAGGCGGTAAGCATCGTTGACAGCCTGGCCGATGATGATCTGGTACTGGCCGTTCTGCCACTGGGAGCCGAGAACACCGGGCAGTTTTTCGATTTCGTCTTTTTTGACGGCGGACTCGTCCTTCACGTTAAAACGCAGGCGGGTCACGCAGTGGGTAAAGAACTGGACATTGGCTTTGCCGCCGACAAGACCAACGATCTTGTCAGAAAGCTCCTGATATTTCTGTGCCATTATTGGTTCCTCTTTCTTGATTTTCAGTGTGTTTGGTATATCTGTACAAAGGGTGCGCGCTTCCCTTTATTACATGCGAGGTTAAGCCTGCTCGCGGGAGCAGAACCGTTCGATATGAAGCATGAGATAGGACATTTCCTCGCTTCCCAGGTTCTTGCCGGTCTTTTGCTGCAGGTAGGTGCGGACATCCTCCGCACACAGGTAAGTCTCTCTATACTCCTGTTTCAGATTGTTGAAGAGTTTGTCGTTGTTGTTTTCCAGTGTCTCATTGTTGCGGATGCGGGCCAGCAGGTATTCCATGTGGGTGATAAAGCGGCTGGCGTTGAAGCCAGAACGGTCAATGGTGATGTTCTCCCGCTTTTCGATCAGGCCGATGACATCGCTGATCATCGTGCTGGCGTCGAGGAAATCGGCCTTCGGGGCCACGGAGTTCTCGGCGTTGATGAGATGCAGCGCAATGGCGGCGGCTTCTTCTTTGGGCAGGCGCACACCGAAGCGCTGGTTGATGCACGCCACAGCTTGGGTGGCAACCTTGTACTCTGCTTCGTGCAGGTAAGCCAGGTTGCCGACGTAGGGCGGCTTGATGTGGATGTTTTTCTTGTAGCGGTCGATGGCAAAGTTGATGTGGTCCGCCAGGGTAATGACCAGGTTGCGGTTGAAATCGGCATCGATGCTGTTGGCAGCCAGATCAACGAGCATACCCGAGACATCGAAGATCTCCTTGGGGATCTCTTTCAGCAGGCCCTGGTATTCGGGGCTGATGCCGTAGTAGGTGCGCTCAATGACCGAGAGGTCCGTCAGCTCGTATGGGATGGGCTTGAAGCCGATGCCCTTGCCAAAGGCGATGAGCTCACGCTGGTTGCCATCCAGGCACAGCGCCACGTTATTGTTGATCTTTTTGATGACTTTCATGGGCTCACCTTCCTTATACGGGATAAAATGAACATGCGGGCAAAAAAATAAGACACGACCATACAGGTGCATTTTCTGCATCTGTCAATGGTCATGCCTCCCGAAGAGTAACAATCCGTTAACGTATGTTCATTTTTCATTCATATTCTACGATGTCCCCCCAAAAAAGTCAATCGGCGAACTCGCACAAAAAAATGAACGTATTCTTGTGCATATTGCTATTGCGTGACTTGGACAGCCTTATTTTGCCGTCCGGCAATACACCTCGATCGCTTTGCTGGCAAACTCGGCGGTACCGGGGCCGCCTGCGGCGTTGATGTTTTGGGTAAACGCGCCGCCTGCGGTGTACAACTGGCCGAGCTGGCCCAAAATGGTTTTGGAGCAGGTGTAGTAATGCTCGCTGATAAAATCTTGCAGCTTCTTCACCTGGGCCTGCACGGCGGGGGCGTCAGGGTCCATGCTTTGCATCTTACCGAAAGCTGCAATGATTTCCATCAGCTGGCCGCCCATAGCGGAAACCTCTTTTTCCGTCTTGAGGGCGGTTTTTTGCTCAAACTCTTTGTACTCCGGCGTGGCGCCCCACTGCTGCTTGGCCTGGGCGGCGTAGTCCTTGATCTTCTGTGTATCAAATGCGGTAAAATCCATAATGGTTCCTCCTGTGGTTTGTGTCTTTTCCGCAAGGGCGATGAGATCCTCGATATGCTGTCGCTTCAGCTTCAGCAGTTCGATCTGCTGCTCCAGCGCCTTTTCTCGGTCGAAGGCGGAATTAGACAGGATCCGCTGAATGTCTTTCAGCGAAAACTCCAATTCCCGGAACAACAGGATTTGCTGCAAACGTTCCAGCGCTGTATCGTCATACAGGCGGTAGCCGCTGTCGGTATGCCCGGCGGCGGGCAGCAGGCCGATCTGGTCGTAATAGTGCAGCGCGCGTATACTCACGCCGGTCAGACGGCTGACTTCGTGTACGGTCATCATGGGGGAGAACCTCGCTTTCCTTGGCGGTACTTATACCATACACTATAACGCTACGTCAGGGTCAAGGGCAAAAGCAGGAAAGAAGCATGAAAGAAATTCATCTTGAAGTTTTGCTTTATTTGTGATACACTTGTAGCCGTTTGAGAAACAACCTGGAGGGACGTAGGAAAAATGAAAAACGAAAAAAGAAGCAGCTTTTCCGGCAGGCTTGGCTTTGTGCTCTCGGCAGCCGGGGCGTCGGTGGGACTGGGCAATATCTGGCGGTTCCCGTACCTGGCGGCCAAATATGGCGGCGGAATCTTCCTTTTGATTTATATCGTGCTGGCGCTTACCTTTGGCTACACGATGATCATGGCCGAAACGGCCCTGGGCCGCATGACCGGCAAAAGCCCGGTGGGCGCTTACGCCAGCTTTGCCAAGCCGGGCAAGCGCGGCGGGTTCTTAGGCTTCGGCGGCTGGATCAACGCCATCATCCCGGTGCTGATCGTACCGTATTACTCGGTCATCGGCGGCTGGGTCATTCGGTATCTGGTGGGGTATCTCGCCGGCCAAAGCCAGGCGCTGGCGGCGGACGGCTTCTTCTCAGATTTCATTTCCAACGGTGCTGTAACAGAGATCTGCTTCCTGGCCTTTGCGCTGTTCACGCTGGGCATCATCTTTGCGGGTGTGCGCAACGGCGTCGAGCGTGTCTCCAAAGTAATGATGCCGGTGCTGGTGGTGCTGTCGGTCATTATCACTGCCTACTCGGTCACGCGGCCGGGAGCGCTGGCGGGCGTCAAGTATTTCCTGGTGCCGAACCCCGCCAACTTCAGCTGGATGACGGTGGTCACGGCGATGGGGCAGATGTTCTACTCGCTGTCCATCGCCATGGGCATCCTGGTCACTTTCGGTTCCTATATGAAAAAGGATGTCGCCATCGAGGACGCGACCCAGAACGTCGAGGTGTTCGACACGATCATCGCCGTCATGGCGGGCCTGATGATCATTCCGGCAGTGTTTGCCTTCTCCGGTGGCGACCCGGACACCCTGCAGGCGGGGCCCGCGTTGATGTTCATTACGCTCCCCAAAGTTTTTGCCGGCATGGGCCTGGGCAGCGCGGTGGGCGTGCTGTTCTTTGTGCTGGTGCTGTTTGCAGCGGTCACCAGCTCCATCGCGCTGACCGAAAGCGCGGTCTCCACTTTCCAGGATGAGCTGGGCTGGAGCCGCCGCAAGGCCACAGTGCTGGTAGGTGTTATCATGGTAGGGCTGGGCACGCTGTCCAGCCTGGGCTACGGCCCGCTGGCCGGGGTGACGGTGCTGGGCATGCAGTTCCTCGATTTCTTCGACTTCCTCACCAACTCGGTGATGATGCCGATCGCGGCCATCGCCACCTGCCTGCTGGTGTCCCGCGTGGTAGGCGTTGAGCGCATCGAGCACGAGGTCACCCTCGAGGGCGGGAGCTTCCGCCGGAAGAAGGTCTTCAACTTTATGATCCGCTGGCTCTGCCCGGTGTTCGCGGCGATCATTCTGGCCAGTTCCGTGGCCAATGCGTTTGGGATCATTGCTATGTGATAATAGGCTTTCAAGACCTGCCACCTTGCGGCAGGTCTTTCGTTTTAACGGCATCCTTCCATTAGGTCATCCTTTTTTGTGACCAAAAAAGGAAGCGAAAAAAGTCCCGCTGTTGCGAGGCAGCGCGCTTGGCGGCCAAAACGATGGCCGCCATCCAGCAGAGCTGGCCCGCTCGTGCGGATCAAAGCCCCACTGGGGCTTTGATCGCTGCGCGACCCCGCAACCCCGCCCAAAGGGCTACTCGCCCCTGAGAACCCCAAAGGGGTGGTCAGCTGTCCTAAAAGCTAAAAATTGCAGGAGTGCTGCAATTTTCTTAACGCTTTTAGGCCATCTTCCATATTCACCCCTTCGGGGCGTAAAATACTCTATACGTGCGTAGAGGAATTTGGCCCCGGAGGGGTCAATGAGGGAAGGTTCCAAATCGCCGTTAAGAAAATGCAGTCATTCCTGCATTTTTAGGCGGTTTGGGGCCTGACCCACCCTATTGGGGTTCTTAGGGGCGAGCAGCCCCTAAGGCGGGCCCCCCCGCGCTATCGCAAGTAGCGGGACCCTTTTCGGTTCCTTTTGGGGTCCCAAAAGGAACACATAAAGGAGGTATGCAATAAAAACGAGTGAAGCGCCGCATGGTGGCGCGAAACGGAAGCGGCAACCTAAAAATGCAAAAAAGTCAAGAGCAATCCTGCGCAAAAAGGTGCCCACATCCTTGTGAAAACTGCCCAAAAGCGGGGAATATAGCACCCGTTACGGATTTGTCAACCCCTGCAAAACAGTGCAAAATCGTCAATATGCCGAAATTTTGTTACACTCGCCCAGGCGTTCGACGGCCAAGAAAAACTTCGCAAAAAAGCCGAAAAAGCCTTGACAGCAAGCCTTTTACCATGTATACTGAAACAGTATCACAAAAATGGAATAGAGCGCCCTAAAGGGATTTTGCAAAAACGACAAAATTCAAAAGTTTGTGAAAAACGACGAATATACATCGCTTTCGCACAGCTCCTTTGGGTCAGCTTTTACCGACTTTGTCAATCTACGGAATAGGAGTGGTCGCGTTTTATGGTAAAGGTCAAGCCCGTACAAAACGGCAGAACGACCCGCATGAGCTTTTCCCGCATCAACGAAGTGATTGGCATGCCCAATCTGATCGAGATCCAGAAAAACTCTTACAACTGGTTCCTGGAGGAAGGTCTGCACGAAGTCTTCCACGATATTGCCGCTATCGAGGACTATACCGGCAATCTCGTGTTGGAGTTTGTGGACTACCGCCTGGACAAAACCCCCAAGTACACCATTAAAGAATGTAAGGAACGGGACGCTACGTATGCAGCGCCCCTGTACGTCACTGCCCGTCTGTTCAATAAGCAGACCGGCGAGGTCAAGGAGCAGGAGATCTTCATGGGCGACTTCCCGCTCATGACCGATTCCGGCACCTTTATCTCCAATGGTGCCGAGCGTGCAATCGTTTCCCAGTTGGTTCGTTCTCCCGGCGTGTTCTACGGTTCCAGCAAGGACCGTACCGGCAAGGACCTGTTCACCGCCACCATGAACCCCAACCGCGGTGCCTGGCTGGAGTACGAGACCGACTCCCAGGACGTTTTCTATGTCCGCATCGATAAGAACCGCAAGCTGCCTGTCACGACCCTGATCCGTGCCTTGGGCCTGTCCACCGATGAGCAGATCAAGCAGTTCTTCGGCGATTCCGAGCCGAAGATCAACGCTTCTCTCGAAAAGGATATCACCCATAATACCGAGGAAGGCCTGCTGGAAGTCTACCGCAAGCTGCGCCCCGGCGAGCCCCCGACGGTCGAAAGCTCCCGCGCCCATCTGGATGCCCTGTTCTTCGACCCGCGCCGCTACGACCTGGCTCGTTTCGGCCGTTATAAGATGAACAACAAGCTCGCGCTGGCCCGCCGCATTGCCGGTTATAAGGCCGCCGAGGACATCATCGCCCCCCTGACCGGCGAACTGCTGGCTGCCAAGGGCGAGAAGATCAACCTGGCCAAGGCCAACGAGATCGATGCCGCCGGTGTGACCCGTGTGGTCGTTCTGGTAGAGAAGAAGGGCGAGGAGGCTGTCCCCGTCATCGTCATCTCCAACGGCTGCGTGGACGCCCAGCCCTTCTTCAGCTTCGATGTCGATGCTGAGGCCGGCATCAACGAGCGCGCCAACTTCGCCGAGATCCGCAAGATCCTTGAGGCCACCTCTGACCCCGAGGAGCAGAAGGAGCTGCTGCGCCAGAATCACGATGTTCTGATCAGCCGCACCGTCACCGTCGATGACATCTTCGCTTCCATCAACTATCTGCTGGGCCTTGACCACGGTATCGGCGTGACCGACGAGATCGACCACCTGGGCAACCGTCGTGTCCGCAGCGTCGGCGAGCTGCTGCAGAACCAGTTCCGCATCGGCTTCTCCCGCATGGAGCGCGTTATCCGTGAGCGTATGACCCTGCAGAACCAGGAGAACGGCGAGATCACCCCGCAGAGCCTGGTCAACATCCGCCCCGTCGTGGCCGCTATCAAAGAGTTCATCGGTTCCAGCCCGCTGTCTCAGTTCATGGACCAGAACAACCCCCTGG
>ERZ1026874.1559-NODE-1559-length-11974-cov-30.454652_pt1 | contig 11974 bp, 10 predicted proteins | sample MGYA00380167_ERZ1026874 | MGnify/ENA primary metagenome ERZ1026874 (study PRJEB33269, sample SAMEA4719803) | human gut metagenome | biome: human-associated habitat; feature: organic feature; material: feces | place: Cameroon | collected 2013-10 ...
GCTTGCTCATTTATCTGAGTAGCTTGCTCATTTATCTGAGTAGCTTGCTCATTTATCTGAGTAGCTTGCTCATTTACCTGATTAGCCTGCTCACTGATAATCTTATTAAGTTTCATCACCTGCGTATCGCGAGCTTCTATAGCAGAATAGTATTCATCCTCATCATTCATCTCCTGCCGGATATTAGCACTCATTGTGGCGAGTCCCAGACGGTGAACGATATACATCATATCCGAATCATCCTTATATTTATCACCCTCCAGACATAACATCTGCTGGTTCTTCTTATCCCTCTGCGACTGGTCGAACACGCTCAGCACCTTGTCGAGCCTGTTATTGATCTTGCCATGCAAAAGAGGAATCTGCACCAGGATACTGTCATGCGTCAGACTGTTGATGAAAGGATCATCCATCCCGTTCTCCACCTCTTTCCCGTCATAGTCGAGCGCCTTGTGGTTCACGTATACCACAGCCTTGTCAATATCTCCCACTCTATGGCCCAGCAGATACACAGCCACCATCGGCACGGCATATCCCTTGCCTTCTCCCTCCTTTATCATATTCTCCTCAGCATTATACTGGGCAGCCAGATAACGGCGGAATCGGAGCGTCTCGGTATCGAGCCATGTCTTCTGAAGTTCAATAAGGATGAGTCTTACGCTTCCATCCTCTTCCCTCACCCTGGCAGCAAAGTCGATGCGAAACATCGAGATATTGTCGCGGGTGATATTAGGATGCTCATGCCTTCTCATTTCCACGCTCACCACTTCCTTTTTCAGCAGGGCGGCGAGCACGGTTTTGGCGATGCGTTCGTCTTCCATCAGGAATTTGAACACAGAATCGTATATCGGATTAGCTACATAGTAAATCATATCTCTGTTCCTCCATAATTATATTTCCGCTACAAAGATACGAGTTTTCTGCGAAACGGCAAAGTTTTTGAGGATGAAATATCAGAAATGGCTGAAATTAACCGGATTATAGTTTTAAAAAAGAAACACAGCACTTATTATAGCTGTTTGAATATTATCCCCTAAATCTTCATCAGGTAAGATATGTTTTTTCTTCCTACACTCGCATCCGACTCATTTTACGCATAAGATTGATTTCCATCTCCTCCAACTGCAAGTATCGTCCCGACGTAATCCACTACGACTACGACCGCCGGAAGGCCCGTTTTTTCGACAGCACCCCCAGCGAGTTCTTCATCTTCTTTCCGAGGGATTGGCACATCGCCAAGATAGCAACAGATGGTGAAGACCAGACCATCCGCGTTATCGTAATCAAGGTAGATTATAAGGATTAAAAAGAGAAATGAAAATATAAAAAGGTCAGGCTCTATTCTACAAGAACCTGACCTTTTATTATTTTAATGTTACTCAAGGTGTTACTCAATATATTCCTTAACTATCTTATTAGCACATTTCTTTAGGCAAACAATTCTATTTTTCATCCACGGAAAACATCCACCCGTTTGCGACAAGCCAAATGAATGTGTCAACGAGATTATTCAAAGGGACTAAACTATCAGCTTTTCCGATATAGGTATATTTGCCATTATCGAAATGTAAGTAACACCATTGTACTTATCAATTCTCAAATCCCAAGAAACGCATTCGCCAGTTTCTTCATTCAATGTTAGCGTCAAGTATGATGGTAACATTTGATATTGTCGTAATAATGAGGCTTAACCCATGCCATATCGGCAGTTTCAAAAGAGTAGCCAACAGTAAGTATCAGTCTTGACTATTCGGGCGTTGTGACCGATAATTGATTTCTAATCTTGCTTTTCATTTTCTTCTAAAAGTTTCTTTTTAAGATATTCACGCATAAGGGCATCTGTTTCTTCACGTTCACGATTTCTGCGACCAATCCAAGAGAAAAAGCTAGCAACACAACCAAAAACAAGTCCTGTAATACACATTATTTGAAGAATAGAAACAATTTTCAAAGGACTACTTGTAAGCCTAGTAATAGTGTCACCTGGCGACATTCCCTCCGCGAACAAAGGGACAAGAACTATCAAGAGTATAGCAAATACAACTCCCGATAAGAATGCTTTTCCAAAAACTTTCATAATGGCGATATTTACAAGAGTTCCTCGCAGACAGCCACTTGGAGGATAATTCTACAATGTTTATAGATTTAGAAAGTGGGCTGCCACCCATGCACCTCTTGAAGGTATCGCCAAACACCTGAATATACGCACGGATAGGCAGCCCACGTATATGAGCTGCTCCGTGCCTTGCATATTCTTTGTAGAGATTTGGCGATTTTACAAGAAGTAAGGCACTTTCTTTATTCCACGAAAACTTTGTCCCGAAAGACAATGACAAAGATACGCAAAAATATTGAAAGAAAGTTAGACATGCCTAAAAATATAAGACTTTTTCACATATAATGTAAATATTGATGAGTTCTTGTATTCGTATATAGAAAAAAGTGTATGGACTTGCCGTTATACTTGTTTACAAATGGTATTTCCTTTAATTAACGTATTATGTATCGCCACTTCTATATTAGAAACGTTGCTCTGTTCCTTCGCCTAGGTTATTGATTAACGTTACCTTAATTAACAGCCACGAGTATCAGGGTATTGTCGTATATAGTCACCTAAAATATAAAAAGGTCAGGCTCTATTCTACAAGAACCTGACCTTTTATGATTCAAATGTTACTCAAGATGTACCCAAGATGGTAGTCAAGATGGGGCTCAAGGTGGTATTCAAGGTGAATCTCAAGGTGTTACCAATCTTGCCCCAAGCGACCGATGACGGTGACACGAGTTTTACGGAAAACTACTAAATACCAACTTCCTTAACGGATACCACGGAGCAATCATTCACTTGCAACAACACCTGCATGTCATCAGCTCCTTCCTGGTCAAGTCCTTTCATAAGGCAGGTTGGGCATGACGACACCTGACGCCTGGCTAGTTCCTCGCTATAACCACTTATACGACTCAACTGGGCGACTAAAGCCTCAGCATCGTTCACTTGCTCCAAGACCACAGAGTAATTGCCCAAATTGAAATTCGGGTATCCCATTTCCATGGTGATGTTCTGTACAGACCTGCTGGACTCCTCTTTCTCCCGATGCTTGTCGAAAATGCGCAAGCAGAACTTGACGACATACCACAGGACGACAAATACCAAGACCACCATGCCTATCATACACCCCACTGCCTGAACAGCCATGTTACTAGAGCCCCACCCTCTAAAGCAAGACCCTACAAATCCTTTTCCACTAAATATTCCCATAACTACTCTATTTTTTATGATTAATAATGAATAATTCTCCTTGCTAATCTACCCGATGAAGGCTTTCTAATCCACTCTTGGCATAGATATGTCCATCACTACCCTTATAATAGGTACGTTGTGCCAAGACAGAAAGGGCGATGATACCGGCTATGACCATCAGCACCTGAAGGATAAGCTTCAGAAGCACGATGATAACTCCCCAGGCTGCTATCAAAAGTCCGACGAGATAAATAACGGAAAAGATGGTGACTATCAAGCCCTTGCCTGCGCCCAGCGCCTCGGCATTCTTCTTGACAGAGATGGCGATACCCGAAACCAAAGTACCCAAGAAAAGGATGAACATGATGGCATCGCTTACCATCCCTTGCCATCCAAGCCACAACTGCACTATCATGGCATAGGCTATCAACACCGGTAAGCAGGCGGCAAGACTCACCATGGCTGGCTTAAGGCTAAGCTTCCCTTTCTTCTCATCAGGAACATCGGCAAAAATCAAGGTCTCGAACATCTTAAATGTATAGAACTGCAAAGCCACTACTGCGCCAAATGGGATTACCCGGAATAAAGAGCCAAAGAATCCATAACGGTCGTTGTCGCACCACCAAAACATATCGCCACCAAGAACCTTGTAACCTACCACTTCTATGATGGATATGAGAAGCATGCAAACCGGTATAACCTTCAGAGCCAAAGGAACGGCCGGAGAACTCTTGCGAGCCACGAAGAAAGTGGCCAGTATCATACCCATCAATATCAGTACCAGCACGGCAGGCGTATAGGTGGCATAGAAATGCCCCAGGGCGGAGTGTTTCTTCACCGTGTCCTCGCTTAAAGGATTGACCATTCCCTCAGGATTGTCGGCGCTGAACTTCAGATCTCCCATATATGTCATATAGGATGCGCCATCCTTCTTGAATGCCACATAATATCCGTTGGCCTTTCCGCACGACTCGATTTCCATCCCCCTCGGGAATTTCACCGTTTGGATAGGCTCGCTTATCTTCCAAAGCGAATCGGGCTTCGAGGCTACCATACACTCTACGGAATCTCCCCAAAGAGGATCCAGTTCAAACTTCTGAGCCGAGATAGACAGACAGCTCAATAACGCGATGAAGAAAAAAGCTAAACGATGTTTCATAATAGTTTGTGATAATTAAATGATAAACTAGGGAAATAGTAGCAATAAGAATTGCCATACGTTTGCAAAGATAGCCTTTTTTTCGGTACCGAGGGGAGATTTCCGCAAAAAAAAAGTTTCATTACGTAAAAACATGATGATTTTTACGCAATGAAACTTCTACGAAGCCGAGAAAATGCAGTTTTTCTTGCCAAGATGTCTCATCACCCCATCTCCTCCACCACTTCCACTACCACTTCGCCCTTACGGGAGATGACCTTCTTGATGCGGTCGTAGAGCTGGAGGAAGGTATCCTGGCTGTGGATGACGAAGCCGGGAGGACAGGCCTCGCCCACCAAGATGCCGCCCTGACGAAGCGTGAAGGGACCATTGCCCGGCTGAAACATCGGACAATTCACAGCATGAAGGGCCGAGAGATGACCTCGCTCATGATGCTTACGCTCTTCAGCGCAGGATTGACAGGCGCAAGACACCTGAGCCTCATCACAAGAAGACGAATTTTCCGACTGCAGGCGATGCAGGAACAGCATCTTGCGATGATGGAACGAACACTTGGCTATCTCCACCCGATACTCACCAGGAGCCAGGTTGCCACCCTCACGCTCCACGGTATCGCAGATGCGCTCATGGTCGATGAGACCACCCTTGCGGTCTAATATCTCTTGAAACAGGCGACCGATTATGGCGCCACGAACTGTACGGAAACGACTTAATATTAACTTCATATTTTCTTGATTATTAAATGGTTAAACTTATCTATCAATATCTACAGATGCCTAGGAAGAGAAGGCTGGCCGTCACAGAATGCGAGACCTTGCACTTTACTAAAAGTGACAGTTGACCAGTTGACCTTTTCCATCCCATGGCAGATAGCTACCCGAGCGTCTGGAGATAGTAATCCGAGAAATCCTTGCAGCCCTCGGGCAACTGATGCCTCACGAGCTGCGGCAGGCGCTCTTTCAACTCCAGATAAAGACGCTCACCCGGCTCGTCCTGGTCGGGACAGATGTGGAGGTTGAGGCTACGCAGGGGCTCAATGTCGTCGGGCTTGAGAAGCGTGGCTGATGGAACGGCGATAGCCTTACGGCCGGTGCTCATCATCGCCCAGCAGTCGGTACAGCCTTCGGTGATGAAGAGGGGCTCATCGGCTTGGAGCCAGCGAAGGATGGGCAGGTTGTAGATATGACATTGCGAGCCCCGCGGGAACTTGAACCTCGACACACCCTTCGCCTTGGCACCCTGCTTGCCTCCCCTGCCATCGCCGTCGGTACCCAGGTAGCGGCTCTGCACCGTCTGCAGCCGTCCGTCGGCATCATAATAGGGTATGAGGAGCGAGGGCGCATCATAGAAAGGACGCCCAAAACGGGTGCAGGGTGCGGGCTGGGAAATACTAGAAATATGGCACCACTCTACGACCTCCCGCTTCAGCTTGCGCTCTTCGAAGAGGAAATGCTCAGCCTCTGGCGTGAGTACGGGATGGGCTACGTAGAGGGCAAGATACTCCGTATCGACCACGGCGGGACGGGCTTCGGAGGATGGGTTCACGGAGGAGGAGGAGGACAACGACTGGGATGCATTCGCCAGTTCATTGAGCTGGGAGAGGCGCCGGCTACTACGGTCGGAAAACTTTCGGGAATCATCGCCGACATACACCCCGAAGGCATCGGCTAGCCAAAGGCAAGCCTCTTTAAACTTCAGGTTCTCACGATGCATCACCAGGTCGATGGTTCCCCCATGAGCCCCACAAACGTAGCAATGATACGTATTGTGAGTCTTCGAAAAGTGGAGGCTCGGATGGGAGTCGCTGTGGAAGGGGCATAGGGCTTGGTGCCATCGGATGCCCATGCCCAGGGCGTCTGCCACCTTCTCGATGGGTAGCTGGCGCAAACGTTCGATATACATTTTTTCTATCATGGCTTGATGTCTTTTAGTTTCTGAAACTGGTCTTTTGTCATTTTCTTGATCCATCCCTTTTTCTGCCAACGCGAAACCACATTCTTCACGGGCGATGTCTGGCCGAGTCGCTCCAGCGCTACCTTTAGCAGGTCGCGGGTGAACGTCGTGGGCAGGTTGTCATAGAGTTGGCTTGGGCGGTAGGTGGACGGCTGGAGGCCGGCGTCGATTTCCTCGTAGGCGGTGCCCCACTTGTCGGTCATCCCCCTGAGGATGTAGTCGGCCATCGAGAGATAAATCTGCTTCACCAGCCGCTGGATTTCCTTCGCTGTGCGCTTGCCCTCCAGCTGGTAGAGATACTGGCAGAGGGCGGCGATGCGAAACGCCGATACCGACGAGCGCTTGTAGAAGACGTCGATGGCCTTAGAGCACGACTTGGTAGCCTCATCCCTGCGTTCGGCGCACCATTTCTGCACCTCCTTATCGAGCCATCGGGTGTCTATCAGGTACTCAGGTTGCATCGTCTTGTCGTCGAGATAGGTGGCGTCCATCAGCTTGTCTATCATCTCCTTGATGGCTTGCTGCTGTTCCTGCGACAGGGGTTTCATCGTAGGCGGTTCGTCGCCGATATGACTATCCAGGGGGCAGAGAATGGTGCGGGTTATGTTGCCGCCCTCGATGGCCGCCTTGTCCATGTAGCGGTCGATGGCGGCAGGGGTACCGCAGAAGAGACTGTTGAGCATCACGTCTACCACGGTGCTGTAGGAATTCTCGCTCAGGTAATCCTGGCCGTAGAAGGAGCCGAGGTCGTAAGCGGTCTTCATGATTTGCTTCAGGTCGGCGAAGGCTCGCTTGTTGCTCTGGGTGATGGTACTCAGCTCGTCGGCGAACATGAAGAGGGTCTTCGGCACGCCGTATTTCACCACCGAGGCGTCGGCTCGTTTCATCAGCATGGTGATACTCACACTTGGCGGTAGATTCACGATGTCGGTCTTAGGTTCAGGCGGCAGTTTGCCGTCCTTTTTGCCCTGGCGCCGTTTCAGTTCGTTGTATTTCTGCTCCTCGCGTCGCTGCATGATGTCGCGGTCGAGGAGTCGCTGCATGATGACCTGCTGCACGTATCGGGCGAACGACTTGCCTGAGCTTTGGTCGCCGCAGACAATAACCTGCAGCAGACATGCCGACGGACTCTGATCGTAGACATAATTAAGTCGCAACCTGGTGGCGTAGGTTCCGATGGCAGGTGTCGCCGCCACGAAGACGAGGGTTTGGAGAGACTTTGGTGCATTCGTCACCAGTTCCCGAAACACGGGTGGCAGGTCCTTTGGCTTGGGCAGTTGGTGTTTGCCCGTCTGCCAGGACAGGAGCGTGGAATCTACCTGTACTCCGTCTACCAGTTTTTCTTTGTTGCCGGATTTCTCCGATTGATTCTGCGCAGTCGCATTCTCTGAGAGATTGCAAGGCTGCAAGGGTTTGTTTTCTTGTATTGTATCCATTGTTTTGTATTTTTGTTTACGATGCAAAGATACAACATTTGGAAAGAGAAATCAAGGGGGAAAAAGGGGGTTGGAAAAGATTGCCGAATGATTCGAACAATGTGTCGAACCGATTGCCGAAGCATGGTATGAAAAGTTCGGAAAAAGGAGACCGGAATCAGAAAATAGGGGAAAGCAAGGGGGAAAAAAGAGGGGAAGCCAACCCTATCCAAACGGATAAGATTGGCTTCCCCCACACAGGATACCCGATATTAAGATTATTGTCCCTTGCGATATAAAGACAGGAACCTCTTGCCCACGTTGTTGGCTATCACATTTTCGTTTTCTGGGCCATAGGAGATTTTCCACGAAGGGAATTTTCCTTTGATGAGCTTCAGACGAGAGTTGATGGTCTCATCGGTAGGCAACCCCTCTATTCCCAGATAGCCCAGGTAATCCAAAAACTCTTTAACCTTGTTGAAACGAGGAAGATCCTCATCTCCATTCCTCAACAACTCGAAGACATAAGCATATTGCCATGCCTGCCCATAGCCAAAATAGTTGTTCTTGCAGAGGGGGCATTTCTCGCCTTTCATGGTTTCGATGCTGAATTTCATGCGCTCCTCCGTCGTTTTCAGCGCCCACGCCTCAAAGCCAAAATGGTTGCTTCCGTCCACGTCAGTTCCCTGCGTGGAGCCATCATCCGTCGTTACCAAATCTTGCGTCCCGGCCTCTTCTTCCTGCGAGGCAAATATCTTCTCCCTCATCATGGCTGCGCCCGGCCCGCCAGCCACCACGGTGGCACCAGCCTGAACGGTAAAGTTATTGCCGTAATTTTTGTTTATCAGAATATTTCCCATAGCCGTATCATCTAGTTTGTTGTGAAGAAACATTATTCAAAATCCATTGCGGTTTATGCTGCGCATCTAGCTCTGGCTGTGAGGACAGGGCCTCCACCTTGGCACCTGCCTCCAGATTGTAGTTGTCGCCATAGCTGCGCTCCACCTTGTTGCCGTTGATGATAGTCACGTTCTGTGCAGTCTGCAAACTAGCTAACGACATCTGCTTGATTGCCAGCCGATTCTGATAATTCTCTATATTTTCCAGACGCAGGCTATCTACTTTTCTCAAGTTTTTGGAAAGTTCATTCTCTGCCTTGCTGTCCAACACTTCGTTCACAGGCTTTATATCTATGGCTATCTCGAGCAGTTTCTTTGCTCCAGCATATTGGTTTTCGCTGATGCAACGGGGGTCGATGAGTCTGTTTAATAGTTCGTTGAACAGTTCTGGAATTATATTTCCTTCTGCCTGAACACCATTCGCATGGTTCTGCTTGTTGGCCAGGCTCTGCTCTAGCTGTGCCTTCTCAGCCTTTACCTTCTGCAGTTCGTTCTCCAGCTCCTTGATTTTGTCATTGAGCTTCTCTTTCTGCTTCTCGGCACCCTTTTTCAGGTCTTCGTACATGTCTTCCAGGTGGGTATCGATACCCTTGCCCAGCTGTACGGCACCATCTATCACAGCCGTAAGCTTCTCCTTCTGCTCGTAACTATCGCACATAGCCTTGTAGTATTCGGCCTTTTCCTTCCATAGGTTCATCTCGTTGATGCACTCCATACGCATCACATACTGCTCCTCCTCCGAAGCTTCGGGCAACTCGGGATGGAACATTTCGTCGTAGATAATGAAATCGCCCTTGTCGATGCGATGGGATAGCTTTTCGTAGTTACCCTTAAATATTCCAGCATTCATCAGATTGTCGAGCAAAGCCTGCTGAGCTTGCGCATCATATTTCACCACATGTGTAAACAAGAACTCAGCATCACCATCTTTCACCTCTATCTCACCATAGAAACGAAGCCCCTTGATTACTTCTGCCCCAGGAGATTGCGGATAGAGCATCGCGTTATAAATCTTTCCGCTCTTTTTCTCTTTCTCCACGATTTCTTTTAAGTTATAGATGATTGCTCCTGTACGTGAATAAGGTTGCTCCTCCATCAGATAATTCTGAAACTGAGTCAAAAACGCTTTCAAGTCTTCAGAGTTATCATCTCGCAAATCCAACAAGGCATACGCCATCCAGGCAGAGAGACAAAACTCAGCGTCAGAAAACTCCTCAAAGAAATCCGCCAAATCCTCTATCCGCAAGAATCGATGTGGGTATTTCTGCAGCTTGATGGCAATCGCCATGCGATAGGCCGCATCCATATAGAAAGCAGGGTCTGACTCCTCAAAGTCAGCCTCCTCTAGATTGAACACAGCACCATACATTGTGTCCAGTACATGGTTGATGCCCGTAGGGTCATTCTTCATGTACCCCTCATATCCGTTTTCGCCACTGCTCTCATAAAAGAGCTCGGCAGGAAAATCCAAAATATTAATCATTTTTTCTTTTGTTATTAGTTTCTTACAAAGGTACACATTTTTCGGCAAAGTCGTAACACTTTTCTCAATTATTATTCACCACGGCTTACTTTTTATCACTATTTAAACATTGGAGGCCTGGAGAAGGAATCTTTCGGGGGGAGAAAAAGGGGGAAAGGTCAAAAGGTCAACTGTCACTTTTAATTGGTTGTACATGTTTTCGGTGGGGTTTGAGAAAGTGGGAGATTTCCTCTCTAGGCTTATCCCATGTAGAGAATTATTTTACAATATATTATTTTTTTATATAGTAATGTACGCGCGCGAACATTATTATATAGAAATTATCAATAGTGTTAGAATATCTTCTCCAAGGTCTCTTCCCTTCTCTCTGCCCGAGAAATGTGACATCTTGCTAAAAGTGACAGTTGACCAGTTGACCTTTTGACTTTTTCTCCCTCATTTGCCTGCCGATGCCCCCCAAACTGCGTCCCGACGTAACCGAGATTACGTCCCGACGCAGCTGGCACTACGTGGCGACGTAGCCCCAGCTGCGTCGCCACGTAGTGGCGGAAGTGTCTGCAGGGTGCTACAGAGGGCATCGCCACAAGGGAGATGCACGACATTCGGGACAACTATTGCATTTTGGCGTTTTTTTTTGTATCTTTGCATTGTCATTCATTAAGAACGGCAAATAGGAAATTAACCACTAAAAAACGGAGGGGGAAAACGACAGGGGTGCACACCTGCCCTATCTCTTTCTAAATGTTGAACCACTAAAAAAGAAAGGAAAAAGAAAATGAAAAAGGAAGTTTGGAAAACTATCTTGCAGGTGATTATCGCCGTACTTACTGCCGTAGGCACCACGCTCGGCGTTACCAGCTGCATGTAGACTGATTTGTTTAACCATTAAAAAAAAGATTTGAATTATGGGTATTAAAGTAAAAGCAATTGAGCGCAACGTAGCGTTCGAAAAAGGTAAGCAAAAGTGGGCATTCGTGATGCAGGCTGAACTCTACAGCCAGCTCAACGCCACGAAGGTGATAGAAGAAGCTGCCGTTCGCAGCGGATTGCCTAAGGCGGTAATCAACGCCGGATGGTCGGCCATCGGCGAAGTGATTGCTGCATGGGCCACCGAGGGCCACAGCGTGGCTGTGCCAGGACTGGGCAGCCTCCGATTCGGTCTTAACTCTACCGCCGTAGAGGATGTGAACAAGGTGAGCGCCAACCTCATCACCCGCCGATACATCATCTTCGTGCCTAACACCGACATCAAGAAGGAACTCGAAGAGACTTCCGTCAACATCACCTGCTACGACCGAAACGGCAAGGTGGTGAAGCAGGTTACCTCTACCGATACGCCTCCTACTACCCCATCCGACGGCGATAATCCATCCGGAGGCGATAATCCATCCGGAGGCGACACTCCATCGGGCGGCGATTCTACTGGCGGAACCGGAAGCGAAAACAGCGGCGACGGACTTGAATAAAAGGTGCTGAGCCTGAAAAGTAAAACCCTCCCTAGGTCTTAAAAAGTCCTAGGGAGGGTAAACTTTGTCTGGCAGTTAAATTGTTTACGCAATGTACCATACCAGACGCCCGAATACAACATGCTAACCCACCTTTCCCCTTACGGAATCAGCATGTCATTAACAATCCTTTGTGCCTCAAATAAATAATACTTTTTTTTCAAAGTGATTCAGCCTCACGGCTAAAGCATATTTAATGTTTTTACCTTATTTCAAAACATGATGGTAACATATTCTGCAGCGATATCAACCAGCTTCTTGCGACGGGCTACACCTATTATATAATGAGCCTCCTTCGCCGAACAGTGGAAGTATTTCT
>ERZ1026874.1566-NODE-1566-length-11939-cov-7.747812_pt1 | contig 11939 bp, 9 predicted proteins | sample MGYA00380167_ERZ1026874 | MGnify/ENA primary metagenome ERZ1026874 (study PRJEB33269, sample SAMEA4719803) | human gut metagenome | biome: human-associated habitat; feature: organic feature; material: feces | place: Cameroon | collected 2013-10 ...
GATGTGTATAAGAGACAGGGCGAGAGCTATGGCAACCCTGCCAACTGTTATGTGCAGGGCGATGACAAGCTGGTAGAGCTGGCACCTTATGCATTCTATCCCGACAATTCGGGCTACACAAGTGCAGTATACTTCTTCGACCGCACCAACCACAAGTTTGTGAAGATAGCCAACACCTACAGTGCCAACACCAATCTGGCTGATGCTCCGGAGAATGGACAGGGTGCCTTCTGGCTCAAACAGACCGAGTATACCCCCGTGCGCGACCTCGTATACGGCGAGAACGGCAAGGGCAACAACGGAGCCTCGTATGCCTTGATGAACGATGCCGACGGCAAGTACTATGTGTACATATTCCGTGCCGCCAGTGCCTATCAATTCGTGAAGATGACATCCAAGAACATCGACCTCAGCGTAGCCACCGACTTCACCAAGGCAAGCCACTATGCCTTCTACTCTAATCAGTACGTGATACTCTACACGGTAGGTAAAGACCTCTGGGCTTACAACTACAACTCGAATAAGGCACAGAAGCTCAAGACCTTCGATGGCGAGATTACCTACATGGCGTTCGATGTCCACTCCGACGACAATCCCGACGACATTATTGTAGCCACATGGTCGGATGCAGAGAAGGGCATCGTATACAAATACGAGATGGAGGACAGCCCCAACGAACTTAAGATTAACGAGAAGGACTATGCCACAAAGAACTATCCTTGGAAGACCAACCTGAAGGTGGTGAAGGTGGAATATCGCAACTGCTCTGACTAAACCATACAAACAAGAATCTATAACAGAATATGAAAACAGCAAAACTAATGGCAAGCCTGCTCATCGGGCTTTGCACATTGCCTGCCGCAGCACAGACCGACTTCCGCCACATATCGTTCGACGAAGCGCTGCAGGCAGCCAAGAAAGAGAAGAAACACGTATTCATCGACTTCTATACCGACTGGTGCGGACCATGCAAGCGAATGTCGCGCGAGGTGTTCCCACAGAAGAGTGTGGGCGACTTTATGAATGCACGTTTCGTGTGCTTGAAACTCAACGCCGAGAAGGAAGGCGTTGAGTTGGCAAAGAAATATGGAGTAAAGGCTTATCCTACATATTATGTGATAGACGCTCAAGGCAAGCAGCTCATGACTGCAAGCGGCTCGATGCCTCCCGACGATTTCATAGCCAAGATAGAGTCGGGGCTCAATCCCGACCATTCGCCTGAGCGTATGAAGCAGTTGTATGCCGAGGGCAAGCGCACCCCCGACCTCATCAACAACTATGCGCTCTACCTTATGGAGCAGCGTAAGGAGGCAGAGGGCTTCAAGGTGATTGACGACTACTTCAACAGCCTTCCTGACAAGAAGCGACTCAGTGCCGACAACGCATTCCTCTTCACCCGCTACACCCTCAATCTCGACAACGACCGTGCCCGCTTCATGGTGGCTAATCACGACCGCTTCGACAAGAAGGTGCAGGAGGCTATATACACACGCATACAGAATCTGTATCACAACGCTCTCACTACCTACTTCTCGGGCTATCAGATGCGCGAGAAGAAGTACGTGGAGGCCGACTATCAGAAGCTTAAGAGCGAGATGCTCGCCATGCATCTCGACCAGAAGTATGAGTATGCGCCGATGTTCCGCCTCATAGAGAGTCGTGTAGCTGATGACGACAACACCTTCCTCAACAACTGCGACCGCGAGTATGACAATCTGAATCCTCGCGACCGCACGTTGCTCATCCTCAACCTCACACGCCTCATTGAGCCTAAAGACCAGGCTATGAAGCAGAAGCTCTCTACCTTCATCCGCTCGCGTCTTGCCAAGATGGACGGCAACACCATCTCGCTTGCCGGACGACTGCTCGACAGCATTGAGCAGGAGTAAGGGATTTTTAGTTGAGAATTGAAAGTTGAGAGTTGAAAGTTATGATTACATTTAAAGCTTTTAGTTTTCTGTTAAAGCATAAACAACAAGTATATCATAACTCTCAACTCTCAATTCTCAACTCTCATTTTTCAACCTGGTTGATACAATATTTGTATTTTTAACCGCTCAAAACTGCTTGCTGAACGCACAACGAAATCTTTGGCTCGAAATTCGTGAGTTTTGAGTGCTTTCGGTTATTTTATTTATAATCAGTGAGTTATATAGTTACTCGTCGAAGCCGAAGAATTTTCATCACGTAAAATACCTCCCTTTCTTTTAAAATGTAGTCCTTTTGCACTCCAACTGTACTCCATTTGCATTGCAACTGTATTCCTTTTACACTCCAACTGTACTTCATTTGCAATACAAAGAAGCCTTAAATGGAGAATAGAGTGGTGTAGGATGCTGCAAAAAACATAAAAAACGACCTCTCAAATCTCTATAATCGATTTTTATTTTGTAACACTTTTTTACTGCTTGTACTATATTTGTCATCAGTATCCTTTTGTTTAAAGTCACGAATTTTCATGAATTATTTATGAATATTCGTTCCTGAGAAATTCGTGAATTATTTGTGGGTATTCATGACTCCTCTTTCTTTTTGTAATACTCCATATCAAAATAATTATGTGTAATATTTGGAGATAATCAAAGAAATGTATACCTTTGACGGCTCCAAACCGTCCGATTCCTCCGCCTTTTAAGAGCATAATGGAATGTATGAAGAAAAGATAGATGAATAAAACTGGTTTTGAAGCTTTCTTTAAGGAGAAGTACTCCCAGGCATATTATCTTGCTTTGCGCATCTTGCACGATGACGAAGCAAGCAAGGATGTCGTAGCCGATGCTTTCGAACTGGTTTGGCGAAGAACACAGCAGGAGAAGATTGAAAATATTTCGGCTTATTTGATGATGTCGGTCAGGAATGTCTGTCTGGACTACATACGCAAGCAGAATGTGAGGAGTCATTATGTGCAGGCAAGTGTTCAGGCTACCGAACAAACGATACATAATCCCGACTATTGGGACGTGCGCGAGGAGAAGATACAGGCAATAATGCGAAGCCTTGATGAGCTGACTCCACGAACACGGCAGATATTGAAGCTTTGTTATGTCGAACGCAAGAAATATCGTGAAGTGGCTGTGGAATTGCAAATCAGCGAGAGCGCTGTCAAGAAGCACATTATGCAAGCTCTTAGCTATATGAGGCAGAAGTTTCGAACGCGCAAGTTTTACTAACCTTAACTTATTCTAACTTATTATTAACCCAATCGGGGTGTCGTATTTCGGATGTAGTACGTTTTATAAATACTAAATATGAACTAATGAAAGATAAACAAGACGATATACTGAAAATATTAGATGCTCTTGACGATACGCAACGTGTGGATGAGCATCTGCAAACTCTTCTTGATAGCGAGGAGGGTAGGGAAGCCATGCGCGATATTCAGGACCTCGATGAGGCTGTCAACCGAGAGATGGGCACTACGCCCGATGTAGAGGCTGCATGGCAGCAGTTCAATAAAAAACAAAGAAAAATCAATCTGATTCCCGTTCTTCGCTATGTAGCGGCATGCGCAGCAATAGTAGTTGTGGCCTTAGTGTTTATGTACGACAATCGTTCGTCAGCCAATCAGCCGGTAGCTCAAACCATAGAGAAGGTAGAAACACAGGAGGCTGAGCGTCCGTCGTTGTTGGACAAGATAAAGAATATATCGTTGCTACCTGCGCGCACCATAACTGTTGTGGCTAAAGAGCAGAAAGACGTGACTCTGCCCGACGGCTCAACGGTATGTATGAATGCCAATAGTATATTGAAGTATAAGGAAAACTTCGGCACAGCCAATCGCAATATTCAATTCTATGGCGAGGGATATTTTAAAGTACGCCGTAATGCCTCTCTACCTTTTATAATAAAGACCAAGACTGTTCAGACCAAAGTGTTGGGAACAGAGTTCAATCTGCGTTGTTATGATGCAGAGGATGTACACATCACTCTTGTAAAGGGTTCTGTCGAAGTGGCAATGGACAGCGAGAAGGTCAGGATTGCTCCCAATCAGGATGCTTACTTGGCTGAAGGCTCTGTAAAAGTGCAAGACGTCAATCCAAAAGATTTCACCAGTTGGAGGGAAGGCATATTGTATTTTGACAATGCCTCATTGCGCACTATATTGCAGCAGCTTGGCAAGGTGTATAATGTCAACGTTGTATGTCGTGACAAACAGCTTCTCGACAAGCACTATCATTTTATGTGTAGCGTAAACGACAGCTTGGACGAAGTCTTGCATTTGCTCAATCTTACCTCTGATATTAACGTAAAACTGCATAACAATGTAATTGTGATAGAATAATTGAAAGATTTTTGCAAAAAAATCTTTCAATTAGGTACCCAATTTGTTCTTTAGCACGTCATAGTGGCATATTGTGAAAGCAATAAGTGAGTATTATCCATTTATTAATTATACAAAATCTGCTACTATGAGAGAAAAGAAGATTCTATTTTCGGCATGCTTAGCATTGATGTTGTCTGGATACAACGGCAATAATGCTGTTGCACAGACTAATAGTGTGAAGTATGAACAGGTGATTAAGTCAAAACCTCTGACCAAGGTTTTGAAAGAGTTGGAAGAGAGGTTTAATTCGAAGATTGTTTTCTCTTACGATGATTTAAGCAAGTATAAAGTAACTGCAACTATTAAGGCTAATAATCTAAATAGTGCTTTGAATCAGGTGCTTGTAGGACTCCCCGTAAGTTACACCAAAAAGAATGGTGTAATTTCAGTGCGCGTTAATCCTTCACAACTAACTCCGTCTGGTCAATCTAAACATAAGGTTACTGTTTCGGGTAAGGTACTGGATAGCAAAGGAGAACCTATTCCGGCAGCAACAGTTACACTTAAAGGTAAGGCAGGTGTAGGAACGGTTACTGATTATGACGGCAATTTTACAATGGATCTTGATAAGGGAAAGGGCGAGACTCTCCTTGTTTCTTTCTTAGGTATGAAGTCAATATCTTATTATGTAAATTGTCAAAAGAATGCATATGATATTACTTTGACTCTTACTGATGACGAACATTTTCTTGATGAGGTTGTTGTGACAGGTTATCAGACAATTTCTAAAGAGAGAGCTACTGGTTCATTTGGTACTGTTACCAGCAAGCAGTTGGAGTCAAAACTAAATTCAGACTTAAAGAATGTGATTGAGGGCCAGGTAGCAGGTGTTGTATTGGATAAGGATGGCAACATCTCTATTCGTGGTATTTCAACATTGCGTGCAGAAACCAAGCCTTTGTTGGTTGTGGATGGTTATCCTACTGAAGGCGACCTTAGTGATTTGAACCCAGAGAATATTGAGAATGTCACAGTCCTCAAGGATGGTGTGGCTGCATCAATATACGGTTCACGTTCTGCCAATGGTGTGATTGTTGTAACCACAAAGAATGGAGTAAAGGGTAAAGCAAAGGTGAGCTATCAAGGCACATTTAAGTTTGAGCCAAAGCCAGACTTGAGCTATTTGCATATGGCAAATACCTCTGATTATATTGATGCTCAGATAGATCTTTTCAATCAGAACTCCAGCAATTATAGTATTTCTGATGAAGAAGATAATATATCAGAAGTTGAATACTTATTGGTTGCTCACAAAGCTGGTATGATAACGGATGATGCATTAAACGAGCAAATCAATAAATTGAGAGGTTATGATGTTCTTTCTCAGATGAAGAAACATATGTTCCGTACTGCTTTTCAGCAGATGCATAATGTGTCTGTAAGTGGTGGAAATGATGATATAACCTATAATTTAGCTGTCAATTATACCAACAACCGTAGTTCATATATCAATACAAAAGACAACCGTCTTATCGTAGATTTTAAGAACACTTGGAAGCCGTTCAAGTTTATGACATTAGGCGTGTCAGCTAATATAAGGTATTCAAGAGCACAGTCTCCAAATACTTCATGGCAGACATTGACCGACTATACCAATAAAGTAAAACCATACACACAACTGGTAGACGAAAAAGGTGAGTTGACCAATATCCGTACTGTCAGTTATGCTTTGCAGAATACCTTCAATAAGGTGAGTGGAATGAAGGATGTAAGCTACAATCCTATCAATGATGCATATCGGGATTATAATACTGCCCAGAATCTTGGTGCTCGCTTGAATGCAAATCTGCACTTCGATATTTGGAATGGCATTAGTGCTGATTTTGGTGGAACATGGTCGCGTAACAATAGTACGTACAAGGCCATATCTGAGGCAGACAGCTATATTATGCGTTTGTCTTATAACAGCATGACTTCTAAAAAGAACAATTCCAACCATTATGTCCCTGACGGTGATATGATCAATGAAACCCGTTCTACCAACGAGAACTGGACCATTCGTACACAGTTGAATTATCGTGGTCAATTTGGAAAGCATCGAATCAGTGCCTTGGCAGGTAATGAAGTACGCCGTATTTCGACCGATAGCAATCAGTATGAAACACGTTTGGGATACAACTCTACAGCAGGATCTTTCACTCCGTTTAATATTGTAGACTTCAAGAGTAATACTTTCAAGCAGGATTTGTTGTATTACAACACATTGTCAGGTTCTATAAATTATGGTAGCTATAGTCTTCGTGACAATCGTTTTGTATCTTGGTACTTTAATGGTTCGTATGAGTATGACGACCGTTATCTTGTGAGTGGAAGTGTACGTGAGGATTTGACCAATTTCTTCGGTACCAATCCCAAGTTCCGTCACAAGCCATTATGGTCGGTAGGCGGTACTTGGAAGATCAATAATGAGAAATTCTTCCATGCCGATTGGGTAAGCCGTCTGAATTTACGTGCTTCCTATGGTGTCAATGGTAATATCTCATTGGCAGAGGGTCCTTATCTGATTCTTAAGGCAGGTTCGTTCAATAGTGTCACAGGAGGAGTGTCTAATGGTATCTCTTCATATCCCAACAATTCACTTCGTTGGGAAAAGACAAAGACAACCAACATCGGTATTGATGCTGACTTCCTGAAGGGACGTGTGGGATTCAGCTTTGATTATTATCTTAAGAAGAGTAGCGACCTTTTGGCCAAGGATGCAACTGATCCTACAACTGGTACACCATCAATGACCAAAAACGTAGGTGCTATAGATAATAACGGCTTTGAGTTGTCTGTACATGGAACGCCAGTCAAGACAAAAGATTTCTCATGGGACGCTGTATACAATCTTTCCATAAATAAGAATAAGGTGAAGAAGTATAATGTATCACGCCTATATTCTACATCTTGGGCATGGGTTGGACCAATTCATGCGGAAGGTTATCCTATGTACAGTTTCTTCGGTTATAATTTTGCTGGTTTGAATGACAAGGGACAAACTTTGATTTACAATACAGAAGGCGAAAAGATTTTGGCTTCGAATGCTTCTGTTGATGACATCACACATCAAGGTACAGCAATTCCAAAGGCAGACATGTCGTTGACAAATACTTTCAACTATAAGAATTGGACAATGTCATTTATGTTTGTCGCCAAACTTGGACATAAGTACCGCAAGGATACTTTCCATGGTTCAAATTACAATAACCGTTATGTAGGCCAGCGTTGGAAGAAGCCTGGTGATGAAGAGCATACTATTTATCCAAATTTGCAGTCATGGAATATGGACTTGTTCTATTTCCCGTTCTGCGATGTCAATGTTGGTAATGCGAGCTATTTGAAGATGCGCGACCTTACTTTGAGCTATAGCTTCGATAAGGAACTGCTTCGACACATTGGCATGAGCAACGCCCGCATATACTTGCAGGCTCGTAACTTGTTCCGTATCACAGCGAAGGGTTGTGACATAGATCCAGAGGCTTTCGAAAACAACTTCAGCAATGGAATGGGTGCATCATCGAATGCTGGTTATGCAACCCTTCCGCTAAGCAAGGAATTTTACGTAGGTGTATCTTTTGGTTTTTAAATGAATATACAATATGAAAAAGAATAAATATCTAATAGGTGCGGCTATCAGCCTTACTTTGTTTTCTTCATGCGGTGACTTTCTCGATGTTAAACCTGTTGGACAAATGATTCCAACAGAGGTTTCTCAGTTTGAAAACATCCTGAACAATACAATTACATTGGACTACCAGTTCATAGACAATAACTATGGATGTTTTTATGCATTCTTAGGCGACAATGTCAAGATATCCGAGAACCAGATGAAATTCAATTATAATGCAACTTTCCCTAATCAGGAAATTATAGCTGCTTATAAATATTATTCACCTGTACTCGATCCTCATAGCACTCCTATGTGGTGGACTTATGGTTATAAGGCAATAGGCTTGTTCAACAACATTGTGGATGGCGTTAACGAACTTGACGCTTCTTCCTCATACGCTAAAGGAGTAATAGCACAGGCAAAGGCAGGACGCGCATGGATTTATATGAATTTTGCATTGATGTATGGTCCAATGTATAATCCTGCTGGTACTAACGATGCTCCAACGGTTCCTTTCCGTACATCGGGCGATCCGACTGTAGGAAACGGACCTCTTGCTACTACCAGTCAGATATTTGCAGGTATTAAGGAAGATATGGATTATGCTTGTGAGAATTGTCCGCAGTCTGTTGCCAATCCATCACGCGCAAATAAGGCTACAGCTTATGCCTTGCGTGCCGAATACTATATGTACATGAGAGATTGGAACAATATGCTTGCTGATTGTAACAAGGCATGGGAACTTGCCTTGCAGAATGTTGGTGGAGATGTGGATAAGTTAATCTATAACTATTCTGATTTCTCATATGATGAAAGCAAGCCTGCGGAACCAGAAGAAGGATGTGATAAGGAGTACTGGATGGATTTATTGGGTCCTGACAACGACTTTGATCAGACCGTCAACCGTGAGAACATGCTATATAGAAAAGCTGCTTATGGAGAAGTAAAAAGCCGTTTCTATCCATCTGAAGACTGGAAGGCTATTTTTGACAAAGAAAACGATTTACGTTGGAAGTTGTTCGCCTTAAAAGCTCCAGGATATAGTGGTGTAAAAAATGGTGAATCATTCAATGACGGTCCTCAAATTGTTAGCACACGTGCTGATAATATGTCTACAACTCAAGCCTATACTCACCCATTACTGCTCTTGATGAAGGCTGAGGCAGAGGCAAGAACAGGAGCAGATGGAGCAGCTTTGGCTGATTTGAATACGTTAAGAAAATATAGATATTCTGGCGAAGACGTTGAACTAAAGAATCTTACTGGTGACGCTTTGCTGGAGGAAATATTGCTGGAGCGTCGTCGTGAGCAACCGTTAGTTTCTATCCAGCGTGTTCTTGACCTCAAGCGTTATGCTTTGGATTCAGGCAAGCCATGGGTTAAGCAGACTATTGAACATAAGTGTGGCAATAAGACGTACACAAAGTCTATCACAGATGCCTACTATCAGTCGTTGCCTATCGACAATGCCATTCTTCAGTATAACCCACAGTGGGGTATCAGTATCAATGATGCAACATTCGAGCCGTATAATGCCGATTAATATAATAATAGCAAGGCTTATTGGTATAGGTATATCCCGAAATACCTTCAAGGTGTTTCGGGATGTATTTTTTACTTCTTGTAAAAATCAAGAATCCACCTTATGTATATATACGTGCAGGGAAAAAGAACGAGGTTATGAACCTTGTTAATTTTGCAGAATACCGTACCTATCAGTCAATGATTGCTGTTTCACAGAATGTATGGAAGGCTCAGATCGAGGACAAAAAGTCAAAACAAGAATTATCTTCTTCTTTATACGAAGCAAACATTGACAATCGTTCAGCATGGATGCATTATATTGTAGAGAATTATGCGGACGTACCAAGTGTACTTGTGCCTCTTGCTCTATTGGATGAAGAAAAAGATACAGAGTTAATCAATAAGACATTATGTCATCTTGAGAAACTGTCTTCCATTACCAAGCAATTGGTGGCAGATTATCGCCAGAATCGTGCAGAGGAAAAAATGCTGCGTGAACGTATGAAGGAAGGCAATCCTGCACCAGAGTTTACATTCCTGAATGAGAAAGGCAAGACTGTCAGCATTAATAAGTTGAAGGGTAAGATAATAGTTCTTGATTTTTGGGCAAGTTGGTGTGGCCCTTGCCGTAGGGAGATTCTTAATATAAAGAAGTATTATGCCGAGTATAAAACCAAAGGAGTTCAATTCTTAAGTGTTTCTATTGATGCCAAAAAGGATGATTGGACTAAAGCCTTGAAAGAAGAGCAGATGCTTTGGATGCAAGGATGGACACCTGATTCAGGAAAATCGGTGCTCAAGACTTATCAGTTTAATGGCATTCCCTTTATTATCCTGATAGACAAGGAAGGTAAGATTTATCGCAAGTATTTGCGTGGTGAGCAGATAAAGAAGGCTATTGATGATTGTCTTATAGGAAAAAGGTTTGATGAAAAGTAGATAAAATCTATATTCTTTGGATATAACCGAAGAAATGTCTACCTTTGGACTCCTTAAAATAGCTATACTGAATCTTGAGGAATTTCAAATTTCTAAATAATAAATCAACTAACAAATGATTAACATGAACAAAAAGAGAATTTTGGGCGCAGCATTGGCTTTGTTTACAGCAATGTCAATGAGTGCCGCAACTTACACTTTCAAGATTGCCCAGCCGATAGAAGACATGAAGTTGCAAATCCATTGGTGTACTTCTGGTGAGAATTCTGACCTTGAAGTACAGAATGGTGTTGCTACGTTAAGCAAGAACGACTTTACTGCTCAGTACGTCAGAGTATATTATGGCCGTGCCTTTGCCATGAATCTGTATCTCGAACCCGATAAGGACTTGACAGTAGATTGTAATGCTGAGGCTCGTGAGTTTAATTGTACAGGAGCTGCGGCTACTATCAACAACTATCTTATAAAGTCGCCCTTTGCTGTCCTTGACTTTAATGCAGCAGCCAAGGAAGAGGCCGACTTCATCAAGAGTAGCGACAGCGTGTACAATGCCAACCTCGCTCTGCTGAAGAAAGCAAATCTGCCTGCCAATTTCACAAAGAAAGAGCAGCAGCGTCTGTTGTTCAAGTCGTATGCTATGTTCCCAATGTACATGTCGTACCACCCTTATCTGAAGAAGATGGACTCGTACACCCCGACTGCGCTATATACCAACAAGCTTAAGGAGGTGGCTATCATCGACGGCAACTGTCTGGAGTATGCCGAGTATGGCGACTTTATCATGAATGCAGTATTCTGCCAGGCATTCCAGGGTGGCGACCGCAGTAAGGAACTTATGGCGTTTATGGATGCCAACGTTAAGGATGCCAAGGTGAAGTCGTACATTACCAATGCATATGCCTATGATGTTGTGTCAAGCTCAGGTCTTGACGGCAAAGACGAACTTATAGCCTACTTTCATAAGAATGTCAGCGATCCGAAACTTGTAGATAAGTTTGACAAGGTGTGCAAGCAATGGGAAGGCTTGAAGGCAGGTTGCATCTCACCTTCGTTCACAGCTACTGACATCAACGGCAAGCAGGTTTCGCTCGAATCGCTCAAGGGCAAATACGTCTATATCGACGTTTGGGCAACATGGTGTGGTCCGTGCCGTGGCGAGCTGCCTTATATGACCAAGCTTGAGGAGCAGTATGAAGGCAAGGACATCCACTTTGTTGGTCTCTCGTGCGACAGCAACAAGTTGGCTTGGGAGAAGCGCATACAGAAGGGCGACATGAAGGGCATTCAGTTGCATCTTGGCACAAAGAGCGACTTCATGCAGAAGTATCTCATCAATGGTATTCCACGCTTCATCCTTCTCGACCGTGAGGGCAAGATTATCAAGGCAGATGCTCCACGTCCGTCAGACCCTAATATTACAAAAATCTTCGACGAACTGCTGAAGAACTAATATCTTTTACACCTTATTATATATAGCGACTATCACCTTCGTCGGGTGGTAGTCGCTTTTGTGTACGCTCGGCATGAGCATTGTCTAACGGGTGGAAGTCCCGAGCAAGC
>ERZ1026874.1572-NODE-1572-length-11925-cov-7.778180_pt1 | contig 11925 bp, 8 predicted proteins | sample MGYA00380167_ERZ1026874 | MGnify/ENA primary metagenome ERZ1026874 (study PRJEB33269, sample SAMEA4719803) | human gut metagenome | biome: human-associated habitat; feature: organic feature; material: feces | place: Cameroon | collected 2013-10 ...
CACGGGTTTGTTGGGCATGTGCCCTCCTTTGTTAGACATGGCTTACAGTTGAATCATATGCCAAACGCTCGCTCTTATACCCACGAGCCGGCAAATAACACAGGCTACTCCCAGGCTCCCCATACGTCGGGGCAATAGCCGACGGTCGCCTTCTTGCCGTTGCGCACGATGGGCTCGGCCAGCACCTGCTGATTCTCGAGCAGCTTGTCGAAGCGCTGGCTGGGCGTGAGGTGCTTGATGAGCGCGAGCGTCTCCTCGTCTTTGGCCTTGGGGTTGAGCAGCTTGTCGATGCCGCCAACCGCCTGCATGACGCTCGTAAGCTCGCCCTTGCTCATCTCCTTTTCCTTAAGGTCGATAAACTGAACCTTAATACGGCGCTCCTTAAAGAAGCGCTGAGCCTTCTTGGTGTCGAAGGACTTTTTGGTGCCAAAGATTTGTACGTTCATGGTTCCGCCGTTCTAACGAATGAAGTTGGTGCGCTCGCGATCTGCCTCGGGCGCATCGATGCCGGCGGCCTTGCCTGCCTCGATGCAGCGCAGGAGCCAGGCCATGTTCTTGCCGATGTTGCGCATGGTGGCCAGACCCTCGGCGTCCTGGGCGGCCTCGCCCGGCATGGCGCCAAAGACGTTGTTCCAGTACGTGGAGGCAACTACGGGCATCTGGTTGATGGTGAAATACTTGTTGAGCACATCGAAGGTGGTCGATGTACCACCACGACGGGCAACGGCAACGGCGGCACCCGGCTTGTGCGCAAAGGCCTTGCTGCCAGCATAAAACGCGCGGTCGAGGGCCGAGAGGATGCGGCCGCTGGGGTGCGCATAGTAGACGGGGGAGCCAAAGACAAAGCCATCTGCCTGCTCGGCGGCGGCAATCAGCTCGTTGACCACGTCATCGTCAAAGGTGCAGCGGCAATCGAGCTTGCCGCACTGGCCGCAGCCAATGCAGTCGCGAATGGGCTTGGCGCCCAGCTGGAAAATCTCGGTATCGATGCCGTCGACGTTGAGCTGCTTGGCAATCTCGGCGAGTGCCGTGGCAGTGTTGCCGTTTGCCTTGGGACTGCCGTTAACCAAAAGAACCTTCATCACAAACTCCCTCTGCTTGTCGGTGACTTCTGCAGAGGATTATCGCACGATGGGGGAGACGGTGTGGGGCGCGAGGTCGACAACCGACAACCCGCGCCCCGTTGTGCTAGTCCAGCTTGGTGCCCGGTACCTGCGGTGCCTCTCTGAGCAGCGCGTTGAGCTCATTCAGGATGGGTACGGGCTGTCGGTCGACGCCGTGCAGATGGAGCGTGGCCACGCGAATGGGTGGTTGGTACTCAAGCGACCCGATGAGTACGGGCGAGCCCAGGAAGCGCTCGATCTCATCGGCGATCTCGTCAACCTCCTCGGGATTAAGGTCGTCGAAAAGCGCCACAAAGGTTGGCCCCGTCGAGCGGAACAGGCGGCCCTTACCGCGTGAGCATTCCATAAGACAGGCGGCGCTTTCGGCCAAAACACGATCGCCCGCATCGAATCCAAAACGGGCATTGACCTTGGCGATATCGTCGATCTTGATGGCGATAAAACCCGCCTGACGCGGTACGCGACGCATCTCCCCAATGGCGTTGACCAGAGCGTGGACATCGCCCAGGCCGGTCACGGAATCGGTCGTATCGGCCAGGCTGCGGTTGATGATAATGCCCACGTACATGTTGGGCTCGGTGTCGGTGCCGTCCAGGCGGTAGCCCGTGCAGTCGCAGAGCACATACTTTCCGGCAGCATCCATCACGCGATACTGCATGTAATGGAAGTGCCACGTGCCGTTGACCACCATGTCGAGCTCGGAGCGCACGTTGTCGCGGTCCTCGGGGTGGACGCGGGCGAGCCACATATCGACCGAGTTAAAGGGATGCTGGGAAGGCAGGTCAAAATCGCGCACGGCATTGACCGACCATTGCGATTCGCCGGTATCGAGGTTGAGGATGAACGGGTAGCGTGTCTCGGAGCTCATGGAGATTGCCTGGAACACGCGGTCGTTGCACGGAAGATTGTCGGCAATTGGGCGTTGCGGAGCGTCGTCTTTTTCGGGTTGCTGAACGCGGTGCATGAGCTTGTAGCGATACATCTTGCGATCGGCATCCATCGTCATCTGGTGACGCGTGTCGCCAGCAAGCGGGTCAACGCTCGAACAGCCAAAGCTAAAGCTGGCGATCATGGGCGCCTTACCGTCCGAAGTTGCTTCGATCAGATCGGCGCGCACCCGCTCCAGGCGTTGCTCGAGTTCCGTCTCGCTCTTGGTGGGCGAGACGAGCACGAACTCGTCTCCGCCAATGCGAAACAACATATCGTCGTGCTCCATGGTTTCGGAGAGTGAGCGGCAGATGCGCAGGATGTAGCGATTGCCCTCGGCGTGGCCGAATATATCGTTGCAGTGTTTAAGGTGGTCGATGTCAATATATGCGCAGGTAAAGGGTTCGCCGTTGCGCCAGAGCTGATCGACGTGACGGTCGAGTCCGCTGCGATTTCCAAGATTGGTGAGCTGATCGATATAGGCGCTGCGCTCGAGCAGTTGGCGCTCTTGCTGCATGATGGCGAGTGTCTTTTGCAGCTGCTCGCCAATGCCGCTCAGCTCTGCGGGCAGTGCCGCGACGTCGAGCTCGGCAGTCGAGACCCCATTCGCAAGTCGCTGAAGGTAGGCGACAATCGATTGCTCGCCCAGGCGATACGACTCGTTCATGATGAATAACCTCCTTGGGCGAAACAATGGTCTGTATCATATCCCCAAAGCGATGAGGATTGAGGATTTAAGTTAGCCGAAGGGGACAAACATGTCCCCCAACGGCATTGCATTACGCGTGTATGCATCAATCGGTGACCTTGCCATCGAGCAGGGCCTCAAACTCTTCCGCCGGCATGGGGCGGTAGTAGAGGAAGCCCTGCGCGTAGCGAGCGCCCATCTGGCGCAGCAGCTGAGCCTGGCCTTCCGTCTCAATGCCTTCAATCACAACGGGCAGCTTGAGCGACTGCGCCATACCCAGCATCGATGACACGATCTGCGTGCTGCGTTCGTCGGCTTTTCCGGCGGGCACAAACGTTCGATCGAGTTTAATGACGTCGACGTTGACGCTCTTGAGCATGGCGAGCGTGGACTGGCCGGTGCCAAAGTCGTCCATGTAGGTCGAGAACCCTCGGTTGTGCAGCTCGGCCGTTAACCTGTCCACGGCCTCGGACTCTCCGGTATAGGCGGTCTCAGTGATCTCGATGCGCATGAGCTCGGGCGGCAGGTTGTACTGGGTGGCCAGGGCCCCCATATGCTCGGCGACATCGCAGGCAAGGATATCCACGCGCGATACGTTGAGTGAAATCGGAACCACGGGAAGCCCCTGGTCGAGGCGCGTTCGCAGCCACGAGGCAACGCCCTGCCATATGTACTTGTCGAGCGTCACCACAAAGCCGCTTTCCTCAAGCGCGGGGATAAAGGTGGCAGGCGGAATGAGGGAACCGGCCTTGTCGATCCAGCGCGTGAGTGCCTCGGCGCCGATGAACTCGCCAGTTTCCATGTCGACCTGAGGCTGCAGATAGTAGGTGATGCGCTCGTTGGAGAGGGCGTACTGGAACTCGGTCAGCGTGTGGTGGAACGCAACCTCGTGCTCATATTCCTCGGGGCGGAAAATGGCAATGCGCTCCTTAAAGTCGTTTTTGGCACGTCGGTTGGCAAACATGGCCTTTGCCTGCGCGTCGATGGTGATTTCCTCGTGGGGATTGATGGGGTAGACGCCCATGGACGGCCAAAAGCCCACACCGTCATCGTGTTTGGCCACGGCTTCGCGCACGCGAGCATAAATGCGATACACGGTATCGTGCTCAAAGGGGGCGAGTATGCAAAAATCGTCCTGGCCCCAATAGCCTGCGACACCCTTGCCTGTATTCTCGATATCTTTGAGTACCGTGCCCACATCGGCGAGCACGAGGTCGCCTTCGGCCTGGCCATGCCACTCATTGAACAAGCGCATATGTCCCATGTCGACAGTGGCAATGCACCAAGAGCCGCCGTTCGCCGTGGTCAAAAACTCGTTGGCGCGGCGCATAAACTCGCTGGGGCGGTAGAGACCCGTGAGTGCATCGATGCGCTCGGCGATGGCGCCTTTGCGCTCGAGCTCGGGAATGGAAAGGCTGTTGTTGTGGAACGGACCATTGATGGCGCGCAGGCGACGATCGAGTTCTTCCAAGATGGCAGGTGCTTGATTGATTAAGCGCTCGTAATAGACGGGAACGACCAAGCAGATAGGGGTGATGGAATCGTCGGCAATTTGGACGGGGGCCGAGATGACGCGCTCCAAATCGCGAGCGAGACGGTCGAAGGCATCGCGGTCCAGGCTGTTGGTAAGAACGACGAATTGTGCGCTGCGCGAACGGAACACGCGACTTCTGCCGCGGGTGAGCGAGAGCATGCGGCCGGCGTACTCGGAAAGCATGGTATCGACGGCGTCGGCTCCATAGTGCTCATTGAGTTGGGTCGTACCGCGAACGCGCACGGCGATCAGTCCCGTCTGGTGGTTGTCGCGGCGACAGCCGTCGATGGCGTTGACCAGCATGCGTTGAGTGCCGAGTCCCGTGGCAGGATCGACGGTTTCGACAAGGGAGTGGTTAACGAGCTCGCCGACATAGAGCGAGGGCGTGTCCTTGTCTCCATCGATGCGATAGCCCCGGACGCGGCACAGTACGTAATCGCCCTGGGCGTTGCGTACGCGGTATTGCATCACGCGATAGTGCTTGGAGCCACCAAAGACCTGATTGATGTCTTGGGTGTATGCTTCGAGGTCGTCGGGGTGTACGCGCGTTTTCCAGTAATCGCGGCAGTTGTCTACGTGCTCCGAAGGCAGGCCAAAGTCGCGCATTGCTCCCTGCGACCAAAGCGTGCGGTTTTTATCAAGGTTTTCGATAAAGAAATAGCGTCCCTCATCGAGCATCGAGAAGGCGTCAAAGACGCGCTCGTTGACCTCAAAGTCGTCCGTATGAACCTGGGTAATATTGCGACGGTCTAGGTGTATGGCATGGCGCAGCTTGTAATCGTACATGCGATGGTCTGCGTCCATCGTCATGCGACTGGAGGTTTCGCCCAGCTTGGGGTCGGCGTGCGACACGCCGTAGCTAAACGAATGGGGCATCTCGGCGTCGTTGTTTTTAAGGAGTACCGCGCGGCAGTGCTCCAGGCGCTCGGCAAGGTCATCTTCGGTAGCGATGGTGGAGAGGACGGCAAACTCGTCACCACCCAGGCGAAACGCTGCTTCGCCAACCTTGATATAGAGTTTGAGGTACAGGCTCACCTGAATGATGTAGCGGTTGCCTTCGTCATGACCAAAGGCATCGTTGCAGTGCTTGAGGTTGTCGATGTCGATAAACGCCATGGTGACCGGAGTGCCCTGCTCCCAGATCTCTTCGAGAGACTTGGTAAAACCGCCGCGGTTGCCAAGACCGGTGAGCTGGTCGGTAAAGGCGACCCTAATCAGGTCCTCTTGGCGGTCGAGCAGGTCTTGAACGGTCTTTTCGAGCGTCTCGGTATAGTTGCTGGCGCTATCCATGGCTACGCTGCTTTCTTGGGTCGAGGCGATGCGGCACGTTGGTCGTGTTGCATGGTGGGGGCTAAAGGGGTTTGTCGTTGACGGGCGATATCACTTTTCGGTGTCGGCGTGCTGTCCACTGCCGTGTAGAAGAATGCCGCGTGGGTCTATGGATTCGTGGCAGGCAATAAGCTCCTCAAACGACTCGACCGGCATGGGTCGGTAATAGTAATAGCCTTGGGCGTAACGCGTGCCAAGGTCGCGCAGGAAGGTGACTTGCCTTGCAGTTTCGACGCCTTCCACTATGACCGGCATGCCAATCTCCCAAGACATGTTGATGATGGACTTGACGATGTTTTCGCTCTTGGCGGCCTGAGAGGTTTCTGTAGACATAAAGCGGCCGTCGAGCTTGATGACGTCGGCGTCAATGGTCTGCAGCATGCTAAGCGACGACGCCCCGCTGCCAAAGTCGTCAATCAATACCGAAAAGCCCAAAGCGCGGAGTTTGCCGGTAAGCGTTTTGATATCTGCGGGATTGTCGGCGTAGGCACTTTCGGTAATTTCGACCTTAACGAAGTGCGTGGGAACGGCATGGCGCATCGCCAGGCGCTCGAGCTGGTCGGCGACATCGACCGAAATCAGGTCGGTCTGGCTTACGTTGATGGAGATGGGCACGCAGGGCAGTCCTTGGGCCAAGCGTTTGGAGAGCCACGTAAAGACGAGATTCCAAATATGGCGGTCGAGCGTCACGGCAAAACCGTTGCGCTCGAGCAGCGGCACAAAAGTGCCGGGCGAGATGAAGTTGCCGTCCCCGTCTTTCCAGCGGGCAAGGGCCTCGCCGCCTACGATCTTTTTGGCTTCCATGTCGTACTGTGGCTGAATATAGCAAGTGATATGTCCCTGGCCCAGGGCGCGCTGAAACGCCGAGAGCAGATAGTCTTCACGCTCACGCTGCGCGTAGGTCTCGGGCTCAAAATATTTGATGCGGTCTCTAAAGTCGTGGCGGGCGCGAGTGAGCGCGGCTTTTGCGCGGTCGTACAGCATGATGTCGATGCGCTCCGCCGGTCCAACCGGACAAACGCCAAAGGCGGGCAAAAAGCCGACCGAGTCATCGCGCGAGGAAACGATGGTCTGGATGCGATGGTAAAGCGCATCGATGGTATCGCGGTCGCCGGGAAGATAGGCGACAAAGTCGTCCTGCCCCCAGTATCCGGCGAGTCCGCCGCAATCGGCTCGCAGCGTCAGCAGCGCGCTGCCCACCTCGGCGATGAGGGCGTCGCCTGCCTGGCGTCCGTACCATTCGTTGAAGACGCGCATGCGTCCCAAATCGATGGCGACGATGGCACGGTTTTCGTGAGCGTGCGCGGACCGGTGTAAATCGGCGGCGTATAAAAAGTCGTTGCCGCGCATGAGCCCGGTCATCTTGTCTCGACGGTCGTACGCAGTATGGTCGATGACGCTAGCCGGACCACTTTGCCCGAGGTGTGCCGGGGCCTTGCTGCGCATCTCGGCGTCCAGACGGCGGTTGAGGCTGGACAGCATCGTGAGCGGTTGCGAGACAATAGACGGGTAGCGTGCAAAGGCCGTATAGGCAATGGGGGCGGCTTCGATTCTGTGCGTCGTGATGGGCGCCGCGAGTACGTGCTGCATCTTTTGAGCGATATCGGAAAGATCGATATCGGGCTGGCTGTCAAACATAAGGACAAACTGCAGCCCATACGAGCGATAGAGTTCTGCCGAGCCATTGAGTCGTGACAAAATGCGTCCGATGAGCTCCGAGAGGACGTCGTTGCCCGTTTGATAGCCGTAGACGGCATTGATGCGGTCGATGTTCTCGAACTTGAACGCCACTAAATCGGTGGGTTTGTCGAGTTCCTTGCGCCTTTCGATGGCCGTCATCAGCGCGCGTACGTCACCAATACCGGTGGCGGGGTCGGTGCTTTCGACAATGCTCGCGTTGGTGATGGAGCCGGCGAACAGCGTGGGCTCGTTGTCACTGCCGTCAAGACGGATGCCGGAACATGTGACGGTGGTGTATCGACCGCTTGCATCCAGGGCTCGATAGCGCATGTTGTGGTGATGCTTTTTGCCGGACATCACCTCTTCGATATCCTGGCGCCAGGCATCGACATCATCGGGGTGGATGTGCTTCGACCACACCTTGTCCATCTGGTAGATGGTTCCGGAGGGGAGGCCAAAATCTTGTATGGCGTTATGAGACCAATGGGACTGGTCGGTGTCGACATTACAGATAAATAGATAGCGTCCGATATCCGTAAGTGACAATGCCTGGAAGATGCGGTCTTGTACGACACGAAAGTCAGACATGGTGTCGAGGGCATGATGCTGTTCGCCGAGTGCCCCATTCATGCGGATGCGCGCGGCACTGGTGAACTTGTAGTCGTACATGCGCCGGTCTGCCTCGGCCGTCATCTTGTGAAGGACATCACCCGCGCGAGGATTAGCATGGGCGCAACCGTAGCTGTAGCTCATGGGGGTCCTGCCGTCATCGAACGTCGAGGTCGCAAGAGAGGCGCGACAAGCCTCGAGCCGTTGGCTGAGCGTGTCGACCGAATCGGTCATGGAGATGAGCACGAACTCGTCGCCGCCTATGCGATAGATATGCTCATCGGGATGGCAGTGCAGCTTAAGGCAGTTGGCAACCTTGGTGATATAGCGGTTTCCTGCCGGGTGCCCAAAGCGGTCGTTGCAGATTTTGAGGCCGTCGATATCGACATAAGCAATTGTGTGCTCGAGCTGGCGGTTCCAGATGCACGCGAGGTCGTAGGTGTAGGCGGTGCGGTTGGGCAGTCCCGTGAGCGGGTCGGTGTAGGCATCGGTTCTGAGTTTTGCAACGCGCTCGCGCAGGCGGTCGGCGGCATCGGTTGCCTCCGCAAGCAGGCGCTCGGTTTCGGGCTGCTGCGGGTCGCAGATGCTCGACAGCTCGGCGAGGCAGGTGTTTAGCTGGTCGAGCTCGTCGTCTTGACGCGGCTCGGCACTCTGCGTCTTATTCGTTTCCATGCCCCCGCCTTGCTGCATCGCTGAGTTTATTTGTCAGCTACTGTTCGTTGTTGAAAAGTACTGAGTAGTATAAACAACCATTATATGGGCGTGCGGGGGAGGGAACGCTGTAGGGGGCAATATATTCGCCAAACGGTAATGCGATTTCGTGCGCAGAAAATGCGACGAAAACGATATTTGTTGACGAGTATACTTGTTTCGTTTGAATTGCGCGGGGATGGAGATGGTCGCATGACGCAGCCAGATACGACGCCTACGGTGGGGCTGGCGCTCGAGGGAGGCGGCTACCGCGGCATGTACACGGCAGGCGTGCTCGACGTATGGATGGAGTGCGGCTTAACTTGCGACCATATGGTGGGTGTCTCGGCGGGCGCGGCATTTGGCTACAACTTTAAATCGCGCCAGATCGGCCGTGCCATCCGCTACAACAAGGCCTATTGCGCCGACAAGCGCTATGCGAGTGTAACGAGCTGGTTGCGAACAGGGGACATGTTCAATGCCGATTTTGCCTATCACGAGGTGCCCGTCGAGCGCGATCCCATCGACCTGGAGACATATCGTGCCTGCCCCATGCGGTTTACGTGCGTGTGTACCGATATCGAGACGGGCAAGGCCGTCTATCACGATCTGCCGTATGGCGACGAGCGCGATATCGAGTGGATTCGGGCGTCATCGGCGATCCCTGTGGCAACGCGTCCCGTTGCTATTGAGGGCCGCAAGTATCTGGATGGTGGCGTGGCCGATTCCATTCCCAGTGCTTGGCTGTTTGCGCAGGGCTATGACCGCAACGTGGTGGTGCTGACGCAGCCGGCGGGCTTTGTAAAGCAGCCCAACAGCGTGATGCCCATGCTGCGGCGCGTGTTCCGTCACTACCCGGAGTTTGTCGCAGCGCTTGAGCATCGGCATGAGGTCTACAATGCCACGCTCGATGACCTGGCGCGTCGCGAGGCGGCCGGCGAGGTCTTTGTGGTGCGGCCGAGCGAATCGGTGAAGGTGCCGTCGCTGTGCCGCGAGCCCGATGAGCTCGAGCGCATCTACCAGGTCGGTCGTCGTGATGCGGAGGCGACCTTGCCGGCGCTGGAAACGTATCTGGCGGGGTAGGGGCTGCGGCAGAAAGCGCGTCCCAGAATCGGCGCCCAGAACGGGATGCAGTTTCCCGGACGGGAGGGTTTTGGAAACGGCGTCCCGCGTCTGGAATGGGATGCAGTTTCCCACTGGCCCTCTATACGGAAAGCGCATCCCAGAATGGAGGTCCAAACTGGGATGCGCTTTCCGTTGCTGAAGATATGAGGCCGCGGAGCAGCTGCTCGGCCTATGTCTATGCCTGCTGCCAGGTGTCGACGAGCTCCTTGGCCGCGACGTAGGGGTCATCGGCACTGCAGACGGCACTCACCACAAAGAAGCCATCGACGCCGGTGGCCTTGAGCTGTGGCAGGTCGGCCGTCTTGACGCCGCCGCCCACCACGATGGGTACGGGGCTTGCCGCATGGAGGGCTGCCAGGTCCTCAAAGCTCTTGGTGATGATGGAGCCGTCGGCCGCGCGTCCGCAATCGCGCTTGGTCTCGGTCTCGTGGAGCGGGCCGATGCCCAGGTAGTCGACTAGGCTCATGTCGGCGGTCTTGACGTACTCGAGCATTTCCTTGCAACGGGCCGAAAGACCCACGATGGCATCGGGGCCCAGCAGCTTGCGACAGACCTCGACGGGAATATCGCTCTGGCCCACGTGCACGCCGTCGACAGCAATACCCTGCTCGCGCGCGGCGAGCACGCAGTCAAGGCGGTCGTCGATCAGCAAGGCGACCTGACCGGTTTTGCCAGCCTTTGCGATAGCCTGCGCGGCATCGCCGGTTAGCGCGATGATCTCGCGGGCGCTTGCCACCTTGGAGCGCACCTGGATGCAGGTAAAGCCTGCGTCGAGTGCCTGGGCCACAACATCGCCCACGGGGCGTCCGAGGGTGTTTTCGGGGCCGAGTACCAGATAGGCCGAGATATCAAGGTTGTCGCGGATACTCATCGTGCTTCCTCCTGCTTTTTGATCTGTGCTTCCATGCGCTCGAGTTTGCCGGTCATGGTGTCGGTAAATCCGGGTCGAATATCGGCTTTGAGCACGACTTCGGTGCGGATGCCCTTGCTCGCCAACACAAAGGTCGCGTCGCGCACGACCTGCATGACCTCGTCCCAGTCGCCCTCGATCTCGGTGAACATCGAGGTGGTGCGGTTGGGAAGGCCGCTCTCGCGAATGACGCGCACGACCTCGGCAACTTCGGCGGACAGTTCATCGCCGGTGCCGCACGGGGCGATGGCCACGGCGACGAGCGTGTTCATGCCGGCGTTGGTTGCGGGTTCGGACATGGCTTATGCCTCCTCGAGCTCGAGTCGGTTATCGGCGATGTCCTGGGCGGTTGCGCGGTAGAGCTCGTCGATAAAGGCGACCTTAAAGCTTGCCGGGGCATCGGCGACAGCGGCGGCACGCGTGCCGGCGACGTTGTAGACGGCGGTGCCGCAGACGGCTGCCGTAAACGGGTCGGCAGCGCAGGCGTACACGGCCAGCACGCCGCCCTGCGAGCAGCCGCAGCCGGTGATCTTGGACATGAGCGGGCTGCCGCCGTGGGACTTGGCCACGGTCGTGCCGTCGGTGATTAGGTCGACTTCGCCCGAGACCACTACGGCGCCGCCGGTGTAGCGGGCGAGCGCCGCGGCGGCATCGCGGGCGGCGTCGACCGTGTCGGTGGTATCGACACCGCGCACGCGGCTCAGATCGGCTGCCTCGCCCCCAAGACCCCACAGGCCGGCGAGCGCGATGATCTCGGAGGCGTTGCCGCGTACGATGGCGGGCTTGTACTGCTTGAGCTCGTTTACCAGCTGGGTGCGCAGGCTACCGATGCCCAGGCCCACCGGATCGAGCACCCAGGGCTTGCCGGCGTGGTGTGCCGCCTTGGCCGCGCGGGGAATCGTCTGCTCGTAGATGGGGAAGAGCGTGCCCATATTGAGATAGATGGCGCCGCCGCCGGCAACGAGTGCCTCGCCCTCGTCGGGCAGATAAACCATGGCGGCCGAACCGCCCACGGCGAGCTGTGCGTTGGCGACAAAGTCGATCGTCACCGTGTTGGTGATGGAGCCGGCCATCGGATTGGTGGCGCGAATCTCTTCCACGGCCTTGACCACATTTTGCTTAAGCTGTTCCGAATCAATCACTGCACATGCCTCCTTGGCATAGAAAAGGGGCGCTGTGCATAGACAGCGCCCCTGCAAAGGCGGCATGCTCCCTACGCCAGCATTAACTGACAGGTTCAAAGGATTGGGCCCATTGCCCTCTCAGCCTTGTGGTTTGCACCGCCGGCACTCCCGCATCGAATCTGTTG
>ERZ1026874.1597-NODE-1597-length-11850-cov-13.809326_pt1 | contig 11850 bp, 11 predicted proteins | sample MGYA00380167_ERZ1026874 | MGnify/ENA primary metagenome ERZ1026874 (study PRJEB33269, sample SAMEA4719803) | human gut metagenome | biome: human-associated habitat; feature: organic feature; material: feces | place: Cameroon | collected 2013-10 ...
TGATACAGGTTGGGGTCGCTGGGGTTGAAGCGCAGCACCGCGCGGTTATTGATGATATATTCTTTCATGCCGGTATCAATGGTGAGAGATTGCATTTTGTTGTCCTTTCTGTTGTGTTTAGGTTTGCGGCTCCCGCTCCGCGCCACCCTGCGGCGCTTCACTCGCTTTAACGGCATTTTGCCGTTATGCGTACTCTTTTGTGACCAAAAGAGTACCAGAAAAGTCCCGCTAGTTCCGAGGCGCCCGCTTGGCGGCCAAAACGATGGCCGCCATCCAGCAAAGCTGGCCCGCTCGTGTGCTTCAAAGCCCCACTGGGGCTTTGATTGCTTCGCAACCGCACAGTCACGGCTTAAGAGCGCTAGTTCGTGCTACGCACGAAGCGTCGCTGACGCGCCGCGGGCCGCGCTCTTAAGAATTTAACAAAGGACACTCTGGCGGCTGCCCGCCGCCGATTCCTCTGCATGGGAATACGGTCTCGCTAAAGTGTAGGGGGCGATGCTTGCATCGCCCCGCAACGTCCGCCCCTGCGGGCCGATGACGAGCATCGGCCCCTACAGTAAGGGCGTAGAGGATTTTAGGCCCCGAAGGGGTCAATATGGAAGCCGGCCCAAAAGCGTGAAGAAAATTGCAGCACTCCTGCAATTTTTAGCTTTTGGGGTGGCTGACCACCGCTTTGGGGTTCCTAGGGGCGAGTAGCCCCTAGGCCGGGCCTCCCGCGCTATCGGAAGTAGCGGGGACCTTTTCGGTTCCTTTTGGGTCTCCAAAAGGAACACCTCAAAAGCAGGATGCCGTTAAGACGAGCGCGCCGCCGCAACGTGGCGGCAAGCGAAAGCCGCACGTAAAGCGGCTTCACCCGCCAATCACATCAATCTTCCACAAACTTCTTCGTCTTAACGTCAAACTTCCCCTTCACCTTCACGCCGGTGTAGTGCACATTAAACGGGATCTGATACCCGGTGGTGTCGCCGCCGTAGCTGACGACCTCGATGTAGCACTCCTCGCGCACGGCGGGGTAGGCGGTGTCGGCGGTCTCGCCCCACAGCTTCACCTCGACGATGTCGGTCTTCAGGTCGTCGAGCACCAGGTCGCCGTCGATGATCTCCTGCAGCTTTTCAAACAGCGGGTCGCCGGCCTCGGCGTAATAGGGGCTGACCTCGCCCTGCTTCTGGTAGCCGTCGATGGTGACGGACGTCTGGCCCAGGATGTTGGATTTTTTCTCAACGTTGGCGGTCAGTTCGGGGCTGTATTCCTCCAGGTCAGCGCCCAGGCGGCAATAGTTTTCTGCGCCGCCAAATCCGGCGTTGAGGTAATGAGCCATGTATCTACGTTCAATTTTCATGCTTTGCTCCTTTTTGTATCAAACTTGTTATGTGTCGTACCGCATGGTGTACTCGGCCATCACGCGGATGCTGTACAGCGCGGTGCCGCCCGGGTCGGCGCGGTCCAGCTGGCCGCCCTCGGTGCGGACCTGCTCGGTGAGGGGTTCGCAGTTGCCAAACCTCGGCGCGCGGCCTGCGGCGCTTTCGGCCGCGACCCACGCCTGCAGTGCCGCCAGGCGGCGGGCGTTTTGCAGGGCGGTGTCGGTGTCCCCTGCTGGCAGCGGCAGGCAGAGTCGCAGCAGAAATTCCGCACGGCAGCGCTGTTTTTTGCAGCCCAGCAGGTCAGTTTTGGTTTGCAGCACCTTTACGCCCCGCAGGTACACACCGCCGGTGCCCAGCCGCGGGCCGGCCTGGCCCCAGGTGAGGGAGAGGTCCCCCAAAGTGGGGGCCCGGGCCAAAAATGTCAGCATTTCGTCGATCATTTTGCGTTGTCCTTTCTTTGTTCTTGTTTATGCTGATAAGGGGTAGCTCCCGTTCCGCGCCACCATGCGGCGCTTCACTCGCCTAAACGGCATTTACCTTTTATGTGTTCCTTTTGGAACCCCAAAAGGAACCGAAAAAGGTCCCGCTACTTTCGATAGCGCGGGAGGCCCGACCAAGGGGCTACTCGCCCCTTGGAACCCCAAAGGGGAGGTCGGACGACGAAAAAGCTAAAAATTGCAGGAGTGCTGCAATTTTCTTCACGCTTTTCCGTCGTCCTCCACATTCACCCCTTCGGGGCATAAATTCCTCTGCACCCATATAGAGTATTTTAGGCCCGAAGGGTCAATCTGGGAGAAGGAAAAAATCCGTTAAAAAAAATGCAGTCACTCCTGCATTTTTTAGGATTTTTTTCTTCGACCCACCTCTTTGGGGTTCTTAGGGGCGAGCAGCCCCTAAGGCGGGGTTCGCTGCCTCGCAACAGCGAGACTTTTTTCGCTACCTTTTTTGGTCACAAAAAAGGTAGGTTTAACCGCAAGATGCCGTTATAAAAGGCCCTGCCGCAGGGTAGGCAGGGCCGCCAAGCTGCCACACGAGGCAAAAACAAAATTCACCTCGCCAGCCGCCCGGCGCCTGCTCCGCCGGCACTCCACCAGGCCCCGGCTTCCACATGGTGCAACGCCCCGCGCAAATACAACGGCAGTACGTAAGTTATCGCGCCCAGGCCGTCCACCTCTGCCGGCACAAAGGACGGCCACGCCGCCCACTCTACCTCCGGCCCTTCGCCAAGCATCACCCTGTCCCCTGCCGCCAGCTTATAATCAACGCTATATCGTGTTGCATCCGTTTCGGGCACCACCAGCAGCATCGCCGCGCCGCTCTTGGCGCCGGCTGCATCGGGTACCTCGCGGTTGCCGATCTGGCAAAATATGTCCCGCAAAACATACCTGTCAACGCGCTTTTTCATCGGCACCGGGTGGTACACGGTCACGGTCTGGCCGCACAAGCCGCGCTTACGCATGCACCCACCGTCCAATCTGCAGGTAGTACCCGGCCTCATGGCGGAAGTGCGCGGCCCGCAGCGCCAGGGTGGCGGCGCACAGCTCGGGCGGAGCGGTGTAGGTCTCGCTCACGCTGCCCACGGTCACCTTAGCCAGGCCGCGGGCGGCGTCCTCCTGGTCAAACTCGTACATCGCGTCAGCGACGGCGCACACCGCCATGGCGTCGGCCTCGGCGGGGTCCAGGCCGGGGCGGGGCTGCACCGCGTAGACATCCCGCATGCGGGCAAGCTCGGCCTGCGCACGCCGGATCAATCGCGGAAAGTCGGCCTCCGGGATGTCCTCGCCCAGGTAAGTTTCAACGTAGTAACGATAATCCGGCACTGTTTCTTCCTCCTTATGCCTTGAACTTGGCCAGCACCACCTTAGCCTCGTTGGACAGCACGGCCACGTAAAATTCGTCGGCGGTGATCTCGGTGGTGCGGGTCTTGGGCTTGCGTTCGGTCTCGATGTTCACCTCGCGCTTGCGGTAGATGGTCAGTGCCGGGATCTCGTCGTCGACCTCGGGGTCGTCCTCCAGCTTGACGATGGGGCAGGCGTAAATTCCACCATCCAGCGGCACTTTTTTGCTGGGCACCAGACGGCAGCCCGCGATCATGCCGATCTCGCCGGTCAGCGCGACGCCGGGGGTGTACTTGTCGGCGCTCAAAAAGTCGGGGTTTTTGCGCAGCTGCGTGACCTGTTTGGGGTGGATGAACATGACTTTTTCGCTGCAGCCCATCTCATCCTCAAACAGGTCCACGGCGTCGACGATGGCATTGTAGCTGATGGTTTTTGCCGTACCATCGTAAATCAGACTGGCCGTCTGCAGGGCGTCCATGCAATCGCTGTCGATCTTGGCGGCGATGGCCAGGGCCAGCTGGGTGTTAGCCTCGCCCACAGGGTTGCCGTAGCCGGACAGCACGGCCTCGTCGGTCAGGCCGATGCCCTTCATAGCCTTTTTGATGGTGGCCTTGCGGGTGGAGGTGGTCATTTTTTCGATGGCTACCTCGCCGCCCTCGGCCACGTCGGCGGCATCGCCAATGTAGGTGTAGGCGGGCACGGTGATGGTATCGCCCGGCACGCCCGCCAGGGTATCGTCGATCTTAGCAAACGGTGCTACGCGCAATTTTTTAGGAATCCGCGCAGAAACCATATCCGCCATCACTTCAGGATCGATCATATCGGAAAGTTTCGTAATAAAATCTGCCATGGTTTTGGTCCTTTCTGTTTGTGTGTTTGTGTTGTGTTTTTGTTGATTTCTTGCCGTGGCTCACCACCTTGCGGTGAGCCACTTTTTTAACGGCTTCTACCCGTTATGCGTACTCTTTTGTGACCAAATGAGTACCAGAAAAGTCCCGCTAGTTCCGAGGCGCCCGCTTGGCGGCCAAAACGATGGCCGCCATCCAGCAAAGCTGGCCCGCTCGTGTGCTTCAAAGCCCCACTGGGGCTTTGATTGCTTCGCAACCGCACAGTCACGGCTTAAGAGCGCTAGTTCGTGCTACGCACGAAGCGTCGCTGACGCGCCGCGGGCCGCGCTCTTAAGAATTTAACAAAGGACACTCTGGCGGCTGTCCGCCGCCGATTCCTCTGCATTGGAACACGGCCTCGCTAAAGTGTGTAGAGCAAAAAGCTCCCTCTGCGAGGGAGCTGTCAGCGAAGCTGACTGAGGGAGAGACAATCCCACTAACTACTGCTAATCTCTTTGTCTCTCCCCCACCCGCTCCCGCGGGAGCCCCCTCCCAGAGGGGGCCATCTGCTCTACAAACCGTAGAGGAATCTAGGCCCGGAGGGGTCAATCTGGAGGGCGATGAAAAAGCGTTAAGAAAAACGCAGCACTCCTGCGTTTTTTAGCTTTTTCATTGACCGACCACCTCTCTGGGGTTCCAAGGGGGGCGTGCCCCCCCCTTGGGCGGGGTTCGCTGCCTCGCAACAGCGAGACTTTTTTCGCTACCTTTTTTGGTCACAAAAAAGGTAGGCCTAACGGAAAGAAGCCGTTATAAAGAAGGGTTGCCGCAGGGTGGCAACCCTGACCGGCCGCCACCTTCAAATCGATGAAAAAAGCGCATCAAAGCGCCGCTTTCATCAAGGCATACCCCTCCGGGTCCTCCCGCTTAAACGCCACCCTCTCGCGGTAACTCATCCGCTCAAAGGCCGCGCGGTCGGGGCCGACAGGCACACTGCCGGTACCGGCCGCATAGGGCGCGGGCGCAGGCTTTCGGTCAAGCTTTTCTTCACTCATGTTTTTCACCTCCCTTCGCAGCCGGCATGTACTTTTCGCGCACAGCCTGCAAATCAGCCTCGGTCTCGGCGGGCAGGTCGTAGTACCACGCCAGCGCGATCTCCGGCCGCAGCAGGCCGCTCGCCACCATCTGCTGCTGCTCGGCCCAGACGCGGTTTCGGTCGTACAGCACGCCGTCGCCCCAGTCGATGCGCAGTTCGGTCGGCCACCAATCATCCTTGTGATAGGCTCTATCCAGACACGAGCAGATAAACAAAGCATCGTCTACGCATTCTTCCCACGCCTTCTGCAAACTGCGTATGGTCAAATCGTAGTCAACGCTGGCAGCGGTAATTTCGGTAGCGGTGCGGGGCTGGGTCTCGGCGTTGGTCTCGCTCAAAATGCCGCGGCGCAGGCTCAGCAAACTCTCGCAGCTTCGCAAAATATCCTGCTTGTGGGCCAGGTAGCTGCCCTCCCGCAGGGTGGGGCTGTACACGGTCACACCCACGTTGGCGGGGTCGTCGGGCAGGCCCACAAACAGGTCATCCCGCAGCCCGCGCGCCCCGGAGGCATCGGGCCGCAGCAGGTCCTCCGAAGCAAACACCCTCGACGCGCCGTTCAAAAATTCATGGTTCAGCTGGTCCTCACACCGAGCCAGCGCGTGCATCAGCCCCACGGCGGGCGCGTAGATGCTTACCGGGTCGGCGCTGCCGTCCACGCAATTCACGGTGGGCATCCGCAGCACGGCCAGCCCCATGCAGGGCACGTTGGGCAAAAATTCCTCGTCCGACAGCATTTTGCAGGCCGTCAGCGTGTCCAGCGGAACACGGCGTCCCAACGCCTGGCCGTTGACCTCAAACAGCCGATTTTCGATCAGCGTGTTGTCCTCCATGTCGGTGCGGCGCTCCAAAAGTACATATTTTTTGCCGTTCTCGTACAGCGTCTGCATCATGCCCACACTGGTCAAATTGCCCCTGTCGTCGCGTCCCAGCGGCAGGTAGCAATCGCGCCGGATCGGAACAAAATGGTCACCCACCACCTTCAAAAGGCACTCTCCGCCGATTAAAGCATACTGCATCGCTGTTTTTGCCACCTTGTTCAGGGCGTCCGTATAACACTCCTGCGCCCAATCGTCACGCTTGTCCCGATGCACGTCATACTCGGCAAAAACCGTTCTGCATAGTTTCGATACGATCAGCACAGCCAGCCGCGCACTGCCGTCCTCGCCGCTGCGGGAAGCGCCGTAATATAAGTCCATCCACTCCCGCACCGCCCCACGCATCTTCACCGACGAGCAATCGCTCTTTCCAAACGCCTGTTCCAAATAAGTCTGCATTTTGTCACTCCTTTTGCTATTTTGTATTTATGTTGCAGGCCTCTCGGCCCGCCTGGCGGCGGAACACCGAAAGCCACAAGCCAAAAGTTCACGTCCCGCGTCTCCGCCAGACGCTTTCCACCGCATACCGCACCGCATCAATATGATGGTTCCCCGCATCGGGGTATCCGCCCAAAACCTCGCCTGTACGTGCATCTTTTGCATATTCGTACTCGCCAAACTCGCGGGCGGTGTCGGGGCATCGCGCCGGGTCGATCACGATCTCGGCCAAACTCTGCAGCCACTTCATGCTTTCGCGCAGGCTGCCGGGGCCTTTGCGGGCGGCACGGCAGGGCAGGCCGGCGGCGCGGTAATCCGCGCAGGACTTCGGCTCGGCGCCGTCAGCGATCAAAAAACCACCCTCGTCGCCGCCCACACCACGCTCGAGCAAAAGCTGCGCCGTATCCGCATTGGGGCAGCGAAACCGCGTCAGTTCGTCAAAAATCACAAGCCTGCGCCGCGCAGGGTCGTAAGCGCAGGCGTTGTAGGCCCATGGGTCGGGCCACCAGCCCCAGTCCACGCCGTGATAAATTCGGTCGAACGTCAAAATTTCGTCGTCCGGCACCACGCGCAGCTGCAGGTTGGCAAACACGGCCGCGCCGCTGCCCACCACCTCGCCGCCGTACTCGTGGCGGTAGGCCTCGGGGTTGGTGGCGTGCAGATGCTCGGCGTCGGCCCAAAAGCGCTCGCCCAGCAGGGCGCGGGGCAGGTCCTTATAGGTGGAGTGATGCACCAATTTTCCATCCCGTTTTTCCAGCGCGTAGCGGTTGACCCAGCTGCGTGCCATGGCGGGCGGGTTAAAACTTTTTAAAGTCAAACTGTAGCTGCCGCCGCGGAAAATGCTCTGCTCGACATTGCGCACCTCCTCGGGACCGTCGAACTGGTCCAGCTCCTCGAACCAGCAGATGCCGACGCTGCCGAAGGGAAGTTTTAAACTTTTCAACTTGCCGGCATCATCCAGGCCAAAAAAGAGGATTTTCTGTCCGGTAGGCAAATAAGTACATTCCATCGGCGAAACTGTGCAGCGAAAGCAGGCCGTACACCCCAGCGCATCGATAGCCCAGACCACCTGGTTATACACGCTGTTGCGCAGCGTGCCTGCCACTTTGCGAAGCACCACCGCATGGCAGTCCGGGTGGCGCAGCAGCTGCAAAACCAGCTCCAGCGACAGGTAGCTGGACTTGCCCGACCCGCGCCCGCCCTTGGCCACAACCTCCTTTATGCCTTCGTTTTGCACAGCCTTATGGATCGGTTGGAATACTTTTGGAATTGTTTCTTTGAGATGAATGTCCATTTTTATTTATTACTCCTTTAGGCTTGCAGTTTGCAGCTACCGTTCCGCGCCACCCTGCGGCGCTTCACTCGTTTTTAACAGCATAATGCTTTTAGGTGTTCCTTTTGGAACCCCAAAAGGAACCGAAAAAGGTCCCGCTACTTCCGATAGCGCGGGAGGCCCGGCTTAAGAGCGCTAGTTCGCACTACGTGCGAAGCGTCGCTTCGCGCCGCATGCCGCGCTCTTAAGAATTTAAGAAATGTTGAATTGGCGGCTGCCCGCCGCCGATTCCTCTGCAATGGAATACTGCCTCGCTAGAGATTGTTTTGGAATGGCACTTTGTTTGCCCGTCAGGCACGTTGTCTACGTTGCTCGTAGGGGGCGGCGTCCCCGACGCCCCGCAGGTGTGCGTGGTTGACCGTTTTGCTTTTATCGATCATTTATGTCAGTTCGTAGGGAGGGGTCTTGACCCATCCACATGCGATAACCCCAACCCGTCCGGGGCGTCGGGGACGCCGCCCCCTACGTCTAAATTTCAAATAGCAAACGGCATAGGAGGGGTCAAGACCCCTCCCTACAGTACCATCGGTAAAGGGGATGTAGGGGGTGATGCTTGCATCGCCCCGCAACGCCCGCCCAAGCGGGCCGATGACGAGCATCAGCCCCTACAGTATGGGTGTAGAGGATTTTAGGCCCCGAAGGGGTCAATATGGAGGGCGATGAAAAAACGTTAAGAAAATTGCAGCACTCCTGCAATTTTTAGTTTTTTCATTGACCGACCTCCTCTTTGGGGTTCCAAGGGGCGAGCAGCCCCTTGGGCGGGGTTGCGGGGTCGCACAGCGATCAAAGCCCCACTGGGGCTTTGAACCGCACGAGCGGGCCAGCTCTGCTGGATGGCGGCCATCGTTTTGGCCGCCAAGCGCGCTGCCTCGCAACAGCGAGACTTTTTTCGCTACCTTTTTTGGTCACAAAAAAGGTAGGCCTTACAGCAATATGCCGTTAAAACGAGTGAAGCGCCGCAGGGTGGCGCGGAACAAAAGCCGCGCACTGCAAAGCAGGCCGGGCCGCAGGGTGGCAGCCCTGACCAGCCGCCGCAGGCCCCTCACACATCATCCACAATCACAACCTTATCAACCCCGCCGCCCCGGTCCCCCAGGCCAAGATATTTATACAGCATCTCCAGCGCCCGGAGCTTATCGGCTGTTTTAACAACCAAATTACAACCGTCATTACAACCGTCATCAAACGCAATGCCCGCCAGCTCGGCAATGACGTTTTCCTCTGTTACCCGGTCCATTCCTGACCCCCTTCCGGCAAAAAGCGCAAAATAAAAACCCGCGGCAGGGCGGCTGCCCTTCCACGAGTTTCGATGTTACCATTCTACCACGTTTAGTTGTACTTTGCAATGAAATCGCGCTGAAATCTTACTGAATTCCTTTCACCCTCCGTTCTCCGGCTCGCACACCTTGTTCACCCCCAGGCGGTGCAGCTGGTAGACGCGGCGCTCCACCAGGGCCAGCGCGTCGCAAATCTCGGCGTAGCTTTCGCCATTCATGTAGCGGCGGCGCAGTACCTCCTGCGCCAGCGGATGCTGGATCTTCGCCAGCTCGGCCACCAGCTCGATGCGCAGCTCGCCGCAGCGGTCCAGCTGGTCGCCCCACATTTTCCGCGTTTCTTCGACCTTTTCCACGCTTCGTGCCAGTCGCGCCGTATCCCGCCCGGCCCCGGGCATGCCGTCCAGCCGGGTGCGCATGCCCTGTGCCTCGGCCTCCATCTCCTGCACGCAGCCCTCGAGAAACTGCGCCTTCTCCCGCGCCTTCAGGTACCGCTGCAGCCATGCCACCTTTTCTTTGTAGGTCATCTGTTCCATCCTTTCTAGTGTCTGATTCCATGTTGTAGTCGTAGGGGCGGATTCTATATCCGCCCGCAAGTCTATCGTTACATCGCCATTTTCATGTAGCTTGTGCCAAACAAGCTCACGGGCGCATAGGGAATGCGCCCCTACGCCATCGTTGAATTTCCCGTCCACGCTGCCGTTCTCCTTGTCAGTACCCCCATCATAGTACAACTACCAATAGTTGTCAATACACTTTGGCAGGTTTTATTTTTGTAGTCCCATAACAAGACCTGCAAACAAAATAATCCGCTAAAAATCCCTGCAGTAAGATTGCAGTAAATTTTCAGCGGTATTTCATTGTAAAGTACAGCGCCTGCGCGTTATAATACTACTATAAGTAGTGTATTCAACAACATTCGTGTAAGGAGGACCCCATGCAGCCCAATGAATTGACACTTGAAGCACAGGTGTTCGATGCGAAGATCAACAGCATGGACAAAACATGCCTGTTGGCTCCGCTTTCTTTTTTCGACGCCTGCAATGTTTCCACCGATGAGGAACGCCTGCGCCGCATGATGCTGCTGCGCACGCGGGCCTTGCAGCTGGGCATCAGCGAGCAGGAGTACGCCGACCGGCGAGACAATTATACATCTCAGTTCGACGCCGACCCCAGCTATTGCTTGAAGATCGCGCGGATGGCGCTGCGCCGTCAGGCCATGCAGGAGCTTGGCTTCACGCCCATGGCGGACGTGGAAACGCGGCAGGCCGAGTACCTGATCGAGCCGTATCTGCCGCTGGATGCCATCACCATTTTGGCCGGTGTGGCGGGCATGGGCAAGACCTGGCTGGCGCTGAAATGGGCCGCCGACATCAGCACAGGCCGCGCCACCAAGGACGGCACGCCCGGCCTGGTGTATTATTTTACCCAGGAGAACGACCCCCACATCGTGCTTTCGCCGCGGCTGGAATCTCTGGGCGCCGACCCGGAAAACATCGTTATCATGCAGCAAATGGCCGACACCCCGGCGCTGACCATGTGCGACGCCCGCCTGGACGCGCTGGCCAGCCGCCCCGGATGCCGTCCGTCGCTGGTGGTGTTCGACCCAATACAAAGTTACCTCGAAAAGCACGCCAACATGAACCAAGCCGCCGACGTGCGCCCCATGATGGACCACCTGGCAAACTTCGCCGCCCGCTACCACTGCGCGGTGATGCTGGTCAGCCACATCAGCAAGCCCAACCTGTCCGGCGGCTCGGCCAGCGACCGCATCCTCGGTTCCAGCGACTTCCGCAACGCGGCGCGAAGCATCATTTTTGTAGGCTGCGACCCGGACGACCGCAGCCTGCGCGTCTTTGCCCAGGATAAAAGCAGCCTGGGCCCGCCCGGCCCCAGCCGCAAGTTTTCCATCCACGATGGCGGGGTAGAAATCATGGACGAATGTGCTTTAACGGCGGATGAGATCTTGCGAGGCTCCGTCCCCGGCACCCCAAGAGGCCCTGCGCCGGAAGCAACCAATCGCGCCATCACATTATTAGAAGAAATGATGGGCGAAAAAGGTTGGGTGCTTCGCCGCAACGTTATGCAAGCCGCCGATGAAGAAGGCATAAGCCGTTCAACAATGCAAAAGGCTTTCAGTGAACATAAGAAGGACTACACCGGCTACACGCACAAAAACGGTACAAAAGACGCCTGCACCGTCTGGCACCGCAAGGGCGTTCAGCCGGGCGAGTTTCTGCCGTACATTCCTGTTTAGCGTCACCACCCCTTATACCCCTGTACAACTCTAGAATCGGTCATAAAAATTACATATCTAAGTTTATTTTTAACCGTTTTCATACTTTGAAATCGGTGGGGCGATTTCAGAGTTACAAGGGTATATAAGGGGCTTTAAAATCGGTTTGTAGTGAGGGGCCTTGACCCCTCCGGGTCAGCGGGCGGCGACGGTAACGGTCAGCGGGCGAACAATGTTCGCCCCTACAGGATGTGTACGTTAATTTGTAAGGTGCAGCGACCTCGATGCCCTGTGCGCAGTTTATGTTGTCGGCCCATGCGGGCGGATATAGAATCCGCCCCTACGGTGATTGTTGCCTAGTTGCCTTGCGGTCGTAGGGGCCGATTCCATATCGGTCCGTCCGGGGCGTCGGCGCTTGGCGGGCAAAGCGATGGCCGTCAAGCGCGCCCCTACGGAGAAAAAATGCCGGTTGCCTTACGGTCGTAGGGGCCGATTCTATATCGGCCCGTCCGGGGCGTCGAGGACGCCGCCCCCTACGGATGTTTTTTGACAAGCAATTGAAGGGGAGAGGGGAT
>ERZ1026874.1599-NODE-1599-length-11840-cov-6.097582_pt1 | contig 11840 bp, 10 predicted proteins | sample MGYA00380167_ERZ1026874 | MGnify/ENA primary metagenome ERZ1026874 (study PRJEB33269, sample SAMEA4719803) | human gut metagenome | biome: human-associated habitat; feature: organic feature; material: feces | place: Cameroon | collected 2013-10 ...
TTCAGAGTCAAACGACTTTGGAGACCTTTTTTTGTTTAACTAAAAAATAAGAAATATGGATAAAGAAGCAAGATATCGTGATCTTCTTGCCCAGATAAGGACATTTGCTTGTGCTGATGACAATGCTATAAGCATATTGGCTAATTGTGCTGCCGTTATGAAGTTGGCGTTTCCCAAGGAATATTTTTGGGTGGGATTTTACATTGTTGATGGTAATGAACTTATTCTTGGTCCGTTTCAGGGCACTCCTGCATGCACACGGATTAAGTATGGACGTGGCGTTTGCGGTTCGGCATGGCAGGAGGGGCGCAGTCTTGTGGTAAACGACGTGGAAGAGTTTCCTGGTCATATAGCGTGTTCGTCGTTGTCAAGATCTGAGATTGTAGTTCCTTTATTTTCTGAAGGAGTTGTTGTAGGAGAGATAGATATTGACAGTATAGAACTCTCCACTTTTAACGATACAGACAGAAAGTACCTTGAGCAGGCTGCAGAAATTATAGCCCCGTTTATGGCAAGGCTTGCAAAATAAAAAATCGGTCATTAGAATTTCTCATTGCTTATAAATGCGAGAAATGCTAATGACAGATTTTGAGTTTAGAATTACTTTATGTATTTCTTTCCGCCAATAATATAAATTCCTTTAGGAAGTGCGGATTTGTCTGTTCCAACGTATGTGCCGTTTATCGTATAGATTCTTTGTGAGTTGGCTTGTATGTTGTTTTGCTCAATGTCCTTGATGTCTGTAGAGTTATCTGTGAAGCCTACTTTCATCTGGCTTGCCTGAACATCCGGTGAGCAGTAGAAGTATGCTCTCATACCCTTCATAGTTGTTCCTGCCTTGGGATGTCTGAATTCTGCGTTAGCGTTAAGGAACAAGTATTGGCTGCTCTCTTCCTTGCTGAAGGTTCTGTTGCTGTATGTACCAATCATGTAGAATGATTCGTCTCCGCTCTGCTCAAGTTCTGGTCCTGTAAGTCTGACATTAGCGAATTGGTCCAATTCTATGTTTTTACCTTTAGGTCTGATAAGGTATGGGCGCCCAGCAACAATCTCTTTTGCATCTTTAAACATCATCACGTCACCCTCCATACGGTCGTATTCGCGGACTTCCGCTTCAACGTTGCATAGTTTTCCGTCAGCTACGCTTAGATTGAAGGGAATGCAGAACGTATTCCACTTATCTGCTACTAATGTTCGTTCAAGTTGGGCATTTATTATTTCTCCCTTATGCGCATATATAATCTGACTGTTATCCGCAGATTCTTTCAGAGTGATGTTGAATATTGGATTGATGTCAATCTGTATTCTGCTGATGTATGCAACTCTACCAGGGATAATGCGGAAATTTGATGTTTGTGGAATCTTTGCTGTGACTTTAAAGCCTGTGCCATTTGATTGTTTTCTTTCTCCATATTTTTCAAAGACTGATTCCCCATACATTTTATCTGCACTGATTTCTAAGACACTCGTTTTCTCGGATGTATAATCTTGATAATATAATACTGTAACATTATATCCATTTGGTGCGTCTATGTTTGGAGATGATAGTTTTCCTCCTCCACTGTCGAGTTGAATTAGACTATTATTTTGTCTTGTTCGTTGACCTTTATAAACCTTCCATATATAGTTTTTATTTGATAGTGAGTCTACAAAATTGAGGTCAGCTGTAGTGTATTTGTCTTTGAGGCTATTAAATGAATTGTAATTAGAAGTGAATACTATACTTTCTCCTTTATATTGCAGGCGATAGAATGTAGAGCTTGCAGCATAGGTTTCGTTGCCGGCAAAGTTTGCGGATATTACAGTCTCGCCAATTTTGTTTAAGTGTATATTGCCTTCGTTGTCTAATGTTGCCACGTTATCATTGCTGCTACTGTAAGTGATTTCGCCGTTTTCTACAGGAGACAATATTGCCTTTGCACCGGTAAATTTGTTTTCATCGTTCACTTTCACCACGATTGTCTGACGGTCAATACCTTCTTCGAAAGAAAGTTTGGTCGCAATCTTTTGTTTTTCATTTACCTTGATTGTGTATGAGGCGCTGCAAGGGTAGTGGTTGTCGTCACCTGAGTAGGTGGCAGTAATTGTTGTCTCGCCGTATTTGTTAGTGTTATTTATGGTGACTTTGCCGTCGTTGTCCACTGTAGCTATGTCAGTGTTGCTACTTGTATATGAGATTTCGGCATCAGCAATAATTGTGTTGTCAGCATATACATTGGCTTTAGGAGATGCGAAGTCTGTTGTTCCGTAGGTTACGTCGTATGTATTCTTAGCATCTTCTCCGAATAACATCCTTGTTTTTGTCTTTGTTATTATTTCTGAAGATAACTTATATATGTATACAACGTCTGGTCCTCCCAAACTCGGTGACTCGATAAATCCAAACCATCTTGAGGCTTGTACGTAATTCAAGTATTTAGGATGCTTCTTTTCAAATAAGATTCTGGCGTCACCATAATTTGGAGTAAATGATATCGTAGCTTGTGTAGTTTCTGAAATCTTATCACAAAGATTGATGTCTTTGCTGCTTCCTTCTTCTGAAACGTTATTGATGAATTTCCCTTCATTGCTGCGGAAGTTGAATTTATCGTTTGTTTTCACTAACGTAAAACAAGCAGCGTCAGAGTTTGTGTATGCAAGAGTCTTGTCTGCATTTAGAGTTATCTCCGTAGATAAAAGACGCTGACTATTGCTGTTTGTGTTTACTTTTTCGATCATTGCCGTAGAATACTTGGACACAATAATGATATGATCGCCATCCGAAAGATCGTCAACGTTATTAACGATAGTGTATTCTTTTGATTCCGTTGTCTGCGCCTGTACGCATAATGGCAACAGCGATAATAATAACAGGATAACAGAGAATTGTCTGATATTGTTTAACTGTTTCATTTTAGATTTTTTATTGTTGTTTATGTATGTTAGGTTTAAGAGCCAAGCAAAAGTACAAATAATAATCGATACATCTATGTTATAGATGGTATATTTTGTGTATATTTGTATTTTATAATTCCACAATGGAATATATACAGCATTCATGAATGCTATACATTAATATAATATAGAATAGAAATGATAGATTATGATTTGAAAAAGGTGAGAGCCGTGGTCTTTGACGTTGACGGCGTGCTTTCGGCTGAAACCATAACGCTCTCTTCCGAGGGAGAGCCTCTTCGTACGGTGAATATCAAGGACGGCTATGCCATACAGCTGGCGGTACGTCAGGGATTGCATATAGCGATTATAACCGGCGGTAATACCAACGCTGTAAGATTGCGTTACAGCGGTCTTGGCGTGCGCGATATTTATATGAAGGCAAGTGATAAGATGGTGGCTTATGACGACTTGGTGGAGCGATACGGACTGAAGGACGAGGAAGTAATCTATGTCGGTGATGACATTCCTGACTATCAGCTTATGCGTAGAGTGGGTTGTGCCTGTTGTCCGAAGGATGCATGCACAGACATAAAGAGCATAAGCCGTTATGTGAGCGACCGCTGTGGAGGCTATGGCGTAGGACGCGACATCATAGAACAGGTGTTGAGAGCTAAAGGTCTGTGGATGGACGAAGCTGTGGCATTCGGATGGTAATGCCTGAATATGAGAAAATAGGAACATATAAGAATTAAAAGAAATATACGATGAAAATAGTATTGGCAAGTCATTCGCCACGTCGTCAGGAACTTCTGAAAGGGTTGGGCGTAGACTTTAGTGTGAACGTAATAAACGGTATTGACGAGAGTTATCCTGCTACGATGCCAAAGGAGGAAGTGGCAGAGCACCTTGCTGTGAAGAAGCATGAGGCATATACGGTTGGAGAAGACGAACTTCTCATTACTGCAGACACCATTGTAGTGGTGGACGATGAAATTCTCGGCAAGCCAAAGGATGCTGCAGATGCGAGGCGTATGCTGCGTACTATTAGTGGCAGAACACACAAGGTCGTTACTGGTGTATGTCTTGCTACGGCAACGGAATGTCGCAGCTTCTCTGTAGCTACTGAGGTGACGTTCAGACAGCTTCGCGACAGCGAGATTGACTATTATGTTGAGCGCTACAAACCTTTCGATAAGGCAGGTGCTTATGGCATTCAGGAATGGATTGGATATGTGGGTGTGGAAGGCATCCGCGGTAGCTATTACAACGTAATGGGATTCCCCGTACAACGTGTGTATGAAGAGATGACTCGTCATTTTGGCCTTAAAATAGCAGAATAAGCTTTGTGATAGGTAAAAACATGTGACATTTTAATATATTTTAGATGCAAGATTTATGCTCTACGCTAATAATTCAGTAATTTTGTGCTTCGAAACGAGGCGGAAGATTGCCTCTTAGCATCGAAATATAAACATATAATAAACAGAATAAGAAATGTCAGAATCTATTGATATTCGACAGCTGAATGCTCGCATAGAGCAGCAGAGCAGTTTCGTAACCAATCTTGTGACAGGCATGAACCAGGTGATTGTCGGTCAGAAACATCTTGTAGAGTCATTGCTGATATCTTTGCTTAGTGACGGTCACATCCTTTTGGAAGGTGTGCCGGGATTGGCAAAGACCCTTGCCATAAAGACCCTTGCTCAACTTATTGACGCCGATTACAGCCGCATACAGTTTACTCCAGACCTCTTGCCGGCTGACGTTATAGGTACGCTTGTATACTCACAGAAGGACGAGAACTTCCACGTGAAGAAGGGACCGGTATTTGCTAACTTCGTACTTGCAGATGAGATTAACCGTGCCCCTGCTAAGGTGCAGAGTGCTTTGCTCGAGGCTATGCAGGAGCATCAGGTGACTATTGGTGACGAGACATTCAGTCTGCCCAACCCGTTCCTCGTTATGGCTACGCAGAACCCGATAGAGCAGGAGGGAACTTACCAGTTGCCTGAGGCTCAGGTAGACCGTTTCATGCTTAAGGTGGTTATCAGCTATCCTTCTTTGGAGGAGGAGAAGCTTATCATCCGCGAGAATCTGCGTGGTGAGAAGAAGAACATTCTGCCTGTGACAACAGCGGAGGAGATTCTTAAGGCTCGTGCCGTTGTAGAGGAAGTGTATATCGACGAGAAGATAGAGCAGTATATTGCTGACATCGTCTTCGCTTCACGTTATCCTGAGAAGTACGGTCTTGGAGAACTTAAGGACCTTATTACTTTCGGAGGTTCGCCTCGTGCCAGCATCAGCCTTGCTAAGGCAGCTCGCGCTTATGCCTTCATTAAGCGTCGCGGATATGTGGTGCCTGAGGACGTTCGCGCTGTGGCCCATGATGTTATGCGTCACCGTATAGGATTGTCATACGAGGCAGAGGCAAGCAATGTCACCAGCGAGGAGATTGTTTCGAAGATTATCAACAAGGTAGAGGTGCCCTAACAACTCCCCGAATAGCTGTTGTATAAGCTATTACATTCAGAAATCGTTATAGAATTCAGAAATCGTTATAGAATTGGAAACGTCTGAGATATTAAAAAAGGTCCGTAAGATAGAGATAAAGACAAGGGGCCTGAGCCAGAACATCTTCGCCGGTCAGTATCATTCCGCTTTCAAGGGAAGAGGAATGGCGTTCGCTGAAGTGCGTGAGTACCAGTTCGGCGACGATGTGCGTGACATTGACTGGAATGTCACGGCGCGATTCCGCAAACCTTATGTGAAGGTTTTTGAGGAGGAACGCGAGCTTACTGTGATGCTCCTTGTGGATGTATCGGGATCGTTGGATTTCGGTACGCGTAGCCGTATGAAGTCAGAAATGGCTACAGAGATTGCTGCTACTATCGCTTATAGCGCCATACAGAATAATGACAAGATTGGAGTGGTGTTCTTCTCGGACCGTATTGAGAAGTATATTCCGCCAAAGAAGGGACGCAAGCACATTCTCTATATCATCCGCGAAATGTTAGACTTCAAACCCGAGAGTCGCAAGACTGACATCGGAGGGGCAATGGAGTTCTTTACCAGAGTGATGAAGCGCCGCACGACGGCGTTCGTGCTGAGCGACTTCTATGACAGACATGACTTCTTCAAGCAGATGCAGATAGCCAATAACAAGCACGACGTTATGGCCATACAAGTGTATGACAAGTGGGCGAAAGCTCTTCCGGATGTCGGATTGGTTAAGGTGGTTGACGCAGAGTCGGGTCATGAGATGTATGTCGATACGAGCAGTAAGAAAGTGAGAGCAGCGCATGCCCGTTATTGGATAGAGCGACAGCAGATGCTGAAAGACACGTTGTCGCGAGCCAATGTCGATTGGGTGTCTGTGGCAACTGACGATGATTATGTTAAGGCGATGATGCATCTCTTCGCCTCAAGAAACTGACAAAACGCATGATGTAATGAGACGCTTACTATTATTATCATACATATTGGTATTCTCCTTTGTTGCTGCCGCTGCACAACAGGCAAGCGTGGTGTCGAAGATTGACTCTGTGTCAATCCTTATAGGACAGCAGGCTCACCTGACGGTAGAGGTTACGGCACGCAAGGGAGCCAATGTTACCTTCCCGCATTTTAAGCGTGCCCAGCAGATGGTGCCTGGAGTGGAAGTAGTGGAGACAAGTCCTGAGAATCGATCTGAGTCAGACGACCAGCTTACTGTCAGCAAGACATTCACTCTTACAAGCTTCGACGGAAAACTGTATGCCATTCCGGGTATGAAGGTAAAGGTGGACGGCAAGGTGTATGCTTCCAATCAGCTGGCGCTTAAGGTGCTGGAATGTGAGGTGGACACGCTTCATCCCGAAAAGTTCTTTCCTCCTAAGGATGTACAGGACAACCCTTTCATGTGGTCAGAATGGAGTCCGCTCTACTGGCTTGGAGTATTGGTGATGCTTGTATCAGCCTTCCTCGCTTATCTTATTCTGCGTCTTAAGCAGAACAAGCCCATCGTGGTGAGAGTACGTGTGGTGAAGAAGATACCTGCACATCAGAAAGCCCTTAATGAGATGACACGCCTCAAGAGTGAGAGCTTCAATACGGCAGAGGAGCAGAAGCTGTATTATACACACTTGACCGAAACGTTGAGAAAGTATATCAGAGAACGCTTCGGATTCAATGCCATGGAGATGACCAGCTCGGAGATAATCGAACAGTTGAAAACGGCTGGTGACAATACGATGATAGACGAATTGCGTGAGCTTTTTGCTACCGCAGACCTTGTGAAGTTTGCCAAGTATTCATCGCTCTTGGGTGAGAAGGATATGAACCTTGTGAATGCCATACAATACATCGACCAGACCAAGCATGACGAACAACCGCAGGAGGAGCGCATCGTGCCGAAGCTGAGCGACGATGACATCAAGACACGAAAGAACCGCATAACCATCAAGACATTAATATGGTGTTGTGCGATTTTGGCAACAGTTCTCGTGATATATATTGCTTATCATGTATACCTGCTTACACTTTAGCAGGATGATGCATAAGAATATGGATATGTAAGAAAAAGGAAATAATGGAATTTGCTAATAAAGAATATTTCGCACTTCTCTTGCTGCTTGTGCCCTACGTTGTCTGGTTTCTGCTTTTCCGTAAGAAGAGCGAACCAACTATGCGTGTTTCGAGCACAGAGGCTTACCGCTTTGCACCGAAGAGCTGGCGTCAAAGGATTGTGCATTTGCCGATAGTGTTGCGATGCCTTTGCTTTGTGGCATTGGTATGCGTGTTGGCACGTCCGCAAACCCATAACGCTTGGGACAACAAGTCGGTGGAGGGCATAGACATAATGATGGCTATGGACGTATCGACTTCAATGTTGGCTGAGGACCTAAAGCCCAACCGTCTGGAGGCAGCGAAGAATGTAGCTGCTGAGTTTATTGCCGGACGTCCCAATGACAACATAGGTCTGACCATATTTGCCGGAGAGTCGTTCACGCAATGTCCTATGACTACCGACCATGCCTCGCTCTTGAGCTTGTTGGGATCAGTGCGTACGGATATTGCTGCGCGTGGTATCATTTCCGACGGTACTGCCATAGGTATGGGACTTGCCAATGCCGTTTCGCGACTGAAGAGTTCGAAGGCTAAGAGTAAGGTGATTATCCTTCTTACTGATGGTAGCAATAACATGGGCGACATCTCGCCGATGACAAGTGCGGAGATAGCCAAGAGCATGGGTATAAGAGTGTATACGATTGCTGTCGGTACCAACAAGGTGGCACCTTATCCAGTACCAGTTGCGGGTGGCGTACAGTATGTCAATATGCCCGTGGAAATCGATACCAAGACTTTGGCTGATATTGCTGCGACTACAGACGGTAGCGCTTACCGCGCCACCAACAACCGTGAGCTTTCGCAGATTTATAAAGACATCGACCAGTTAGAGAAAACAAAGATGGACGTAAAGCGTTTTTCAAAGCGTTATGAGGCATATATGCCGTTCGCATTAGCGGCTTTCGTTCTTCTTCTCTCTGAAATCTTACTCAGAGTGACTGTGTTACGTAGAATACCTTAAAGGAATAGTTTGAACATGTTTAAGTTTGAAGACCCTTCTTATCTTTGGCTGTTGTGCCTCGTACCATGTTTCGTGGTATTGAGGTATTATGGTCTGTGGCGCCGACATCGCAAGCTGCGTAAGATAGGAGACAAGGAATTGTTGAAGAGCCTCATGCCAGACGCCTCATCGGTTAGACTGGCATGTAAGTTCTGGATTTTAATGGCAGTGGTGGCGCTTATCATAGTTGTCCTTGCTCGTCCGCAGATGGGAGCAAAGGTGGCTGATGACAAGCGACAGGGCATCGAGACCATTATAGCTATAGATATCAGTAACTCAATGTTGGCGCAAGACGTTGTGCCTTCGCGATTGGATAAGAGCAAGATGCTTGTTGAGAATCTGGTTGACCATTTCACGGATGACAAGATAGGCATTGTGGTATTTGCCGGTGATGCCTTTGTACAGCTTCCGATAACAAATGATTATGTGTCAGCCAAGATGTTCTTACAAAATCTTGACCCTTCACTTATCGCCACTCAAGGTACCGACATCGCTCGTGCCATCAATCTTTCGGCAAGCAGTTTCACGCAACAGCAGAAAGTTGGAAGAGCCATAATCCTCATAACCGATGGCGAAGATCATGAAGGTGGTGCGGAAGAGGCAGCAAAAGCCGCAGCCAAGAAAGGCATAAATGTCTTTATCCTTGGTGTCGGTGATCCTAAGGGTGCTCCCATACCTGTGGGTGGAGGAGAATATCTGAAGGACAACAACGGTCAGGTGGTAATGTCTGCCCTCAACGAGGAAATGTGTCGTGCAGTGGCAAAAGCAGGAAGCGGAACATACATACATGTTGACAATTCAAACGACGCTCAGGAAAAGCTCAACTCAGAATTATCAAAGCTTCAGAAGGGGGAAACAGGTGGCGCTACATACAGCAATTACGCCGAGCAATTCCAGATTTTTGCCCTCTTGGCTTTATTGTTCTTGGTTTTGGATGCATGCATCCTTGAGGTGAAGAATCCACGATGGAGAAATGTGCGTCTCTTTAGAAAGAGGAGAATATAAAATAAGAATACAACCGAAGATGAACAGATTATTATTCCTGGTGTTGTTTGCCATGACATCGCTAATGTCCTTGGCGCAGGCAGACCGCCAATATATACGCTATGGAAACAGACATTTCCACCAGCAGAACTTTGTGAAGGCTGAGGCGGAGTACAGAAAGTCGCTCTCTGTAAATCCTGAGAATCCTCAAGCCCTCTACAACCTTGGCTGTGCGCTTATGATGCAGAAGAAAGACTCGGCTGCCGTTCAGCAGTTTGAGAAGGCTGCAAGAGTGGAGAAGGCAAGGATGAGAAAGGCAAAGATATATCATAATATCGGATATGTATGTCAGAGCAACAAGCTGTATGGCGATGCCATAAAGGCGTATAAGGAAAGTCTGCGAAACAATCCTTCGGATGACGAAACGCGATATAACCTTGCTTTGTGTAAGAGGTTGGAGAAGAAAAATCAAAACAAGAATAAGAATCAGAATAAGAAGAATCAACAAAACAAAGACAAGGAAAAGAAGAAAGAGGACAACAAGAAGGATCGGAACCAGAATAAGAATGACCAGCAGAAGCAGAATAGCCAGGAGCGTATGAGTAAGGACAACGCCGAACAACTGCTTAATGCTGCCATGCAGAACGAGCAACAGACGCAGCGTCGCATAAAGGAAGCCATGAGGCGTCAGAAGAGTAAGAAGCTGGACAAGAACTGGTAAACGAAAGAAATCAATAACATATTAGGCATTTGTGCTGTAAACGTGAATAAAGAATAGAATGAAAAAGGCATATATATTGCTTCTCTTTGTAATGGTGTGCGTATTGACCGTCAATGCGCAGGTTATCTCTGTGTCGGCACCTTCCAAGGTGTCTGCGGGAGAAAACTTCAGACTGTCGTTTACCATCAATACGGACGACGTGGATGACTTCAGGGCTGGATCCATTCCTTCCGGTCTTGAGGTTATAGCTGGCCCGTACACATCGCAGCAGTCGAGCTATCAGATTGTGAACGGCCATACCAGCCGTTCGTCTTCCATAACATTCACATACACATTATATGCCGATAAGCCAGGAACATATACTGTCTCAGGAGCTAAGGCACGTGTCGGAGGCAAGACAATAGCTTCGCATCATGTAACCATCAAGGTCGGAGCGGGCTCTCGTCATGGCAATGGTGCCCCGCAGATGCACGAAGATGCCGAGCCAAGGATGAGTTCTTCAGGCAAGATTAGTGCTAATGATCTCTTTGTGAAGGTTAGCGCCAGCAAACGTCGTGTTTGTGAGCAGGAACCAGTACTCCTTACGTATAAGGTTTATACTCTTGTAGACCTTACTTCTTTGGACGGCAAGATGCCTGACTTGAAGGGATTCCATACGCAGGAAGTGCCGCTTCCTCAGCAGAAGAGTTTCCATCTTGAGAAAGTAAACGGCAAGAATTATCGTTGCGTAACATGGAGCCAGTATGTAATGTTCCCGCAGATGACCGGCAAACTCTCCATACCAAGCATCACATTCAAGGGAATCGTGGTGCAGCGAAACAATTCTGTGGACCCGTTTGAAGCATTCTTTAATGGTGGTTCGGGTTATGTAGAGGTGAAGCGCAATATTGTGGCTCCTGGAATAGACATCCAGGTGGATCCGCTTCCAAAACGCCCTGTCGACTTCTCAGGTGGAGTGGGACACTTCACAATCTCTGCCCAGCTCAATCATAAGACGGTCAAGGAAGGAGAGCCTCTTACTCTCCGTGTGGTAGTAGGCGGAATCGGCAATCTTAAGCTTATCAAGCAGCCGGTGGTTGATTTCCCGAAAGACTTCGACCGTTATGACCCGAAGGTGTCTGACAAGACTAAGCTTACGGCCAACGGTATAGAGGGTAATATGATTTACGACTATCTTGTTGTGCCCCGCAACCGAGGCGACTATACCATTCCAGCCGTATCGCTTACTTACTACGATACATCTACTAATAGCTATAAGACAATAAAGACCCAGCCCTTGCAGGTGAAGATTGAGAAGGGTGACGGTAATAAGACCACCGTGGACGATTTCTCTGATCAGCCGAAGGATATTAAGCCGATAAAGACGAGTGACGAAGACGTGGTCGGCGTTTACACCTCGTTTGTGGGAAGCGGTAGTTACTGGCTTTGGTTGGTTCTCCCGTTCGTAGTGTTCGTTGCCGTTCTTGTTGTGTTCCGCAAGCGTGCTCTTGACAGTGCCAATATCGTGGCGTCTAAGCAGAAGCGTGCCACAAAGGTGGCAACCAAGCGCCTTAAGACAGCTTACCGTCTTATGAAGGCAGGCCGTTCAGGCGAGTTCTATGATGAAGTGCTCCGTGCTTTGTGGGGCTACGTGGGTGACCGTATGAATATGCC
>ERZ1026874.1600-NODE-1600-length-11838-cov-9.161080_pt1 | contig 11838 bp, 7 predicted proteins | sample MGYA00380167_ERZ1026874 | MGnify/ENA primary metagenome ERZ1026874 (study PRJEB33269, sample SAMEA4719803) | human gut metagenome | biome: human-associated habitat; feature: organic feature; material: feces | place: Cameroon | collected 2013-10 ...
CGGGGTGAGGCTGACGCATAAAAGATTCTAATGAAAAATTACTACCTATTTCTGCAGAAGTTATTTTTTGAACATTACTTAGTTAAGTCGCTGAAACGAATTAACTAAAACAATTTTTATGTAAAAAGCACTTGTCCCCTACTCACAAGTTTACTACTCATACTCCTTTGCCTCACACTCTCCTCTAAGCACCGACAGCGCATTGAGGGCAAGCGCTTGCATCTCATCCTCACCTGGAAAGATATGAACTGGAGCTATGAACTGAACACGACGTGTGATGCCTTGCGTAATATAGTCGCAATAAGCCACACCTCCTGTAAGCAAGATGGCATCAACCTCGCCACAAAGCACGGCACCTTGCGCAGCAATTGCCTTAGCTATGTGATAAATCATGGCGTCAATAAGCAAACGAGCATGGTCATCGCCTTGCTCTATCATTTGCATAATGCGCAAAATGTCTGTAGTGCCAAGATGCGCCATTAGTCCAGCTTGACCTGTTACACGCTTTTTGAGTTGGTCTTCGGTGTAACGTCCACTGTAACAAAGGTGAATAAGGTCGGCAGCAGGTAAAGTTCCTGCACGTTCGGGCGAGAAAGGACCTTCGCCATCAAGACCATTATTGGTGTCAACAGCTCGCCCATGCTGATGAGCTGCAACCGTTATGCCTCCACCAAGATGAGCTACAATGAGATTTAAATCTTTATATCGACGCCCTATTTCCTTTGCATAGCGATGGGCAATGGCACGCTGGTTGAGTGCATGCCAAATTGAAAGACGGGGCATAAGAGGCGAACCACTGATGCGGGCTTCGGGCAATAGTTCGTCTACCGTAACAGGGTCGGCAATGAAAGCTGGACAAGCTCCCCCAGGTTGCATGTTTGCCAATTCATAGGCAATAATACAACCCAAATTACAAGCATGCTTACGCATAGCAACGTAAGTTTCGTGACACATTTTGCTGTTCACTTTATACACACCACTGGCAATCGGTTTGATAAGTCCACCGCGTCCTATAATGGCATCAAAGGCAAGAGGAATGTGATTATCGTGTAGCCAATCGAGCACCAACTGACGTCTAAAATCACGTTGGTCTTCAATACATTGAAACTGACTAAGTTCTTCATCACTATGACGAATGGTACTTACACAAAGTGGATTTTCGCCTACATACACAGCAACCTTGGTTGATGTTGAACCAGGGTTGATTACAAGTATGCTATGATCACTGCCCAAAGCAGTTGTGGGTGCAGAATATTGCATGATTTTGGAAGAAGTCTATATAGTTTTTGCTGTAAGCCGTTCTTATTTTCAGATTTTTTCGAACTACCCTTTAACAACTCATTATGGCAAGTGCCAAACTGTGGTATTTTGCATCAACACAATCGCCACGCGAGGGCAACACCACAGGTGCTAATGTGCCTTGTAATGTACCTGCCACTTGGGCTGAAGCAAAAAGCGGGAGTGCTTTGTAGAAGACATTGGCAACCTCTATATCGGGCAGAACCAAAGCATCGGCTTCGCCACCCAGCACAGAATGTATGCCTTTAACGCGCAAAGCCTCAACATCGCACGCAGTACGCAAGTCGAGTGGACCATCCACCAACAGTCTGCCCCATTCGCCTGCAGCAGCACGTTGGCAAATCTCTCCATAACCTATCGTATGCGGAAATTTATCGCTCACCGTTTCAGCACAGTGCACAAGTGCCACACGGGGTTGTTCAATGCCAAAGGCATGAAGCATGCGTGCCAAGTATGCCACTTGCTGCACGCGTTGTTCGTGTGTGGGATAAGGAATAACAGCTGCATCGGTAAAAAATAGCAACTTGTGGTAAGCTGGAATCTGTGCCATGGCAATGTGGGTCAACACTTGTCCCTTAGGCAATATGCCCCACTCTTTGTTGAGCACTGCACGCAGCAAGGTGTCGGTGTGTAGCAAACCCTTCACAAGCACATCTGCTTCGCCATTGCGTACCATCATAACAGCACGTTCGGCTGCCTCAAGGTCCGAATCTGTTTCTACGAAGTGTATCTGTGTGCCTGTGTATTGCGCCACACAAGGCTGCTGCTTTACCTGTTCGCAGGCACCAACAAACCAAGCCTCAGCAAATTCATGCCTTACGGCACGCATCACAGCTTCGGCAGTACTGGCATCGGCTCCACACACCACAGCCAAGCGAAAGGTGCGATGCAGTTGTTTAAGATGTTCGGTTAAATCGTTGAATGATAAGATGGGTTGCATAGTGTTTCTTTTTTATAGTCCACTTGCGTAATATTACAGCGTAAGCGTGGCTTTCCGTTGGCAAAAGTACAAATAACGCGTCAATTATTGCACACTTCAGCTGTTTTTATGCAAAAACAATCTACTTTTGTGGTGTTTTGGATGTGAAAGTACGAGTTTTTCAGAAGATTTTGCTACTTTTGCTCATGCAAACCCAACGGCACAAGCCCTCGTAGTTCAATGGATAGAACACCGCTCTCCTAAAGCAGTGATCTGAGTTCGATTCTCAGCGGGGGTACTATTGGGTTCAAATGTTAAATAGGTGTTCAAAATTATTTTATGCCTACTTACGAAGTTAGGAGGTTAAAAAGTTGCTCTGGCAAGTAATAAGCAAGAGGCTACTTTTTAACCTCCTAAGTGAATAATCCCCTATAACTCCCTAATTCCTTATAAAACAATGGCAGAGAATCTTACCCCGATGATGAAACAGTTTCACGACCTCAAGGCTAAAAACCCTGATGCTGTGTTGCTGTTTCGCTGCGGCGACTTTTACGAGACCTATGATGCAGATGCTGTAACAGCCTCACAGGTATTAGGCATTACACTAACCCGCCGTAATAACAAGGGACAGGCTGCTGCAACCGAGATGGCGGGTTTTCCGCATCATGCACTCGACACTTATCTGCCCCGTCTTATTCGCGCTGGTTATCGTGTGGCTATTTGCGACCAACTTGAAGACCCCAAACTTACCAAGAAATTGGTGAAGCGTGGCATCACGGAGTTGGTAACACCTGGTGTAGCTATGACCGACAATGTGCTGAATGCACGCGAAAACAACTTCTTAGCTGCCGTACACTTTGGTTCTTCGGCAGTAGGCATTTCGTTTCTTGATATTTCAACAGGCGAATTTCTTGTAGCAGAAGGCACGGCTGAGTATGCCGACAAATTATTGGCAGGTTTTGCACCTAAGGAGGTTTTGGTGCAACACGGACTCCGCGGACGCTATGAGGGACTTTATGGGAACAAGGGATTTGTGTTTGAACTCGATGACTGGGCTTTTACACCGCAAACAGCCCACGAACGTCTTACAAAGCACTTTCAGGTAAAAAACCTCAAGGGCTTTGGTGTTGACCATCTTAAGGATGGACTGGTGGCTGCAGGTGCCATTATGTGTTACTTGGAAATGACCAAGCACACCCAAACATCGCACATCACAGCCTTGCGACGCATTGAAGAGGATCACTATGTGCGCCTCGATCGCTTCACAACACGCAACTTGGAACTTACACAAGCTATGGCTGAAGGAGGCACCTCGTTGCTCCAAGTGATGGATCGTACCCTCACCCCTATGGGTGCACGTATGTTGCACCGTTGGCTTATCTTCCCTCTGCGCGAGGTTAAAGCCATTGAAACCCGACAAGATGGGGTTGAACACTTCTTCCGCCACCCTGACTTTCGCGAACTTTGCGAAATGGAATTGCCGAAGATTGGAGATATGGAGCGCATTGTGAGTCGTGTTGCTGTGGGACGTGTTAATCCACGCGAGTTACAACAACTGCGTGCAGCACTTGAGAGTACGGCACTCCTTAAATATGCTTGCGCCCACGCAGAGTGTTCTGCCATTAAGCAACTGGCTGACAAACTGGATGCGCTCACTCCTTTGCGCGATAGCATTAAACGCACCATTTGTTTAGACCCTCCTATTCTCGTTAATAAAGGAGGTGTAATTGCCGATGGAGTAAACGAAGAGTTGGACGATTTGCGCCACATCTCTACCTCGAGCAAAGACTATTTGCTGAAAATTCAACAACGCGAAAGCGATGCTACAGGCATTCCCAGTCTTAAAATAGGTTTTAACAACGTGTTTGGCTACTACATCGAGGTGCGCAACACCTATAAAGAGAAGGTGCCCGAAACATGGATTCGAAAACAAACGCTTGCACAGGCTGAACGTTACATCACGCAAGAGTTAAAGGAATATGAGGATAAAATACTTGGAGCTGAAGACCGTATTGCCGAACTTGAGGTGCAGCTTTATGCCGAATTAGTGCGCGAAGTTGCGCAATATGTCACACAGCTACAAGCGGATGCTGCAGCATTAAGCCAACTCGACTGTTTGCAGAGTTTGGCTTGTGTAGCACGCGAGCGTCAGTATGTGCGCCCTGTAGTAGACGAGAGTTTAACACTCGACATTCGCGAGGGTCGTCACCCTGTTATCGAAACGCTCATGCCACCGGGCGAGGAATATGTGGCTAACTCTGTGGAGTTGGACACCAAGAAACAGCAAATTATCATTGTCACGGGTCCCAACATGGCTGGTAAGAGTGCCTTGCTGCGACAAACCGCATTGATTACCCTTTTGGCACAAATAGGTTCGTTTGTTCCTGCTCAATCTGCTCACATTGGGGTAGTCGATAAGATTTTTACACGTGTAGGAGCAAGCGATAACATCTCGGTGGGCGAGAGTACGTTTATGGTTGAAATGAGCGAGGCATCAAACATCATGAACAACCTTACGGAGCGTTCATTGGTGCTTTTTGATGAGTTAGGACGCGGCACATCTACCTACGATGGCATCTCCATTGCTTGGGCTATTGTGGAATATATCCACGAGAATCCTAAGGCACACGCTCGCACGCTCTTTGCTACGCACTATCATGAGTTGAACGAAATGGAGAAGCTCTTTCCCCGCATCAAAAACTGGAATGTGTCGGTGCGCGAGGTGAATGGTCGTGTTGTATTTTTGCGTAAATTGCAGCGTGGAGGTTCCGAACACTCTTTTGGTATTCATGTAGCTCGCTTGGCGGGTATGCCCCAAAGCATTGTGAAACGTGCCGAAGCCATTCTTGCCGACCTTGAAAAGGCTGGTGCGCAAGCTGGAACTGGTGTGCCACGTGCCGAGAGCAATACACAGCGCGAGGAGGGTATGCAACTTAGTTTCTTCCAACTCGATGACCCTGTGCTCAGTCAAATTCGCGACACGTTGCTTAATCTTGATGTTAACAACCTTACGCCGATCGAAGCACTCAATAAACTCAACGACATTAAACGCATTCTGAAAGGTTAGTTTTTTTGAAGCCCCTACCATTGGGGGATATGATGTAACCAGGCATGTGAATGGAATTTTCCCTTTTCACATGCCTGGTTTTTTGGGCAATGAGATTGAGCCATTTTCAAGAAAAACATTTAAGGTGTCCTTTACGATAAACTTTAACGAACTTATAGCAAACTCTAAAAATATAATATTCCCCTCGCGCGCGCGTTCCTATATATATATATACTCCTCTATTTTCCCATCAACATCTCTTGCGCAAGCCTCACCCCGAAAGGGGTTTATTTATGGACATTCAAAAAAATAATTCATGAACATTTGTGGCTCATTGATGGACACAAATCTGGATTAAGTATTAAGTATTACATTCTATTGAGGTTTTCATGCGCCAGCCAAACCCCGAAATGGGTTATTTATGGACATTCAAAAATAATAATTCATGAACATTTATGGCTCATTGATGGACACTAATCTGGATTAAGTATTAAGTATTACATTCTATTGAGGTCTTCACGCGCCAGTCCAAGCCCGAAAGGGGTTTATTTATGGACATTCAAAATAATAATTCATGAACATTTGTGGCTCATTGATGGACATTTATGACTAAAAAACCACCCCAGCCTATTTCACGCGCCAGCTCAACCCCGAAAGGGGTTTATTTATGGACATTCAAAATAATAATTCATGAACATTTATGGCTCATTGATGGACATTTTTGACGAAAAAAAAACAACGCGCCAGCCCAACCCCGAAAGAGGTCATTCATGAAAAATCAAAATAAAATTTATGGCTCACTGATAAACATTTCTGACTACCCCAAGCGCGAAGCGCAAATAAAATAAATATTTATAACGCCATAAAAATGCACGTTCTATCAGAAAAAGGGTAGAGAAAATTTTGCATTCCTCAGCATTTTTACCCAACTTTGCACCCGCAACGGATTAGGGAAACGGGTGAGAATCCCGTGCAGTCCCGCTGCTGTATGTTTTTTATAGTGGAGAAGATTTTAAAAGAAATCCTCATTCCAACCCCGTACTCCATATTGGTCACTGTTTCGGCGCAATAGCCGAAGCGGGAAGGCGGAGCACGGAAGAACAAGCCAGAATACCTGCCGCTGCCACTTGCACCATGCACACCATAGTCATGCCACATTGTCCCCAAAGCGCAATGCTGTGCAAGTGCGTGCTAATCAATCCCGAGGAGGAACGAAGCACACACACAACACAAGCCTAAATATTTTTCTACGCAACACAGTAATGATAGCATTACTCCTTTCGTTGTGCACTATAGCGAACGTCACACCCGACTCGCTTGGCACTGCCGAAGTCATCGCTCCGAAGCGCATGGCTGGCATTGTTACACCCGTACCCGTACAACGTCTTGACTCTGCTGCTCTGTTTAAACGGGGCATTACGGACATGGCTGATGCCTTACGCCGATTCTCTGGAGTTAACTTGCGCGACTATGGTGGAGCGGGTGGACTAAAGACGGTTAGTGTGCGTGGTCTGGGTGCTACACATACTGCTGTGGCATACGATGGACTTTGTGTGAACGATACACGACAAGGACAAACTGATCTGGGACAATTTTCGCTCGACTTGATGCGTACCATTGAGTTGCAAACACTTGACCAAGCACAACTACTCTGCCCCGTACGACAATTAGCACAAGCTGTGGTGAGCCTCAACGCAGCTCCACAAACTTTGCCCGCAACCCATGGGCTACATGGGGCTGTGGCTTTGCAACAAGCTTCGTGGGGTACATGGAATCCACAAATAGAGGTGGGCAGACGCATTGGAAACAATGCTTATGTAAGTGCTGCGGGACGTTACTTTTTTGCCCACAACAACTACCCCTTTACCATAGAAAATGGCAGTGCCACTACCCACACACATCGCAACAACAGTCGCATGCAAAGCACAACGACTGAAGTCAACTGGTTGCAACGTTTGGGAGGTGGCATGCTCTCAACGAAAGCCTATTTCTATCACAACTACCGCCACTTGCCCGGCATGGTACATTATTATGTAAACCAGAACAATGAGCGATTGCTTGAACAAACAGCTTTTGCACAGTCGCGCTGGCAACGACAAGGACAACGATGGCAATTGTTTGTAGCAGCCAAATATAATTGGCAGGTGAGCAAATATCACGACATTGACGGGCAACACCCCAATGGCATACTGAAACAACATTATTGGCAACGTGAGGCATACGCTACGGCTGGCTTTCGATACAATCTCACGGACTTTTTGCAAGCTGCCTATGCTACTGACTATGCACACGCCTCGCAAAATAGCAACCTAAAGACAGACTATAGCGTAAGTCGCGACACGTGGCTGCAATCACTCTCTCTCGGACTACAAGTTCAACGGTTTCAGTTAACGGCGCGTGCTGCATGGCATAGATATTGGAATCAATCGGTTTCGGGAACTTCGGCACGTGATGCACGTCGTCTTACCCCCTCAGTAAGTGCATTGTGGCAAGTTCTAAAAACTGAACGCGCACAATGGTACTTGCGTTGCGGCTACAAGGAATCGTTTCGCATGCCTACTTTTACGGAGAGCTACTACTATCATTTGGGCTCTACCCGATTGAAGCCCGAACTTACGCGTCAGCTTTCAGTGGGACAAACGCTACAAGCTTCTCCCTCAAAACATTGGCGCACTTTGGCTTTCACAGCCGATGCTTATGCTGCACGTGTTAAAGACCGCATTGTGTCTATCCCCTACAACCTCTTTGTGTGGAACACGGTGAACTTGGGCGATGTGCGCACCTTAGGACTCGACCTAACATTGCACAGTCAATGGCAATTAGCCACACGCCACACATTGGAGTTTAACACCAACTATTCGTTGCAGCATTGCACAGACCACACCCAACCAGCCCTAAGCAGTTGGCACAAACAGTTGGCTTATACGCCTGTGCATAGCGGTGCCGCATCGTTGGCATGGACCAATCCTTGGGCTTCGCTCTCAGTGCATGGCACTTGGGCTTCTTTGCGCTGGTGTACCAACAACCATCTGCCCACCACATCGCTCCCTGCTTACACGGAATGGGGCGCTGCGGTTTTCCACAATTTTGCTTTGCGGCAAGGACGCTCCCTTACGCTACGTGCTGATGTACTCAACCTCTTCGACCATCGCTACGAGGTGATACGCCGCTACCCTATGCCAGGGCGTGCCTATAAACTAAGTGCTAAGTTTGCGTGGTAAAATAAATCTCTTGCAAAACAAATCTCTAAATACAACAAACAATGAAATTTTTCAAAAACATTAAGTTGGTAGCCGCTGCGTTACTGATTTGCGCAGGTTTCACAGCCTGTTCTGAGGATGAGCCTGTAACAACTCCCACTCCCCTTCGTGGCGAACAAGGCTTTTATGTGATTAACCAAGGCAATATGGGCGTGCTTGATGGTACACTCGATTTCTTTAAAGCAGATGGCACACGCAGTGAAGGCATCTTCAAAGCTGTCAACAACAAGAGTTTGGGTGACACACCACAACGTGCCGTGCTCTATGGTTCAAAACTTTACCTCCCAGTGTTTACCGAAAACAAAGTATGGGTGTTGGATGCCAACACAGCTCGTGTACTTGCCGAGGTGAACACCAACCAACCTGAGGCAGTATGTGGTGCCAATGGCTATGTTTTTGTTTCGAACAACAATGGCTATGTTACCCGTGTAGACACTACCTCGTTCACAGCCTCAGCACCTTTGGCTGTTGGTCCGAACCCAGCAAACATGACTACCTATAATAATAAGGTGTATGTGTCTATCAGCGATGGTTACAACTATGGCAACGGCTATGCAAATGGCTTTAAGGTAGCAGAAATTGATGCTGCGCAGTTCAACGTAACACGCAACATTACTGTAGGTATGAACCCTGGCGAGATTACAAGCGACAACAAGGGTAACATCTACGTGGTATGCCATGGCGACTATGGTGCAACCCCCTCAAAGGTATGGAAGTTTAACGTGAGCCATGGTGAAGCTGCCGCTATGTGCGAGGGGTCACTCATTGCTGTAAACAATCAACAACGCACTTCGCGCACAACCGGAAAGCCAGACGTGCTTTACGTGCTCAACGCTGACTACAGCAGCAACACCATTACAAGTGCTGTTTACGACACTACTACAGGCAAGCTGTTAGCCGACAACTTCTTGCCTGCCGATAATCTCCCCGCCAAACCCATTGCTTTAGACATCTGTCCTACCGATGGCAGTCTCTACATCTGTTCGGACGCAAGCACTGGTGCTGATGCCTATACTACTCCAGGTTACATTAAGGTGTACAATGCAAGTGGTGCTTACGTCAAGACCATTACCACGGGTGTGCACCCCTTTGGCGTAGTCTTTAAATAAAAACCTCACGTTCGGAAATGAAAGTAAATTTTCATTTCTCTCACTTAATCGGTTTTTTAAATAAACTGTTGCTGAATTTATAATTAAAGGTCCGTAGCAAATCTTTTGCTACGGACCTTTAATTATATAGGATGTTTCTAAAAAACTAAAACAACCTTTAAAAAACTTCCTTTTGTCAACTTAAAGACATACCATTCAAACTAAAAGGCTTATTTTTGCAGCACAAACTTGATGAATGTTTTTCCTATAACTTAACAAAAGCATTATGAGAAAGCATATTTTATTGGTGATGTTTGCTGGCTGCATGATTGGCGCTTTTAGCGCATGCACCCATACTAAAAACAACAATGAGGAAACCCCTGATAATGTTAAAGATGACACGGTTTCTTCACAACACGCAATCGACTTAACTACAGAAGAAGACACCTCATTGACCCACAAAAAAGATGAAGCGCATTGGGATGAATTACTCGACCTATACGAAAAGGGCATGAAAACGTATGTGTCGCAAAAAGAAAGAGCCAACAAGGGTGATGTTGAAGCACAGGCTACTTGTGCCAAGTTGCAAATTGAAATTCAACACTTGCAAACCTTGCTCGAAAATGGTCAAGGTGATCTTACCTCTGCACAAATGGCACGACTCGACCAAATTACAGCCCAAACAACTACCGCCATGGCAGCTTCACAACAAGACTAAAGGGTAAAAAAAAGATACATCAATTAAATTGCCAATTCATATTATAGAAGTGTTACTGTGAACTCATTTTAATTGATGTTACAGTACCATTCAGTTTAAACTCCAGTATCAACCAGAAGAAACTCCAGTACCAATTGTGCGGTACTAAAAGTGATACTGAGTGCTTTGTTGAAACGAATTAGGTAAAACGTTTGAAGGAATAAAATGCTTCACGCGCCAGCCCAACCCCGAAAGGGGTTATTTATGGAATTTCAAAAATAATAATTCATGAACATTTTTGGCTCATTGATGGACATTTTTGACTAAAAAAACACCATTCTATTCTACAAGAAAAGGCAGCTACACTGTCACAACCTCAAACAACCAACAAGTGTAATTGTCGCGTGTGTGTCGTTCGGCACAACATTGGCGAAGCGCATCCAAACGATTGACTAAAGGCTGCTTGTTGAGCAAAATGCGCTCAAGGTCGGTGTTGCTGAGTTGCTCTGTAACCCCATCGCAACACATCATGAATACATCCCCAGGCTGAATATCGGTTATGACATTGTAGGTAGGTTGCATGGGATGAACACGCCGTGCCATAACAGCTCGTGTCATGACATTGCGCTGCGGAAAAGTGGAAACTTCAGCTTGCGTGATTTTGCCTGAAGCTAAGTATTCGTTAACTAACGAATGGTCGTATGTTTGAAAGATGACACCTTGGTTGGGACGAAACTGATAAATGCGACTGTCGCCCAAATGGGCTAACAACATGCCATCTGTGCAATGGGCAAGAAATGTGAGTGTAGTACCCATGGGAGATGCGTAGTCAGCCTCAGAACTTGCAGCGTCAAGCCGATTAAGAGCTGTGGTAGCAGCATTAAGTGCCTGGTTAAAATGAAGTTCCATTTGCTGTGTGGTGCAAGGGATGTGGCGAATGGTAGCATTACCCACGACATTGGCAACACATCGACTTGCTTGTTCGCCATGTGCACGTCCACCCAAGCCATCGCAAAGCACCAACACAGGTTGTTGGGCTGTTACTTCGGCTGGATGTGGAAAGAGCGCATCCTCTTGTCGATCTTTTTCTCCTATTTCGCTAAAAGCGAGAGGAAGGGTTATGGTGTAACTCATAAGCTGTGAGCGTTTTTAAAGTATTGTTTTTTCATCGCAAAAGCCTTTACCTCGTCAGTAAGTATTCAATAGGGTCTTTTCGATTATCTATTTTGTTGCTTCGTACATAGATAAGTAAGCTGAGAATGAGGTGATTTGAGATCGTCTCATCCTCTTTTGGCTTTCAATTCTTTTCATCGTCAAACGGTAAAGAAGAATTGAATTTATCATAATCAGAGTTGAATAATTTGTCTTGTATCACACGATACTTCTCAAACTCTGACTCTGCAAAGCTCTTAGCAAATTCAGCAGAGACCTTTCCTGCATCATGTAATAGGGCATCACCCCCAGCTTCAAGAATGATATCAATACGTTTAGCCCAATCTTCCATAGTCATTGGTATATGTCGATTTGCC
>ERZ1026874.1605-NODE-1605-length-11828-cov-22.157819_pt1 | contig 11828 bp, 7 predicted proteins | sample MGYA00380167_ERZ1026874 | MGnify/ENA primary metagenome ERZ1026874 (study PRJEB33269, sample SAMEA4719803) | human gut metagenome | biome: human-associated habitat; feature: organic feature; material: feces | place: Cameroon | collected 2013-10 ...
GGTCCTCGGTCGGCTTGATGTAGCCGTAGTGGATGTTGAAGCCATGAGCGAAGGCGACGGCGGCGCCCGGCTTGATGTTCGGTTCGATATCGTTGGCCCAGATGGTGCGCTGGTACTGATCGGGAGCCAGAATCATGATGATGTCGGCCTCGGCGGCGGCTTCCGGAACGGACTTGACTTCCAGACCCTGCTCCTTGGCGTGCTCGACAGACTTGGAGGTCGGGCGCAGGCCGACGACGACGTCGACGCCGGAATCGCGCAGGTTCAGCGCATGGGCGTGGCCCTGGGAACCGTAACCGATGATGGCAACCTTCTTGCCTTCGAGGACCGAGAGATCACCGTCGTTCTCATACCAGATTTGTGCAGCCATTGTACTTGGCACTCCTTTTGTGTAGTGGGGTGAACGCTTGGAAAGCGTTCGGGTTTCTACCATTCGCAGATGAAATTCGTGGTTTCGTGCATGGATTTTGTCCTGCAAACTGGGGTCCATCCTACCGGAGCGGCCGTTTTGGTACGTATCCAGTCCACAAAGTGAGCCGCGAAATCGTAAAAAATTCGTTGCGGCGCAATCGTGATACCTTTCCTGCGAAACCCCTACGGAAGCGACGTTTCGGGCCGTTGGAATGTTGTTTCCGTTGGGAATTGCGATTAAGCCCCTACCGAAGCGACGTTTCGATCGCTGAAAATGACGTTTGTGTGGGCAAGCATGTGCTTATTTAGGTGACGCTTCATGCATTTTGGTAGGAAAGTGGCTTAGGATAGGCACGTAGGATTGTTTGATGAGGAAGCTGAAGCAATGGTCACTGCGACGGGGATTGCGCCTGGTTCCGAAATGACGGCGCAGATGGAGCAGGTGGAGGAGCGTAATGTCTCGGGCGTGCTGCATATCGCCTCGATTTTCGCCTCGCACATGGTATTGCAACGCAACAAGCCCATTGCGGTGTTCGGCGCATTGGCTGCCGATTGCGCCGGTATGGAGGTTGTGGCGGAAATACACGACTTTGACGGCTCCCTGATCGCGCAGGAACATGCTTATTCTTCGCAGAACGTGGTCAACGGCTTTTCGCAGTGGCGCGTGATGCTGCCCGCGCAACCGGAAGGTGGTCCGTACACGCTTCGTATCGTCGCGGGCAATGATGCCATCGAATTCGACGACGTGCTTATCGGCGAAGTGTGGCTCGCCGGCGGCCAAAGCAATATGGAACTTGAGTTGCGTAACAGCGAGCATGCCGACGAAGCACTTGAGGATTGCGCCGATCCGCTGCTGCGTTTCTACAATGTGCCCAAAACCGGTGTAATCAATCGCAATGCGGAAAATGCGTCGAGCTGGCAGGAATCGTCGCCGGAAAACAGTGGCGTGATGAGCGCCGTCGCCTACTATTTCGCACGCAAGCTGCGCTCCGAACTCGACCCCGATCTGCCGGTCGGCATTGTCGACTGCTATATCGGCGGCACTTCGATTACGTGCTGGATGAGCGAGGACGCGCTGAATTCCAGCGATGCCGGCCGCGACTATCTGACGCGCTACCAGCGTGCGATCGCAGGCAAGACGCAACAGCAGTTCGAGCTGGAAACCAGCGAATGGCAGTCGCAGATGGACGCATGGAACGCGGCTGTGGAAACGGTGCGTCAGACCAATCCGAACGCAACGAGCAGCGAGTTGAGCGAACAGTGCGGCACCTGCCCGTGGCCGCCGCCGCTCACCCCTACATCGCAATGGCGTCCGTGTGGCCCCTTCCACGCCATGCTGGAACGTATCATGCCCTACTCGCTGGCCGGTTTCCTGTGGTATCAGGGTGAGGAAGACGAGCAATACAGCGGTTCCTACCGCGAGCTGCTCGGCATGATGATCGGCGAATGGCGTGCGCTGTGGAGCGAAAATCTGCCGTTCCTCATCGTGCAGTTGCCGCAATGGATCGACGGCAAGACGGCTGCGGACGGCAACGATCCGATGCGCTGGCCGGTGCTGCGTGAGGCCCAATGGGACGCCGCGCAGTCCATAGACAACGTGTACGCCATCTGCACGATCGACTGCGGCGAATACGACAACATCCACCCGCTGGACAAGCGCACGCCCGGCGAACGCCTTGCCAATTGCGCGCTGCGGCAAATCTACGGCATGGATCGCGTTCCGGTGCACGGCCCGACGGTGCTGGGCTTCCGATGCGACCCGAACGGCCGCGTACGCCTGTTCTTCCGCTATGCGCACGGCCTGCATTTCGAAGGCACCACGCCCGGCGGCGGCGACGATGATTTCGATGGCCAGCTGCCGACTTTGGTGCGCGTGCCGGAACGTTCCGGCTTCGAACTGGCCGGTTCCGACGGTATGTTCCACCCGGTGACCGCCGCGATTTTCGTGGATTGCGACATCGATGATCTCGTCAATTCCAGAGTGAACGTGGTCGATTACAACGCCACGGAATTCGGCATTCCGATTAACAGCCGCAGCATCGGCACGATCACGCTGGCGACTCCTGATGTGCCCGAGCCGGTGGCGATGCGTTACGCGTGGCGCAGCTGGGGTCCGGCTCCGCTGTTCAACGACGATGGTCTGCCCGCGCAGCCGTTCCGTTTGGATTTGACCGACCATACCGCCCCCGTCGAGCCCGTCGAGCCCGACGGCACCGCTGACTGAGGCCGTCGGTCTGGTCGCGCCGGTCTAATCGCCCCGTCTAATCGCAAAAACGGCATTCCCATCCGGCTTTTGTTACCGTAACCAGCCGATTCGGGTAACAAAAGCCGGAAGAGGAGGCCGTTTTGTGTTTCTTGCGATTACTCAGCGGTTGCGGCAGCCGCGTCGACAATCACCGCCGCGTCCTCGCCACGCTCGCTGCCGGACTTGCCAAGCGCAAGCTGGGCGGCGGCGAACAGCACCGCCAGCCAGATGACGCCGGCGATCACGGCGATGCGGTAGCTTGCGGAGAAGCACATGAGCACCACGACCAGCAGCATGAACGCGATCACCACGTACGGCGTCACATTGGCGAACGGCAGCTTGAACGCGATCTTGTCGAGCGCTTCCTTGCCCTTCAGCCCCTTAAGTTCGGCCGGGCCATCGCCAGCCGCAACCATGCGACGGAACTTGATCTCCGTAACCATGATCATGATCCAGTTGATCGCAGCCGCGATCGTGGCGATCGACATCAGGTAATTGAACGCGAATTCCGGCCATACGAACACGACGACAACGGCAATCGCAATAATTATCGCGGAAGTGATAACACCCCCGACCGGCACGCCTTTCTTGCTGAGCTTACCCAGGTAAGCCGGCGCGTTGCCCTGCTTTGCCAGCGAATACAGCATGCGGGAGTTGGCGTACAGGCCGGAATTGTAGACGCTCATCACGGCGGTCAGGCACACGAAATTGAGGATGCCGGCGGCCGCGTGCACGCCGACGGAATCGAAGATCTGCACGAACGGGCTGGAATCGCCGTCGATCTTGCTCCACGGAATCACCGCCATGATCACGCCGAGCGCGCAGATGTAGAAGACGAGAATACGCCAGATGATGCCGTTCGTGGCCTTCGGAATGGTGGTGCGCGGATTCTCGGTTTCGCCGGCGGTGATGCCGATGAGTTCGGTGCCGCCGAAGCTGAACATCACCACGACGAGCGCCATCAGCAGGCCCGTCCACGTGCCGTCGGCGTTGCGGGTCATCAGGCCGTGCGGCAGGAATCCGCCGTCCACGGTGAACCAGTTGGCGAAGCTTGCGCGAATGCCCGACGCGGTCGGCACGTTGGCGATCACGACATACAGGCCGCCGAGAATCATGGCCAGCACGGCCACGATCTTGATGATGGCGAACCAGAATTCGAATTCGCCGAACTTGTTCACGCCCATGAGATTCAGCGCCGCGATGGCCACGAGGAACACCGCCGCCGACACCCACTTCGGAATGTTCGGGAACCAGTAGTTCACGAACGAGCCGACCACGGCAAGCTCCACCATGGCCACCAGCACGTAGTTGAACCAGTAGTTCCAGCCGGAAATGAAGCCCGCTCGCCGTGACCAGTAGCGCGTCGCGTAGTAGCTGAACGCGCCAGCCTTCGGATCCTCGACCGCCATCTCGCTCAGAGCGCGCACGATCATGAAGATCGCGAGACCGCCGACGAGGTAGGCGAGCAGAATGGACGGGCCGGCCAGCTGGATGGATTCGCTGGAGCCGTAGAACAGGCCGGTGCCGATGGCGCCACCCAGCGCGATGAGCTGGATATGGCGGTTTTTCAACGATTTACGGAGCGTCGGCGGAACCGGCACGTCGTCGGTTCCACGCGGCTTCTTTGCGGCGGTGACGTCGCTCATGGAGATTTCCTCTTCTCTGTTTCCTTGCGATTGCGCGTTGTGCGTTGCGCTCGCTGCTTGCGTTGCGTGCTGTTGCACGCTTGCATGTGCTTGTTTTGCTTGCTTTTTTGCGATTCGCCCTTTGTGAGGGAACGTTTCCGATTGTAGCGGGAAGCGGCGGGCAAAGTGTTGGTTTGTTCGTTCCGGAATGTCTGGTTTGCTTAACGGGTTGTTTGGTTTAGAAGTTCGATTCGCGCGATTGCTGTGCGATTCGAACGCGCGATTTGGACACGTGTTGCGGATGTGCGGTTTGGCGCGTCTTTCCAAGCTTCATGGTGTTCAATGGAATGAGGGGCTACGAACGGAGGTCGACATGGCATTCGTCAAGGACATGCTGCGAATGTGGGCGCATTCGTGGAAAAGATTCATTTCCATCGCCATGATCACGTTGCTCGGTGTGGCCGTGCTCACCGGCATTTACGCGGGCTGCCGTGACGCGTTCCGCAGCACCGATCGCTTTTTCGACGCGCAGGGCCTGCACGACGTCCAGGTGCTGTCCACCGCGGGCCTGTCGAATGGCGATATCGCCGCGTTGCGCAAGGTGAACGGTGTTGCGAAAGTGCAGGCGGAACGGTCGCAGGAAGTGACGTTCGATTTGGACGGCCGCAAGTCGGCGACCATGCAGGAAATCGGCACGGACGGCATTGACCAGCCATACTTGCAGGAAGGGCGCATGCCGAAGAAAGCCGGCGAAATCGCGGTAACCCGAAAATTTATTCGCGATTCGGGCAAGCGTATCGGCAGCCGCCTCACCGTAACCCCCGAATCGGCTTCCTCCGATACTTCCGATACGAACGATACGAACGGTGCGGACGGCACGAATGAAACGAACGGCACGGACGAGGCGCCGAGCTTCCCGACCAAGCTCATCATCGTGGGCGTGGTGCTCGATCCGCAGAACCTGAGCAACCCGGACGGCTACTCCGCCATGACCTCGTTCCGTTCCACCGCCACCACCGACTACACGTTCTTCGCGCCGTCCGACGGCGTGACCGGCACCCTCTACACGTCCGCCACGCTGCTCGTCAAGGGCGCGGCCGCCGAAAGCACGTTCGACGAATCGTACGAAAACACCGTCAAGCAGGTGACCGACCGCATCGACGGCACCGTGAAAACCGACCGCCAGAAGGCCCGTCGGCAGGAACTGCTCGACGCGGGCAACAGGAAGATCGTCGACGCGCGTGCGGAGGCCGACAAGAAGTTCGCGGACGCGCAGTCGCAAATCGACGCGAATCGGCAGCAATTCAACCAGCAGGTCGACCAGATTGTCGACATGCAGGCAAGCGCGGCCGCGGCAAACGCAGGTGCGGCAGCCGCAGCAGGCGCACCAAACGCGGCAGCCGCGGCAGGCACAAACGCACCCAACCCCCAACTTGACGAAACCACGCGTGAAACAATGCGTGAAACCATCATCGCCGCTAGTCCCGAACTGACGCAAGCCAAGCAGCAGCTCGACCAGGCGCAATCGCAATTGAACGAGCAGAAGGCAAGTACCGAACAAACGCTGAAAACCAAGGAAAACGAGCTGAAAACCAGCATTCCGCAAGTACGCTGGTATGTGCAGGACCGGCAGTCGCTCGGCGGGTTCAGCGCGCTCAAATCCGACCTCGACTCCATCCAGTCGCTCGGCAACGCGTTCCCGATTGTGTTCCTGCTGGTGGCCGTGATGATGAGCCTGACCGCCATGGCGCGCATGGTCGAAGAGGACCGCTCGCTCATCGGCACGTACGTGGGGCTCGGCTATGGGCGTCTTGCGGTGGCGTCGCGCTATCTGCTGTTCGCGCTGCTGGCGTGTCTCATTGGCGGGGGGCTTGGCCTGCTTGTCGGATTCCTTGGAATTCCGGCGTTCCTGCTGGTCGTATTGCAAGGCATGTATGTGATGCCCGGCCTGCGGCTGGAATACGACTGGCTGTACGGCTCGCTCGGCATCGCGCTGTTCGTGGTCGGCGTGCTCGCCGCCACCATCTACGCGTGCGTGCAGGAAATGAGGCAGACGCCCGCCTCGCTGCTGCGTCCGAAAGCGCCGCGCGCCGGCTCGCGCATTCTGCTGGAACGGCTTCGGCCGGTCTGGAATCGCATGGGCTTCCTCAGCAAAGTGACCGCGCGCAACATTTTCCGCTTCAAGTCGCGCCTCATCATGACGGTCGGCGGCGTCGCCGGCTGCACCGCGCTGATCGTCTGCGGCCTGGCCATCAACGACACCGTCGCAGACCTCGGCATCAAGCAATACCGCGACATCTACCAGTACGACCTGATGGTGGTTTCCGACGATTCGGACGCGTCGGCGATGCGCACGAAAGTCGCGTCAGACGGGCGCGTCACGTCATCGCTTGACGTGCGCATAGAGTCGGGCGATTTGACGGTTGCGGGCAGTGGCGACGGTGACAGCGGCAAGGCCGGCAGCAGCGGCAGCGAAAGCATCCAGCTGGTCGCGGTGCCGGAAAAGCATCTGTCCGATTTGGGCGAAATGGTCACGTTGCAGCCGGTCTCGTCCGGCATACTGGGCACGTCCGGCGTCGGCAAAACCGGTTCGCTGAAACTCGATGACGATGGCGTGATCGTCGCGCAGTCGGCGGCAAGCGCGCTGGGCGTCAAGGCCGGTTCCAAGGTGCGACTGACCAACGGCGACGGCGTGCAGGCCACGGCGAAGGTGAGCGCGGTGAATCGCAACCTCATCGGCTCGGATGTGTATGTAAGCGAAACCTACTACGCCAAGCTTTTCGACTCGAAAGACGCGAAGAACACCAAGAATTCCAAGAGTTCCGAGGATTCCGAGGCTCTGACGTGGAACGCCATGCTCGCCAAGCTTTCCGGCTCCGACACTTCGCAAACCGACTATGCGGAATCGCTCGAAGAGGACAGTTCGGTGATGAAGGCCGTAAGTTGCGCGCATATGGCCGACAGCTTCAAATTCGACCTCATGGGCGCGGTGGTGGCGCTGATCGTGGCGCTCGCCGGCGGTCTGGCACTGGTGGTGCTGTTCACGCTCGCCAACACGAACGTGTCAGAACGCGTGCGCGAGATGGCCACGCTCAAGGTGCTTGGCTTCTTCGACCGCGAAGTGCACCATTACGTGAACCGTGAGATGATGATCCTCACCGTCATGGGCGTGATACTGGGTCTGCCGCTCGGCCGGCTCGTCGGCGGCATGCTGACGATGGCGCTCAACATGCCCTCGTTGTATTTCGAGGTGGAGGTCAAGCCGCTGAGCTACGTGATCGCGGCCGTGGCGACCATGGCCTTCGCGCTGCTCGTGCAGCTGTTCGTCAACCCCGTCCTCGACCGCATCGACCCCATCAGCTCCCTCAAGTCCGTGGAGTAGCGCCCCTCCGAAGCCCTCTCAGTTCTTCGGGTAGCGGTAGTTGTGGGGGAGTTGGGTGGTGAGCTGCGGGTCCAGGCCGAGTTCCTTGAGTTGGCGGTCGATTTCGAGGCGCGCACGTTCCACAAGTTCGGCGCGACGGCTGTCCAAACCGTTCAGCCCCTCCTGCTTTTCCAGCGATTCCAACGTCTCCGCCATACGCTTGAGCCGGTCCTGATGATGCAGCAGCGCACGTACCTGCGCATGTTCGCGTACGATCGTCCGCCAATCGGATGGCGTGTGCGCGATCTCCCGCACCGCGGTGACGGGGTGTATGTCGGCCACCTGATACGTGATCGAGCCGAGCAGCGGCATCAGGAACACCGTAATCGCGCCGGCTGCGACCAGTGTCGACGCGGTGTCGCTTTGCATGGTGCCGACCTTCACCGCCAGCGATGTGACGGCGACGATGATCGGCAGCGCGGTCGTGCAATACAGGGCTACGGTGACGCGGTGATGCGATGACAGCGGATTCTTGCGTTTGTCGAGCGATAGCGCAACATATACGGGCACCGCGCGAATCAGCATGAGCATGACGATGAACGCGACGAGCAGCGCGGGCCGGCTTGCCACGGCGCGCACGTTGATCGCGGCGCCTGACACCACGAAAAACACAGGAATGAGGAAGCCGTAGCCGACACCCTCCAACTTCATTTCCAGCGACTTGCTGCCGTCGGGGATGATGTAACGCAGGATGAAGCCCGCGGCGAACGCGCCGAGCACCGCGTCAAGTTCGAACAGCGCGGAAATGGTGACAAGGAAGATGAGCAGGAATGTGGTCAGTCGCATGAGCGTTTGCGATGACGTGTTCGCATTTTCCGTAAGGAAACGGTACAGGCGATGGCCGGTTCTCAGTGCTTTCGTAGGTAGCATCGCGCACAGTAGGCAGATGGCAAGGAACGCGCCGAGCACGAGCATGGTTTGCCAGCCGGTTCGGGTGGATAGCAGGATGGCCATGGCAAGGATTGGGCCGAGTTCGCCCCACGTTCCGTACGAGATGATGGCGTTGCCGATGGGGGTGCCTTCGAGGTTGCGTTCCTTGAGAATCGGCATGAGCGTGCCGAGCGCGGTGGTGGTGAGTGCGATTACCGTGGCCACGCCGTTGATGCCTTGCTTGGTGAAGAACGGAAGGAATGTCACAACCAGCCAGGCGAGGCCTAGCGTGATTCCCCATGTAAGCAGTCCGACTTTGCCTTGATGTCCGGCGAGTCGTTTGGGGTCGATTTCGTAGCCGGCGAGCAGGAACAGGAACGCCATGCCGAGCTCGTTCAAGAGTTTCACGGCGTCGTTTACTTCGATCACGCCTAGTCCGTACGGGCCGAGCGCGGTTCCGGCGGCGAGCAGCAGCACGGTTTGCGGAATGAACTTGCCCGGGATCAGCTGCGCCACGATTGGGCTGACGGCCGCCACCGCCATGATGATGGTTAATGAAACGAGCTCTTGCGTCATGTTTCCAGCCTAGTGAGTCTGCGTGACGGTGCTCGGATACGCGGTGACCCCCATGACGCGCTGGGGGTGAGGTTAAGTTTTTGTTAATTTTATGGGGGGGGGTCTATGAGCTTTTATTATCCGTGGAAAATGGCGGGACTGTTTTGTTTGAAGGTTGGCCCCCTCTTTTCGTTGAAGGGGATGGGTCTTTCGTTCGAGGGTTTTAACGAGGGTGTTAATGGAAAGAGCCCGATATGATGCTGAATCGAGCTGTTTAGGCGATTTAGGGGGTGTAAAAAATGATTGATGGCAAATTCACAGCAAAGGAGCGTGCGTATCTGGCCAGCCTGCCAGCGGTCAAAAGCGTGAGCCCATCCCATATCCGGTATACCGATCGCTTTAAGGTCGAGGTCATGTGCCGGTACAACGCGGGCGAATCGCCGTCGGCCATCTTTCGGGAGGCGGGTCTCGACCCCAAGCTGATCGGCTACAAGCGCGTGGAACGGTGCATCGCGCGCTGGAAGCAGCAGGAGGAGCGGAACAAGCGCAGGAACGAACATACGAACCATTACATGCAGGATTGTGATGACGAGCTGGAAGCCATCGAACTGCGCGGAGACGATGTGGATCAGTCCGTGGTGGATCTTTATGGCGCTGGCGCGGCAGGGACGTCGGGAAGCGACGTCGCGACGAGAAACGTTGGCGCGTCGGGAAGCAACGGCGTGCAATCGCAAGGCTCGGACAAGTTGCAGGAATCGCGCGCATCGCAGGATATGCTGTCGAAACTTGCACAGGCACAGCTGACCATCAACAAATGCGACATGCTGATAGCCAAGCAGGCGTTGCGTATCGACGAGCTGGAACGCGTGCTGCGGAAGTTCATCCAGTGATGCGTGCGAAACGTATGAAAAACATGGAACGTACGGAAGGCGCAGAACCGTCTTTCAACGAGATAATCGACGTTTCCGACGACATGCGCAGACGGCGTGGCCGTCGTAGGAAAACCGTCGCCATGCGTGTCTCCGCGGCACTGCTGATCGTCATCGCAATCTGTATCGGCGGATTCCCGACGATGCTGCAATACCGGTCGGCACACGAACTGTCGAACACGTCGGACCAATCCGCACGTGCGGTTGCGGGCTGGCCGTATCCGCAAGCGGACGACGCAATCGCAGCGGCCAAGGAATACAACGAACGGCTTGCCACATCGGGGCAGCCGATTCTCGGCGAAGCGAAAGACCCGTTCTCCCAGGTGCAGGGCAGTTCGCGGTCCAGCGAATCCGGTTCCAACGAATCAGACAGCGCCAGCGCCAAAGATACGGAATATCAAAGCCTGTTGGATTCCGGCAGCGGTGTGATGGGCACTATCCGCATTCCGAAAATTTCTGTGAAACTGCCGATCTACCATGGCACGTCGCAGTCGGCACTCGCGTCCGGTGCGGGGCATTTGTATGGCAGTAGTCTGCCGGTGGGCGGCAAGGACACTCATGCCGTAATCACCGGGCATCGCGGACTTGTGGACGCGATGATGTTCACCCGATTGGATGAAATGCGCGTCGGCGACTACTTCTACATCGAAGTGATGGGCCGCACGCTCGGCTACCAGGTGGACCGCATTTCGGTAATCGAACCGAATGACACTTCTACGTTGAAGATCGTGTCCGGCGAGGACCGGGTGACGTTGATGACCTGCACGCCATACGGTGTGAACACTCACCGATTACTGGTTTCAGCGGTGCGTGCGCCGATTCCTGGAGTGGTTCCCGAGGAACGGAATGCGGCGAAGGACGCGCGGACGATTGCGATTGCGGCCGCGGTGGCCACATTGCTGCTTGGTTTGTTGCTGGTTTGGCTGTGCAGGCGGCCGTGGCATATTCGCAGACATGCGGCTTGGTGGCCGAAGCGCGGCTGACGTGGCTACTGCATGAAGGCGTGTCTGACATGCAATTTGAATATAAAAACGTGGTTGGCGCACAAAAAATGCGTGATTTCCATTATTGACTAATGGTTACGAAAGTATGAAGAAGCGTCATTTTGGTGATTATCCCATCGTTTCTTTGCGGTGACGTCGGGTGCTTTTCGCGGGTGACTTGTGTTGCAATTCAGCAATTTCCATCGATTGTGCGATACCCGACTTTTCCGCACTTAGGGTGTACGCATGGCGGTCCCTTTTCCTCTAGCTTTCAGAGGTGAAGCACTGTCAGGATTATTCGGGCACGTAGAAGATGTCGCAAATCCTGGCATGAAGAGAGGTTGCGCGTCGTGAGACGTGTGATTGCACAGGATTAAGGGGATGCTCATGAGGCATGCACATGAATATGAGGTGAAGCCCAGGGGAGGACTTGCCAAACGTATAGTGGCTGTGCTCGCATCGGTCGCCATGTTGAGTGGCATGGGCTACGCCACCTCCGCCGCTCTTGCGGAAGATACGCCGGCCACTGTGGAAACCACCACGGATCAAAGCGCGACTACTGCTAATGAGTCGACTGATGGCAAGAATGCTGCGGACGGCACGGATGCGGATAATGCGGGCGATACTGCCACCGGTACTGCAGACACTGAATCCGATACCAATACTGGTGCGGATGCCGACGTGAACACGGCGAATGCGGCAAATGTCGGAGATGCTACATCTTCGGATGCGAACGGTAGTGCCCGAAAAGTTGCGCACTTTGGATCATGGCCGTCCATGGAGCGATGA
>ERZ1026874.1610-NODE-1610-length-11798-cov-9.083624_pt1 | contig 11798 bp, 17 predicted proteins | sample MGYA00380167_ERZ1026874 | MGnify/ENA primary metagenome ERZ1026874 (study PRJEB33269, sample SAMEA4719803) | human gut metagenome | biome: human-associated habitat; feature: organic feature; material: feces | place: Cameroon | collected 2013-10 ...
GCCATAACGTTATAACTTTAAATTGTGATTACTTACTTAACCCTTAGTGCCTGCTGCCGCTGCCACTGCCGGATCCTTAGACAACATGGCAAACGCCTCCTCACGCAATGTGGTAATAGCGTAGTCGGCATTGAGCACGAAGTCGATAGAGTTCTTACGTGCGAGTGTATAAGGGTCGATGATGATAGACATTTCACCAAACAAGCCCTGTGGGGCATACTTGAATGAACCGAACAATACCGAACCCTCAGCCACGTATGAGCTACAGAATACCGGCACACCCGAAATCTTGCCGTTCTCATCAACGATAGCCTGGTTTGCACCGCTCCACTTTGGCGTACCCTCCAAAAGTGCCTTTGTGGTCTCTGTCATTACGTAGCAAAGTCCCTCCGGCATGATGTTGGCACCCAAAACAATGCCCTTGAGTGCAAGAAGTTCGGCGAGGGTAGGTGCTTCGCCCTTATAGGTCTTCTTGTTGGCCGCCTTGAGGTTGACGAATGGGCCTACAAGATTGGTAGCCTTTGCCACCTTTGCGGTGCTGAACATGATTTTGTTCATAAGGGCAGCTGCCGCAACTGGCATATACTGAGTACATACAAGCTGCAAAAGGTCGTCGGTCTCGTTGAGTGCCTCACGTGTGATAGGCACGGCTACACCCATACGCTCAGGCTTTGCGATAAGTTTTGTAACGTCAATCTTGGTATCACCCAGTTTAACGCCCTCATCGTTGATGGTAGCCTCGAAAGTCTCGATTACAGGCCACTGATAGTTGCCTTTCAGTCCGGTGAGCAATGGCGAACCGATTGCCGAAAGAATGGTCTTTGCGTACAATGGTTCTACGATGTCGCCCATGGTGACCGGTGACGGATTGGTAGAACTGTCAGGATTGAGATAACCCGAAGTGTTGCCGCCGAAGTCAGAAGCCACGGCGCGGCTGATCTTCAACTCAAAACGCTTGCCGTTCTTGATGCACTCGCGCATCTGCTTGTTAGCCTCCTCGATGTCCTCACGGCGCATAACCTCAATAGTAGGGGTAGCCGCCTTGATCTTCATTTCGAGGATGTCCATTTCACGGTAAAGGGCTTTACGCTCTCCCTTTTCCGCATCGGTGAAGTCTTCGCGCTCCTTGTCGTTCTCCAGGCCCTGCGCAATTTCTGCGAGGCGGTTCTTGATTACGTCCATGCGCTCGTAGGCTTCACGAAAATTAAACTTTTCCTTTTTCATCTGTCAATGATTAAAATTAATAACTAAAAAATATATATCGAAGCCGCCTCTACAGATTGCGGCCAACACTTGCTATGCGCTCGCGCACCTCATTGATACGTTCACGCTTCTTGCTCTCGTCTATCTGCTTGGGCTTCGGCTGCTGCTCAAACTTGATGCCTGCCGCTTCCACCTCACGTTTGCTTACGTCGGTCTGCTCATAGGCGGGATCGGTGGTAATGGTAAAGTCGTAAACGTTGTCAATACGCTTCACGTGGCGCAAAAGAATATCCTCGCCGTCGTCGCCTTTCTCGTCCAGACGCTCGTAGCTCACGGCGTTCTCACTGTCGCCCTCATCGGTGGAATAGATGAATGAGCACCCGGCAATATCGCCACGGCTTACCAGTTCCAAAGCCTTGTCGCCGTCAACCGTGTGCGGCATTTCTGCCCAGAACTTAACGCCCACCTTGTCAACCTCGTAGCTTAAAGTGCCATTGCCCTTGTTGCTGCGTGCCAAAACCAACTGTCGGTCGTGGAACATAGTAAGTTTGATGTCCTGCTTATCCAACATCTCACGTGTCACGCACCCAGGCTCCAGCACCTCGTAATAGTTGTTCCACCAATCACATAAAAGGCGGCTACGTACACCGAACTTCAGCGCATAGCCCTCAATCGTGCGGCTTTCCGCTCCGTCGGTAGCTTCACGAATGCGAAGCCCCGACACAATAGCTATTGTTCTTTTCTTTTTCATTCTCCGTTGTTTTTATCGTTGTTGTCATTTCCCTTTGCAGCTGCGCCCGATAGCTTTTCACTGCCCAGCGGTGCAAGATTGGTAGAAAGATAAACCGTATCGCCTCCGTCGATGGTAGGTTGGTTTTCCATCCTGCGCCAATCGTTCACGGTGTAAATGCCGCTCTCGATCGTCTTTTTCTGATAGTCGGCGAGTGACTGCAAATCCATAGAGTAAATACCCCGGCGGTCAAACAGAAAACGGCGTTTGCAGCACAAAGACCGCGGTATCAGCTTTCGGGTCAGTTCGCATTCTATACGCTTCAATATCGGGTTGAGCGTGTTGGAAAGAAAAGCCACGTTTGCCATTTCGGCACTTTTGTAGTTGCTGCTCGTATCATCGAACACGAAAGACGGGTGAACGCCAAAGAAACGGCATATCTCTCGCACCGTAAACTTTCGGCTCTCCAAAAACTGCATATCCGTAGAAGAAAGCGAAATCTGCTTAAAGTCCACCTGTCCCGGCAAACTTACTATACGCTCGCCCCGGCTGAAACGGCTATCCACGCTTTCGGCTGTCTTCTCCAGTTCCTTGTCCTGATACTCGCCAAATCCCGTAGTGGTCTTGTCGTTGCTGATAATGCCGCGAACACTGCCGCCATTGGTAAACCGGTTCTCCGTCTCCGCATCTCCTGCCGTGGCAATATCCATCGTGCGCCTTGCGTGGGTCAGCACGCTTTCGCCCCTGCGCCCGTCTGAGGAATGCAAGTAAAGGTGTATGATGTCCTTTTCCTCGAATGTGCCGAACACTCCATTGTAGGCATCGGCTATGTAGTAACGGCTGTTCAGCGGGTCGTGGGTCACGGTGTGAGGTCGGCAAAGCACTAAGTCGGTCAACTCTCCCAGTACATAGCGTGGGTAGATGTAGGCATTTCCCTCAATGAGCATCAGGCGCACCGCCATCGTCCAGAAGTCAAACGCCGACATTTCGGGTTGAGGCTGTACGGTCAGAAGATAATGCAGATCACTTGCCGTGTCTTCCTGATAGCGTCCATCCCTGCACCGCATATACTGCAAACGTAGGCTCGCCACGCTCTCGCTTAGAAGCGTCACGCACCGATATACCGCTGCAACCGTCATGGCATCACCGCCCCAGGCTGAAAACACCGCGACGCCGCCACCAGTCCTTACGGTGGTGGGGCGCGCGGTGCCGGTTGTGTCAGCACCTGTTGCCTCACGGCTGAAAAATCGTTTTATACTGTTCCAAAATGTTGCCATCTGTCGTTTCATACTAAACCGCCAAAGCTACGACAATTTGAATGCTGTCAACTATCTTACTGTTTTCGCTCCGGCGGTGTTCTGTCCTTTAATTATGAATAAAATCTCCGAGGCCCTCACGCCAAACGGCTAATGAGCCGCTACAAAAATACAATCGTATTTTGCAAAAACCAAATGCCGTTTGGCGCATCGTGGTACACGTTGGCGCAACGTGGTAAAATTATTAGTTTTTTAAGAAAATAGTTTTTGGCTGTTAGGCTAAAAGACGCAAAAAAGCCGCATCGGGCGTTAACCCGACACGGCTTAAAGGCTATACACTTAAAGCTACCAAACAAATAAGGATAAAGCCCAATATTATAACAAAACGAATAAGACACGCTTAGAGCAAGCGCAAAGCGGTAAACTCGCTACCCAACTTATGCAAACCGTCCTCTATCTTCTTCAACTGTGTGTCCGATATGTACGTGTCGCCCTTACGATATTGACGCATGAGAGTTTCATTTATGCCCAGATAACGTGCAAAGGCACTTACGTTAATCATAGGGTAGTACTCAAACAGCGAAGACAAATCAAATTTGTATTCGGGTTCCGCTGAAAGAATAGGGCATACCTTGCCCTCACGTTCCAACTCCGTAGCCGCTACCTCGTTCATGGAGTTTGCAAAATCCGCCTTAGCGTCCTTTACCGTGTTGCCCCGTCCGATAAGCGTGTAATTGTTATTGTCCGTGTTGTAGGCGATATATGTGCCGTCGTTGTCTTTCTCGATTGTAACTTTGAATTGTTCTGCCATAATCTGAATGTTTTAATGTTTATCTATATGTTTTGTAGGAATGCCCGAAAAGAAATCGGGGGACTAAACCCCGATTTGCTTTTTAAGTCTGTTTGCGAGTCCGCTCCTTACTTCCTGCCCCCAGTGTCGCTCTATCTGGATAGACACCTTGGTTTTGGGGTTGTAATACTCATCGTGTCTGCCGCCATGCTTGACGAAAACAAATCCGTGTCGAACTGCCAACTTTTTTAATTCATTCCAATTCATGTTTATTCTGTTTTGTTATTATTAATTTGATACTGCAAAGATACTACATTTTTGTGATATATCCAAATTGTTATATAACTTTTTTGTAGTATTGGCAAAAGTTTAACATCTATCAACACAATAAATGAGCCGCCGCACCATCACGATGCAGCGGACTCGGTGTGAAATCTTTAAAGCACCTGAACGCTTTCAGGTTTGAATGAAGTATAATAAACTTACCAGTTCTTTCTATGTATGTGAGTTTTGGTAATGTCGGGATCGTGTCCCTATGGCTTGTTGGTCACCGTCTTTATAACGGCATCCTCGGTGAGCCATTCAAGCGGATACATGGCATCAAGCAAACCGTGTATTCTCAACTCGTAGTCGGGTGGCAGTTCCTCCAACAACCATTTCACGTAGTCGCGTGTCTGCCTGATCGCATCACGAAACGTATCGGCATTATATACCGGCATTCCGTCACGGTCTGTTATTACCAGACTTGTAACTTTCTTAGGCTTCTTGTATCTCATATCTGTGTTCTCCTATGTTTTACTCGTCCGCGTCCTCAATCCAACAGTAGTTAAGAAGATACTCCAACGTGCCCTGCACGCTTCGCACCTTGCTCGCACTTACCTTTACGTCCTCCGGCAAACCTGCCATAAGGTCGTTAACGAAATCGTACACCTCAGCGATGTTCTTCTTTAAATCGTCGGCATCTGTATTAATCTGGCTCTGCACTGTAATAGTATCCTTGTGCTTCTTATCTGTAACTATCATATCTTATTCTCCTTTATTCATTAAGTTCATTAAATTGTCTGTATCCATTCCCATCATCACGCCCACGGCCTTTACAAAACGCTGCATAAGGTCGGTTGGGGTCTGTGGCATCATTGCCGCCGTCGGCTTGCCCTGCTGAGGCTTTGCCGTCTCGGTCGGTGTCGGTGGGGTGGTAGGGGCCTTTGGCTTGGTCTGCTGTGGTGCTTGGGTTGTCGCTACAGGCTTGCCGTGGTTCTTTGGTCCCTGTGCTCTGCGAAAAGCCTTGCGGACCTCACTCTGCATGTCCTTGTCTATGGTCGTACAATGCTTGCACATCACTTTGAAAGCCTCTGCCGTAATGTAGTACACTACACCCGTCGGGCTTTCGTAGCCCTTGCCAAAGCCTCGGTTTACCGTTCTGCCGCATCTGAAAATGACACTACCAGGGCGCACGAAATATTTTTTCATACGCTGGATGCTCTCACAAACATAGCGGTGTTCACGCCCTTGCAGCTTTGCGAGTGTGAGCGACGAAATCACACGTCTGCCGTTGTAGTCCTCGATGATGATGCCGTCCTCTGTTGTGGTGGCCGGCTGCTCGGTGGTCTGTGGCTCGGCCTGGCCCTTTCTGCTCTTGACTGGCGGCATAGCTGCCACGCGTGCATCAATCGCCGCCTCCTCTCGTTCCTCACGCTCCAGAAGCTTCTCATACTCGATGGCTTCCTTTCTGTCGTGCTCCTCAATGGCTTTCGCCATCTGCTCGGCTCTTATCTTAGCCTCCATTTCGTTGAACGCCTTGATGTAAGCCTCTTTCCACTTCGCTGCCGTCTTTCCGGTAAAACCCATAACAAGAAACATGAAGCCGTCACGGGTAATGTAATACATTGGCAACTGCTTTTTGATGTTGCCATTTTGGTAGTCGATTTTAGAAGCGTTAAAATTGACGGCTCTAAATTCTTCGCTGCAATCCAATGACTTAATAGCTTTCATTACGTTGTAGTGCTGTTTGCCGAAAACCTCCGCTACTCTCAAAGATGTAGTAACGGCGTGCTCGTTTTCTACTGCTACCAAACTTAACTCTTGGTCGGTGGGTGCAACCTGCACCACTTTCGCTACCTGCTCTACAGGATTTTGATCTGATACGTTACTTAACATAACTAAATGACTTTGACAAATACGAAAAAACCGCGCTACGTGCTGTCAGGTCTCATTTAGCAAGAACCCCGGGGCATTTCTGCTACCCGACACGGCGCGGCTATCTCTTTATATAGAAATATCCTATTATACTTACTATGGCATAGATACAAAAATAGCCGCTACGTTACGGTGAACGGCGGCAACATCTGTACCGCTAAATGAAATTTGACACTGCAAAGATACATAAAAAAGTTTAAAGCACCAAAGAAAAACAAAGAAAAGTTACTTGCTTATCCCAAAATTTTGTATTTTTGCAGTATATTTACATAAATTCAATAATTATATGGAACTTGAAACATTAAATACTCTTTTGAAAATCTACGGTTTGGTTATTACCGTGGCTGCTATTCTTATGTATATTAAGCAATGGCAAATGGCAAGTGATATTAGGGCATTACGTAATCATTTTATAAAAGAAGACAAACAAAATAAAGAGCCGATAGCCCCAACATCCATAAAAGAACAAAACGACTATGATAAACGCTTAGACGATGTTGAACCCGGCGATTTTGTTAAACGACTTTATGATGGTAAGAAAATGAAAGTAGAAGCCGTAAACGATGGTCTTATTACATGCTATGCTGGAGTTATAGACGGGACTCAATCATACCCAAAATCATCTTTAGGCTTTATAGAATACGAAAAATAATAGCAATGGTAAAAATAATTATCGTTATAATGGTCTTGGCTTGTTTGTTTTATTTCTCGGCAAAACATGAGAATGAAAGACGAATTCGGGCAAGACGAAAAATGTTGTTAGAAAAATCACAAAATAGCAACATACGTGAATTTAGTATAAAAGGCATCAATTTTCGAGAATTAGACGATACTATGCTCGGTGATTTTATGGGCTATGTCCGTGCCTTAAAATCCAATCCACATGACAAATACGCTATTGGAGTGTATGTCGGTAATAAAAAAGTAGGTTTCTTGCCAAGAGGTAACAAAGAACTACACGAAAAGATAACGGCAAATGATGGCACTGCTGGGGCTGAGGGCTACATTGCCAAAGGTGAAAGCGAAGATGGCAGATTGTTCTACTACGGCAAAGTAAATGTTTTAGGTGTTTAATCAATAATAGAAAACAGACATGAAAAAGATATTATTTTTGTTATTTGCAATTACGCTTTTCTGCTGCTGTTCATCAGACGATGGCGACGGCAACAACCTAAACGGCTTTGAAAAGTTTGAGGGAACTTGGGGACCTGTGGTATATACGGTTAAAGGCGAAGAACATTTATGCAATCCCGAATACCCAGACATCAACAATATAAACCGCTTGGTATTTCTCAAATACGATGGCGAACAAATCATAATGCGTACCGAATACTATTATGATGGCACTTGGAAACATCGTGCCGACAAATCTTTGTTCTGGCACAATGGCGGTTTCTACAAAGTTAAGTTGGTCGGCTCATCGTCGGTAGAAATGGGCGAACCTTATACCGACATCGTACTTTCGGGTGAGACACTTTACTTGCAAAGTGACCCAGGGACAAAATACAAGAAAATAAAGTAAAGCACTATGAAGAAAATATTAATAGCATTCGCCTTTCTCGCCCTCGGACTGTCGGTAAAGGCGCAATATGTTTCAAACCTTGACGAAATAGAGTTGTTGGGTACGTGGGACGTAACCGACGTGAACGGCGAGATAATGGGCATCTCGGACATAGTTACATCTATGACTTTCAACGACGGCAAAGACTCTTTTGTCGAGTTTTCGCAAAATCATGTAGAACGTGTGCCTGTGTATATAGTTGGCGGTACCGCAACAGGACGTTACACACTCCATTTCTTAAAAACGTTAGGCTATGACGGCTACCATGGTCTTTCATCCATCAACTTTGAGGTTTACCAATTCGGCAACAACACCATGACGCTGCGCACCTACGACAAAAGCGTAACCATAAAATTGGAAAAGCAATCCGCTTCGTCTGTTTCCTCTGTCAAGGCTGACGCAAAGGCAAGCGGCAAAGCCTACACGCTTGACGGCATGAACGCCACCGACACGACAAAGGGCATCATCATTCAGAACGGCAAAAAGAAGATACGCAAATAAACAAACCCCGATAAGTGATTGAACCTATCGGGGCTATATCTTAGTATTGGCAATAAAAAGTACAACCCCTGAAAGGTCTATTGTTTTTTATTGTTGATAAATATAGATGCGATGCTTGCAACGGCGGCGAGACCAAAGACACCGGCAAACCATGCACGATCAAGATAGAGTGCATAGGCCGCAAGACCAATTGTAACAACGATAGACAAAAAGGCAAAAAACATTCCCCACCAATTCATTCGTCCCACCTTATGCTCATTATAGCTAAGTATCTTTAGCTTTTTCTCATCTTGTTTGTGACGGTGCTGTTGTTCACGCTCCGACGATTTAATGAGAAAATCAACTATCTTAGGGTCGATTTTCTGATACTCCGCTAACTCTTGTGGTGCTGGCAGTATGTTGTCGTCAACCGAAACGGTCTGCTCTATCTGGTTGCCCACGGCATCGCCATTGGCGATGTTGGTGCCTTTAATTGAATATGATTGCTTAGCCATTACTTAATTTTAAATTTTCAAATGCCCTACGCACGTCGTGCGCCACGTTGTCACGGTCTTTTCTGAGGTTCTCCATATCGGTGCGCCGATTTGATGGCATTGAGAAAAACTCATGCTTTAATGCCTCAATTTCGGGTGAATTCTCCTTGTATTTGTTAGAAGAAGCACTGCGCAAAACGGAAACTCCATTCTTGACGAAGTGGGTAATATCGTTGATGATGCACATAATTTTAACCTCCTTTTAAGATTATTTTTATATTACTTTTGTCCAACTCTGTAGATCTTTCTCATGTTAGCGTTGATAAATCCGCATGACGCAACGGGCGGCAAGACCTTTGCCCCGTTATTTAGAGTTAAATGCCCAACGAGTTGCGCCCTAACAGACACGTTCTTTCTCCTTGGAGTTGGAATACGACACGGTTGTACCGAAATTCTCCCTAACGAATTCGGCGTACTCAATGACATCGGGGCCAATCTCATTGAGATATTCTATTTCTCTCCAATCCTTTTCGATTACATCCTTTGGGGTGTTCTCGAAATAATCTTTGAGGCTTTCAAAAAGATTTCCCATAATTCTTAATGTATTTAATGTTTTGTACTTTTGGACTGCAAAATTAATATTTTTAATTCAAACGGCAATATTTTTTGCCCGTTAGTTACTTACTTATACGAATATTTAACACTAATCGTCCTAAAAAACTCATTCTAAGCGCATTTTGCGGCAAAAACACGTAAACTGGTTGTAAACGGGTTTACGACTGTTACACTATTGTTTCACACCGCAAACGCCAAATTATCGGTACGGTAAACGACGATTTCCATATGGCAAACCGCCGATAACCGTACCGATAATCTCACGGCTCACCCAGGGCATCCACTATCAGGCGCACTTGTGCCGGTGTAAAACTGCGGCTGCGCTCTGTGTAACCAATGGCGGCAAGCTGCTCCATAAGCCCGGGGTATAGGTGCATCCATCGGCGGAATTTCTTCCACGCCGATTCGGGCATGATGCAATTACAGTACTTTGCCGCAAGTTCCATGCGGCCGTACTCCCTTATCTTGAAATTATCTTTGTTCTGTTCCATGGGTGCAAAAGTAAGGAAAACAAACGTGAAAATACAATTAATCGCTGCCTACAACAGACGGTAACAGGACACAACGGCACGCATCCGGATTCTTGCCAAAAATGGCTGCTATCTTTGTGGCGGCAATAGTGCCAAACAACCTTTTAAACGCAAAAAGTATGATACGTTACAAGAAGTACAAAAGCAATCAGACGGGCGTAACCAAAAACAAGTGGTACGGCCGTGCCGTTACCGAACTTATGGAGTTTGAGGAATTCGTAAAGCACATGGCAAACCATCACTGCGTGTTCGGTGAGTCCACAATCCGCGGCGTGCTGATCGAGATGCAGATTTGTATGCGTGAGCTGCTGTTGGAAGGCAAGGCGGTACGCCTCGACGACCTCGGCATCTTCCGCATTGGCCTGGAAACCTCTGCGGCTACCACCGCCAAGGAGTTTACCGCCGACAACATCAAGGCTGTGCGCCTTAACCTCTATCTCGGCAAACGTTTCCGTGCCGCTGACCTCTACAAAGATGCCAAGTTCCGTGAGGCTGGCAAGTATGATGGTGGCGGCGACGATGGCGGCGAGACTGCCGACACCCACGATGAGGGTAGCAATACCAGTGGTGACAACACCGGTGGCGGCAATATGTCGGATGGCAGCGGCTCCACCGATGATTCAAACTATGTTGAACTATAGTAAAGGCTTCTGTAATTAGTGGCAAAATATCGTCAATAATGCCGTTTTTTGGCGTTTTGACGGCATTTCGCCACTTTTCCGTATAGTTTTACCTCTCGTAGGTATAAAGTAGCCCTAACGTCATTAAAACCGTTATCGCTCCATCTATCTTGCGGTATTGTGACACTTTGAGCGGCTTTTTGTTCTCCAGATTGTCGGTATCTATCACGCAATTTTCCAAACAGAAAGCGTTAATAGGGTTGTTGTTAAACTCTATCTTTACCGGGTCACTCCATGCAAGCATCTCAAAACTTTCTACTGGTAGGTTAAAGTTTCCGTAGGTCTGACTAAATGGGGTTAGCACGTTCCTCGCTCCGACTGACTTTAAGATACTCGTTAGTTCCTGCGCCTTGTAAGCATCATAGCCGATACGGATAATATTAACCAACTTACTGCGGCGTAATATGTCCTCGGTAATCATCGCCGTGTCTATCTTCTGCCCTTTGCAGAAAATAAGATACCCTTTTTCATTCCAAAGCCTATAAAGCTGTTCGTTTGGATGCCCTTTTAACGCTCCCTCCGGGAAATAGTAATCAGTATGCGTGTAAAACTGTTTTGTGCCCGATAGGTACACGGTATAAGATACTGCGCTGAAATCATCATGCACCGACAAATCAAACGCCACGGCACAATCTGGGCGGCCCTGCACCTGATCTATACAGAAATTGCCCAATAATTCTTTTGCCTTTTCGTGGGTAAACCACGTTTTTTCATCGTTTATCGTGAAAATATTAAGCAATTTCGTGCGAAAAGCCAACATATTCTCTGCCGATAGCTGGGCGGTCTGATACTCATTTTCGTAGTAGTCCGGTTGCACCGTGATACCCAAATGTGGCTGCACCTTTGCCCACGTCTCCGGGCTGTCCTCTGCATCGTCCACATCAGGCATGAATATAGATGCAAACATGGTGTCGCTTTCCGCTTCGCCTCGTAGTACCGCCATCACTCCGTCAAGTTCGTGGGCAAATGGGCCATCTACCACATCACTTGCCGTGGTGATAATGATTGTTAGCGGCTCACGTCTTGGCCCCATTGAGGTAGTCAATACGTTTTTGAGGTCTGCGCCGTTCTTACCTGCCGTGTTTCGGGCCTGGGCGTATTCGTCCATTATCACCAATGAGGCAAACAAACCATCTTTGGTTTTAGCGTTGGCGGTCAAACATTGTATGAGGCTATCACGTCCACGATCTTTGAAAGTAATCTTTTCACGATTAACCCTAAAGTGCTTTTCCTTGGGGTCAATATCAAACATGATGTTTCGTA
>ERZ1026874.1617-NODE-1617-length-11756-cov-76.352790_pt1 | contig 11756 bp, 9 predicted proteins | sample MGYA00380167_ERZ1026874 | MGnify/ENA primary metagenome ERZ1026874 (study PRJEB33269, sample SAMEA4719803) | human gut metagenome | biome: human-associated habitat; feature: organic feature; material: feces | place: Cameroon | collected 2013-10 ...
AAGAATGGGAAGCCTACGAGAACAGTCTTTGGATTGCTCGCGATAATTTGGCATGTATGGCAGCCGCAGAATCAGAAGCCAGAGCTGAAGGCATGGCAAAAGGTTTGGCTGAAGGAAGAGCTGAAGGCTCTAATCAGGCAAATATAAATGCTGCACAGCGTATGCTTGCTGATGGAATGTCGAAAGAGCTTGTAATGAAATATACAGGTCTTTCACTTGAGCAGATCAGTAATATCAATTAAAGAATATACAAACAAAGTGATAATTTAACCACCTTCCACAATCATATAGGTTAAACCGTCAAATTTGGAACAGTAAATGAAGGTAAAGTTCATTTGCTGTTCCCAAATTAGCTGTTCGAATACAGAATGATATGTGGGAAATAAAAAAAAAGAGATGAATACAACAAATAAGATAACTCCCGACTTGCAGGCTAAGCTAGACAAGGCGAGAGAAGAACATAAAAGTGGTGAAACACTATGCTTCAACACTGCACAAGATGCAATTGCGTGGATGGAATCCTTATGACGTGGCGACAGCGCAGTACCGATTACATAGCTACGCTTGGTACCAATAAAGCGCTATCGTCAATTTGAAAGACTTTCTGCCACGATGCCTAAAGGAGAAGGGTATTTTGTAATGTTCCTCAGAAAACCTCGTAAGTTCTTCTAAATTTCTTTGAATATCTCCGAATATCTTGTAGATTTTGAAGATTTCTACAAGATTTTCGGAGAATATGCAATATGGGGTTAGCCGATGGCTTACATTTATTTCTGTACAAAATTTCACACAATGTAGTTCAGTCAATATATCTACATAAAAATAGTCCATAAGTTTTCTTTTCTACTTTTCTTTGTTAGTATTTATATTTTTCCCAATCTTCCCCATATTTTTCAATGAGATATTTATACCACCCATCATAAAACAGTTCTTCAACATTATCAACATAACGTTCAAGTACATTCCAATGGTTACCAGAAGAATACGATCCATCAAATTCTTCCTTACTAAAATACTTTTCGTCTATTTCGATGTCATCAGCTTGACTATCGCCATATAGTGCTTCTGAAACCACGTCACAAAAGCTATCATCAAGCCATACTGGATTAGGGCGACCATCTTCCAAGCAAATTCCATCTTTATTCAAATCGGCAAAACATATGCCTGCTTCATAACCAGCCTTTACTATAGCTTTCTCTAAAATATGCTTTTTCTGCGAATTACAGCAATCATCATTAAAATTATCTACCATATCACCTTCATAAATTTCTTTCATTTGGGCGGAATGCTTTTTGATTCATTCCACCCATTTTACAATTTACTTACTTATCTAAGGTTTTCTGATTATTACTTGGTAGTTCACTCAGAATATCAACAAAGACAAAGGGTGATGAAAATATATAATTTTCATTATCCCACTTATCTTGCAGATATATGAAACCTCTGTTAGCATAAGCCTCCATCTCACGAACCATCATCGTGATAAAATTACTTACATGCTCCTCAGAACCATTCTCCAAAGAAAGCCAATCAAAAGAGAGTTTTTCAAACTCCTCACTTCGATTAAACAATGTAATCAAAATAAAATCTCTTATCGGTGTTGGTTTCCAATTAGCTAATGGTGCAAATTCCGTTTTTTCATCGTCTGACTTCAAATACACCTTCTCACCCAAGCGGAGTCCTATGATATAGGCATACATAAAAGTCTGATAGAATGCCCCAAAGGTTGAGAAATCCCCCTTACCCGTCACATCCCCTTTCGATGAGATTCTCTCTATCAAAGGTTTAAACTTTGTATTGTATCTTGGCTTGCGATTACAAATCGCATCTCTAAACTCTTGATGATTCATAATTAATACTTATAACATTTATGAGTTGTTACTAAACCTGTTGTATCCGCTTTTTCCTCGATAACATTCACATAGAATGTACCAGGAATCTGCCCTTTGTTCATTTTGTCAAGGATTCTACGCCCAAACGGTGTCAGTAAATCATCCGCATTAGGATCATATAATTCCTTAATCATTATGATACTCTGACTGAACACTTCTGGTGCCACAGCAAAGAAATTATTGATGAAATTTTCACCAAACTCAGAGAACGGTGCATCTGAAATAAAAGGATAATCAAACTTCTTTTCATCCCCTATCTTTGAAGAAATTACAGCCATGACAATAGCTAACTGCTTCATTCTTTGGAAACCAGTTCCCAATCCGGTTATCTCACCATTGTTAACATCACGTATTGTAACATTTACAACATCATGCTCTCTTTGAAAATCCAGAATACCACCAGAAGACTGATTGCCAGAGGTCAGTGCTTTATACTTTTCATTGGCATTTTGCGCTAAAGCCTCAATCGTTCTGCCAAATATGTCATCTTTAGTCTCTTCGATGACAGTATTGATTTTTGCTAACACCTGGGCAAACTCCTCATACTTTTCTACATCGGCAGCTTTCTTATATGAAGATAACTTTTGATTGATTGCAGCCAATGCATCTTCCATCTTTGCTACCATTTTATTTTTTCCGTTTATTTCATTTTCTTTTTCTGTTATAACGGAATTTACTTGACGATAATCGGCAACGATATTTCTATCGTTGTATTCTGAATTATCAGCATTACCACCTGCATTATTCAGCTCCGTAAAGATGTCATTCTTCTTTTCCTCCAATTCATCCAAGTTATCTTTCATTTTATCCAAACGTACCTTTACGTCTTCAATTTTGGAGCCTAAACGTGGAATGCTCATCAAGTAAGAACTTGCTGATTTCTGCAACATGCCATAGAAATCCTTAAAATTATTACGTGTGGTGCTGATTTTCTTTGGTCTGTCAAGAATCATCTTAATATGGTTCCAGGCATCAGAGCCTTTATGTGCTCTCTGCCCGCAAACTTCACAAACCTCCATCTTCAACATTCTCTCCAAAGATGATGTATCTGGTGACCCCTCTGGCAACATAATTACCAAAGCCCCATCATCATTCATACGAGCCAACTCACCGATATGTTTTTCTCGCTTGGCGTCAAATACTTCTAGTTCATCTTGCATTCCCATTAACAACCACGGATTCTCTTCATCAAAAAGTCTCTTTGTTATAGACATTTCAATGTCATCTATATTCTTCTTTGTATCTTTTATTGCAATCGTATTTGCATCTAATTTAGAACGAATCTCTATACGCTTAGTTGAATTACTAATGTAAGCATCAAGCTCCTCTTTTTTTCTCTTTGCCGCATTAAATTCATCTTTTGCAGCCTCTATTTCCTCTTTGAGTTTTTCTATATTTTGTATAAAAGTAGTTCTTTTTGCTTTTTCTCTTTGCTTAGCGGTATCGTTCTTCGAGTTTTCCGAATCCTTTGTTTGATATAAAGAGTCTGCCATTTTTGCCATCTTACGAGAAATGTCACAAATCCCCTTTAATATCGAGATTCCAGCCAACGTATCAATCGTATCAGACAAAGCCTTTTTAGAGGATAAATCTACCAAACGATCCATTGACTCACCTTGCAGTAATGCATAATTACGAATAGACAAAGGTATAAACACCTTGTTGATTATGTCCATCTGCTCATCTTTGTCAAGTACAGGTGTATCGGCATTATTCTCTATTTTAAAAACACTCATCATTGATGGCGTATGAAGCAGTTCGCCATCTGATGTTGAAAAATTTGAATACTTTTCTACTGTGTACTCCACATCTCCATTTGTGAATATCACTCTGAAACCGACCTTGAAAAGATGGTCTTCCGCCTTAGCCTTTCCAGAAGCCATTCTTACAAGAGATTCATTTGCATCGACGAAAGCCTTGATGTCAGAATCATACACTTGGTCACGCAACATCCACATAAAGCCATTATAAAATTTAGATTTGCCCATATTGTTATCGGCATTTATTATGTTTATACCAGCCTTAAATTGGTATTCATTAGCTTCATAACTTCCATAGTAATTATAGAAGTTTTCAAAAGCTACAGATTTGATAATTGTTCCCATAATTATAAGTCATACAACTTTTTAATGTTCTTGAATATATTATCATCAGACGTGTGTCTTACTTGTCCTTCGATAATCGCACGCACAACAGCAACTTCCTTTTTATGATTAACTTCTTCGCTCTCCATATCAAGAAAGTTGTTCCCTGACTCTCCCAATAATTTTCTCATTCCAGGAGATTTCATGATTTCATAAAAAATATCTTTTCCATTCATAATGATTATATTTTATTGTTCAACATCTTCAAATAATTCACTCCAAACTATACCAAAATGTTGCGCCACATTACTCAGCACCTCATAAGCTCCATTATTAGCATAGCAGTTTACTGCCAACGAAGCGAAATATGCCACTCGTTTGAGTTCTGCTTTCACTTGATTTCGCTCCATACTCGAATTGCATTCTTCCCGATTTACGGTAGATGGAATTACCACCATATCATAAATGTAGCTGAAAGTTTTCTCGGCATGAGTTCTCAACAGCCTTCCTCGTCTTTGGATAAACTCCCTTGGATTTCCTGTACTCGATGTAAAGATACCACATTCTGCACGTGGCACATCAACCCCTTCGTCCAAACACTTCATAGCAAACAACACATCTATCGTTCCTTGTCCAAACGCCTTTAGCAACGTTGCCCTTTTATCTTTACTATCAGTCCCGACAAATGTATTACAACGCTTATTGGGATATAATGCTTTTGTCTCATCAAGTAATTTCTGAATAAAACTTATATTTTCATATTCTTCCTCAGAATCACTATGTTCATAATTTCCCTGAGGAGCATACACAAATGCATATCTTAGTTTTTCTTCACCAATCTCTTGAAGTATCTCACGAAACACCCTTATCTTATCTTGACATTTATGGATGATTCGTTTTCTATTCATCAACAACTTTTCTGCTTCCTGTTTATTTTTAAACAGGCATTTCTCTGAGTCCCATAGCAATGCCAACTTACGAGTTATCATAGAATAAAGAGCCATCTCGTCATCATTAAGATAGACTATATGTGGAAAATAGTAATACTTACATAATCTTCCCTCAGCAATAGCCTTGCTCATTGGAAACGAGAAAACATAAGGACGCTCATCAGCAAAAAACTTAGCAATTTGTCTTGTACCATCCTCGTCATAAATACGCTCAGGAGTAGCAGAAAGAGCTATGCGCTTTGTTATCGTTAATTCCTTAAAACAAGCTTTAACTCTTCTACCACCAATATTATGAGCCTCGTCTGCTATCAATAGCATTGTATCGGACATTTTTGACAACATGGACTGGAAATCCCTGTTCACAAAAGAATCATAAGTCGATACTATACAAAAATCAACATGTCCACCTCTTTGAATTTTGCGAACATTTTCTAACATTTCCTTTCTCCATGAAGCATTTAAAGAAGATATACCCAGTATCTTTCTAAAACCGAAAGCCTTCAACTCTTCCTTCCATTGTTCTACGAGGTCAAGAGTTGGCACTAATATCAACAAATGATAATAGCCATCTATTTGATATTCATGTAAAGCACAATTCAAGGAAGTTACCGTTTTTCCTGTACCTGTCGCCATAGCAAATATACCTTTTTTGCCATTAGCTATCCAGGCTTGATAAGCTTCTTCTTGATAAGGTCTTGCTCCTTCTTTGTATTTTATTGGGAAATGCGGAACTTTTGTTGTCCTAACAGCATTCTCTCTTTGCCAAGCATCGACAAATTCCTTTTCTCTCTTTAATAGTTGTTCTGGATCCTTTCCTGAGTATGTGCAAACAATCTCATTACAAAATTCCTTTGCTTCATATACATGGACATTCTCGCAGTTTCCATTCCACACTTTTAAGAAATGCGACTCCATATTGTCAACCTTATCCATACTATCCTTTCCCATCCAGGAGCAAGTACACTCTATCGTCTCTAAATTATCCAGCAAGGCATTGGCGGTCATATTCATCGAACCACAAAAATAGATCTTATTTCCATATTCATCTGTAAATATTCCATACTTTTCATGTGGCAAGCCACCTTTGACAAAAACTATGACTTTGACATTAATTCTCTGAGATTGAATCAGATATGCAAGGCATTGGAAGAAATGCTCATCTCTCTGACTAAAAGTCTTCTGCATTTCCAATAAAGAGCTAGCCAACCTTTTGTCAAAATAGTCATCATACTTTCCCTTAAAAAGTCCATAGTCCTCCTCAGACATATACTGGTTAATATAGAGGTTCATCTTTCCACCATTAACGATAAATTGTGCCATACCATTTGCCAACACATGAAAACTTGCTGAGCTAAAATAGCCCAACCCCAAGTCTAACCTCAAACTATTCTTCAACGCAAGCGAGCAAAACTCCGCAGGTTTATGCTCATCTATTTGTGAATAGCTATAATGAAATATCTTATCTGCCAGCATAACTATAAAATTTTACATAAATATAAATACACTTTTTCTTCATTTTCAGATAGTTCACCGTCAACAAACTGGTTTTGAGCCTTGGCAAACCATTCTGACAAAGACTTTTCTCGTTCAATATAGCAAGATGGTCTTCTGTCATGCTCCTGCACAAACTCTCGATACTGATTAAAGGAGGAAAACCACTTTACTTCCCTCTTGTCTGTTGGCAAATACCAGTAAGAATCTTGAATTCTCTTGATTTCATTTTGCTGAACATCATTTAGCGAATCACTGCTCTTATTCCGAAGCCACCATTGGCGTAGATTTATCTCAGAATTGTCTTCTGATGAAGCAAATGGGAAATGCTTTTTCTGTATCAAAAAACATTCCATCTCTTTAACCCGCTCTTTAAATTCAAGAGACTGCGCATAAAGATGTTCATCGGGATAAGATTTATCTGCCAATCCAAAATACCCATTATCAAATTGTCGAAACTGAGAACCGCTATACATCGTTGAACGAATACTATTCTCTGTTGTATCTCGATAACGCAACACATACCCAACTATGTCATGCACAGGCTTAGGCTCGTCAAATTTTTCTAAATATTGTACTATTATTTCACGCACACTTCCGAGTTTTATATGTTCCCATTCAGTTAATGCCACCAGATTATCCACACCAACCATACATAAGCGAGCATCGGAGTTCACAATTCCTCGTATACTTGCTGGGGATTTATACTTAAAAGAGTATTTGGTTTGCAAGATGTCATACAGCTCATCCACTGTCATTGGTTCATACTTTTCTGTTAAAACACGAAACAACACATCTGCCGCCGTCAAGGTTTTATGTCCCTGTATCAAAAAATGAAGCTCTTCATCTGGAATCAGTCCATATTCCCGCATCAGAATTTCAGAAACAACAGTACCGACCGCTTCAACTTCAGAACTTTCAAACATATTCCAAGATGACATAAAGAAATCCAGCAAAAGCTCTTCGGCAGTTTGACATATTTGTTCTTCGGCATCATGTTCCTCGAAATAACGTTCCAAGGTACAACGCATATCATCAAAGTCAAAAGCCTCAACCAACTCTTTTTTTACCACAAAGCTATTATTCCACGAAGATTTAGAACGAGCATTCATATCGTATGGTCTATTACCAACGACACAATACTGTCCATCAAAGATTCTCAGTATTATCAACAAGCCTATAGAAGCTGTAAGATTACAATTCTCATGTTTCAACATCTCTTCTACAGAGCTTGATTTTATAACATCTTCATTTTTTAATTTATCCGTAAGATAAGCCCAATCTTCAGTCTGGGACACAACCTTATAGTAATACAAATTATCACACTTACTTGGTTTTATGTCTCTATACATATACCCAATTCCCTTTGTACATATTTGGCGAACTCGTTCACGAGTCAAATTATACTTCTCAGCAATTTGTTCCAATGTCAACGATATTCCCCCTTTTAACATTGGCACAAGATAATTCAAGAATTGAATTTTATTATTATATTTCTGCTCTTCTTTTAATATATTTTCTACTATATGAAACATAGGAAGTGCCCCTCTTTCAGAATAAAAATCACAAGCATACTCATCCATAAAGTTACCATATTTGGACTTCAACAACAACAAACTTTTTTCTTCTTCAGAAAAGTCATGTTCTATGATTTCATCTATATATGATTGAAATCTATCTATAAAACCCATTATTTCACCTGCCGTCTTTCGACCTATCTTACTCAAGTGTTTTATATCCTTATGAGAATGCACAAAGTCTTCTATGAAATCACCTTCATAACTGTGGATTCCATTCCTTGCACGTACACTTAAAGAAGAAGTTTGTAGAAGTTCATCATATTTTGCTACAATCAGTTGATACTTATCCTCACCTGCAATGTCTTTCAATGTACGTTTTTTTACTTTTTGGGCATTTTTTTCTTCTATTTCACAGGCTTTTACTATCTGAGAATCTTGACAAGACCTAATCACATAATCTATCAAGTCTTGCTTTACATTTTCTAGCTCAAAATAAGACTTCTTTCCAAAATTTCTTATAGTCAACAATTTTACTTGTGAAGCAAACAAATAATTTACATAAAAATTACGAATGCCAATATTACGAATGCAATTTATGGTCCTTGGGCTAAACTCTTGCGACATCATAAATGCTTCATAAGGAACAAATTGCTCCTTATTCAAACTATACAAAAATTGGATATATTTTCCATAACTAAGTTCTTTATTTTGCTCTGACAAGGCATTGCTTTCAATAACAATTCGGTCTTTACCCACAAAGCCTGTTCCCCCTTCAGTACCTTGATTACCATCCACTTCATTTGCAGAACAACTATCAACGAATGCGACATCATCTTGGCTTACAAGTCTTGCTTGATATGCCAGTCTAAAACGATTCACAAAGCGCACCACATCAGCATAGTTATGAATTGAGACTGCATAACTTCCCCTCAGCATTTCTCGTGAACAAAAAGCATAATCAGTAATAAATCGTTTTTTACCTAATTGGATGATGAAATCATTCGCATTCATCAAAGCTACGACATCATTCAGTACCTGCATGACAACACCTTTGTTTTCTTCCAAATCTCTATCAGCTTCTTCCAGAAGAGCTATCGTCAAAGCAATCTTCTCATCAAGAAATAGTTTCTTTATTTCATATTGACACTCTTCAGAAAAAGTATCAAAGTCTTCTATCGGAAAATTACCTATTGTACCATATTCTTTTACTGCATGGTAAGTCTCTGAGGATATGTAACCCACAGTCAATAATCTCAAAAATGATATGTTATGCGCCTTTAGCATATTGCTTCTAATCCAAGATGAATTTTATCAAACAAATAATCATAACCCACAAGATTAGGATTGTCCTTAACATCCTGCATGATTTTTTCCAAGCCATCATCCAAATGCAGTTTGAAATAGCGTGGCAAGTCCTTATCCGACATACGTATTTGGTAATATTTACACATCAAAGCGGCATACATGGGATACATATTTCCAAACAACACGCTCTTAGTATATTCCTTACCTCCAGAATCCTTTGTATCTGTTGGAAGAAAACGTGTCCCCTTCTGCAAAGAATATACAATAGCTATTCTTGCTATCACATTCTCCGCACCCAGCCCAAACTTGCGAGTCAATACAGTTACCACTTCTTTATTTTTTGCACTTGTTTTTATCTGATTGAACATTATGATACCTCCTCTATAAAACTATCAATACTTACTTCCTCTAGATAAGAATGAATTGTATCATTCTTTATCAAATAGGTAGAGTTAACCAATGGCTTCATTACCTCATATTCTTCCGCAGTCAGTTCCTTGTACAGTAATGGGAACAATACCACCTGATTAGATATTTGAGGATAGAATTCCGTTATTATCTTTGTAGCATGACTCTTGTCAAACTTCTGCAAAGGACTGTCTATGAACACAGGAAATTGTATCCCGCTCTCATCAACCAATGCCTTCAATATAGAAGTGGCATAAAGCTGCTGTTCACCTTTTGACAACGAATCTTTGTGAATCTCAACACCTTCTACAGAAAAAAGACTAATGTCCATATCATCGCCCTCTATCTGCACTTCAACCTTTCCAATAAAGTCTTCCTTATGCATCAAACTATTCAGGATAGCCTTGATCCGTCTTTCCAAGGAAAATTTCTTCTCTAGTTTCAATGAAACCAAAAAGGCTGACAATTCTTTTATAAGTTGTTCTGCCAGTTTATCCTTTCTTTCAGAGCTATCATCCAAGCTAACAACCTTGCTGAGTTCACTTATTTGCTTTGTTGCAGTAGCCATCTTTTGAGTTAAAACTCCAAGGTTTTCTTTACATTGTCTTATTTCTTGCTCTTTATTTTGTATTTCGATTTCTACTTCATTTTTAGCTTTTCTTACTTCTTTAATCAACTCATCCTTTTCTTTAGATTGGATATTGGACAATCGGCGAGAGTTCCTTTCGAGAATCAGCTTGTTCTTCTTATAATCATCTGCCAAATGCTCGAACTCAATCTTATAAGTTGTTGTTACATAACTATAAATAGCCATAAACTCCTCATAATCCTCTTCGTTCATGGTCAACAATGGCTGTTCGTCACTAGCTTCTTTTCTATATTTTGACAATATGTTTTGTATTTGCTGCTGGAGCTGTAACGAAACATCTGCATCCATAGAAATACCATTAACCATCAACAATAAATCTGATGTAATATCAGAAACTATTGAATTGGTACTTAGCAAATTCACATTAGCCTTATTTTGCAGATAATCTTTTTCCAACTCCACCTTTGTATCTTTAAGCAAAGTCCCTGCCATGGCAAATGGAGCATAATCTATAAATTGCTTCAATTGCTTTTTATATTCTTCATTCTTCTTCTTAGTCAGTCCGATAACTTCCTCTATCTTTTTGATTTCTTGAATAGTAGCCCCATTTCCCTCTCTCATCAAGCGCAACTGCAACTCCTCGTTTTTCTTATGAAGATTTTGTAGTTCTACTTCAATCTTATCCGACAAATTACCGTTATCCGCTATTGCCTGTAGCAACTGCTTCTTTTCATCCAACAAAGTCATAAGACGATTTCTATTCGCCGCATCAGAAGACTTTTTTCTAAAGCGAAGACGCATGTTCTCTAAATTCCTTTTCAAATCTTCATACTTGCGAACACCAAGCACCTCATTATAAGCAGACCCCAATCTACGACGCTCGGTCGTCGTACTAGTCTCTGCCAAAGCAACGATTTGCTCAGAATCAAAAAAGAAAAAACGTGCAATGTCTTTATTCAAGATAAAATCATTGATAAAGACATCGGGACCTATCTCGTTAGTAAGTTCATTCTTAACCCCATCTATAAATATATCTACAGATTCTGACTCAAACAAATAATCGTATGAACGAACTATACGAATAGACGTACATGGCAAAGAAGGTATTACCACCTCTGCAAAATCAATAGTAACAGAATATGTTGAAAGGTCACGAACATACTCTGTATCTGTCGTATATCCATGCTTTTTTATCTCAGCCACAACGTTTACATCAAGTTTTTCAAACTTGCCTCGAATATCGTGATTAAAGTTACCTTTCAGGAATTCCTTATAACCAGTCTTAACAATATCTTTACGGACATCAGCCTCAACCTCTGTTATCAAACGACCATAAAGACACCAAATTAGAGAATGGAGAAAGGTGGTTTTACCAAATCCATTTTCTCCAGAGATAAGATAAATATTCTTTCCATTCTTTACTTTAAACTCTATCTCGTTTACTCCTTGATAAAGCCTATAATTACTAAAGTTTCGCAAGTGAAAATTCACAAGCGTGATTTAACGTAATTTTGGAA
>ERZ1026874.1619-NODE-1619-length-11742-cov-23.775477_pt1 | contig 11742 bp, 11 predicted proteins | sample MGYA00380167_ERZ1026874 | MGnify/ENA primary metagenome ERZ1026874 (study PRJEB33269, sample SAMEA4719803) | human gut metagenome | biome: human-associated habitat; feature: organic feature; material: feces | place: Cameroon | collected 2013-10 ...
TGAGATAAAAACTTATCTCATTCTCAATCACTTATAAAAAATACGTACTTTCCATTTGCAGAAAGATGTGGTTCTGCCTTGAACATTCAAAATGGTTTAGGCGCAGATGCTTCTAATCAGCAAAATAATTATCGCCAAGAGAGTGCTTCGCCACTTCGTTCTACATTGAGAGAGGCTGCTGCTTTCGGAAATAGTGTTTCTCCTGAGAACAATAGCGGAAATAAAGTAAACACGAATGATGTTTGCCGTTCTTGTGGATATAGCTTGTCGCCTGTAATGAATGTTTGTCCACAGTGTGGCACTCCTCGAAGTCAAGGACAAAACGAGAGCGGACAAAATTCCTTTGGCAATAACCGTCAACAGGTACATACAAGAAACAAGCAGTGTCCCAAATGTGGAGCTGATGTGCTACAGAGTGCAAAATTCTGTCCTTCATGTGGTCGACCGCTAACTATGCGTGGAACGGTTAATGCCTGGGACGACCCACAAGGCAATGAGTATTGTTCGTTGAGGCCAATTCCTTGGTCACGTGAAAATACAGAATATGCTCCTATTTCATATTCAGGGCAAAGAATAGTATTAAACCGTGCTAATACAGACCCAAACAATCAATCTATAACTTCTCGTGAGCAAGCCGTACTTACCAATGATGGTAAAAATTGGTATATTGAAGATTTGAGTGACCAGCATTCTACGATGATTCGTATTTCCAGAAAAACCAAGTTGCAGTCTGGAGACATAATAGCCTTAGGCAATCGTCTTTTTGAGTTCAGAGAATAGTTTGTAGTTTTCACGTCATTATATAAATATGAGCAATCATTACATACAATGTGAGCGTTGTGAATTTTGTCCTGGGGACAAAATTGGCAATGATTATTATGTGGAAAAAATGCTTGGTGCAGGAACTTTCGGTTGTGTGTATAGAGTGAAAGCAAATGATGGGCATGTATATGCATTGAAACTTCTTAAATTATGGGAGTCACCGTCTTCGGAGCGAGAAGAATTGCTTAAACGTTTTGATATGGAATATGAAACAGGACATATTGAAAGCAACTATCTTGTTCATTCTTATACTAAAGGACTGGTCGGTGGCAATCCTTATATTGTTATGGAATATTGTCCTTATGGCGACCTTATGACAGCTGCAGAAAAAGGAAATGTCGATTTTGTTAACATTGGCCATGATGTGCTTTATGGACTTCGTGACTTACATCAACGAGGAAAGGTTCATCGTGATTTGAAACCAGAAAATGTACTTATACGAGAAGATGGAACGGCAGTACTTACCGATTTTGGAATATCGGGCGACCAAAACAACCGACTTACTCAACGAGGTATATTTGGAATTCCACAACAACAGTTTGGAACTTTTCCTTATATGCCTCCCGAACAAATAAATCCAAGGAGAGGCAATGCTACAGTCCTTCCGACTACAGACATTTTTTCTTTTGGTGTAATGATGTTTCAACTTATCACTTATGAATTGCCATTTGGTGAATGTGCAATAGACTCAGACTTGCATGATTATGTAGAGCGAGGACGAAAGGGAATGTGGAATAGGTCTCTTTTGCTTCAGATGCCAAATGGAGGTCTTTGGGAGCAAATGATAGAAGGTTGTTTAGTTCCCAATTTCAAGGAAAGGCTTCAGTGTGTGGATGATGTTTTGGCTTTAATGCCACAAGCTGCCAAACCAAATTCTTATCGTCCAACATTGAAAACCTCTTTTGAATCATGGCATCAAGGCTATAGTGGCATTCAACTGCATATCATGCAAGGAGAAGAGTATGGAAAGATATATAGGTTAGATGACATGGTGAATGGAGTATGCCGTTTGATAACTATGGGAAGAGAAGATGATGAAATTGTGAATTCAATACCTATAAAAGATACATTGAATGCCTATATCTCACGTTGTCATTGTACTTTAGAGCAAGACGCACAGTCTGGTAAGTGGATTATACGTGATGGTCAATGGCGTAATCGACAATGGAAGAATAGTATGAATGGCACTTATGTCAATTCCACAGAAGTTGGGGTTCATGGCTTTGTATTGCAAGTAGGAGACATCATAACCATTGGTGATACCAAATTACGTGTGGAAGGTTATCCGAAAGCAAACTTCAGTAAACATTATAAAAAAATAAGTTGTACACTTAAAAATATAAAAATATGACTCAACAAACTCAACGCTATAAGCGAACGCTCAAAGGTTCTATTGGAGCAGGAGTAAAGTCGGTGATAGGCTCAGACCGTCGTTTTTACATTCTGGAGCACAAGATTTCCTCTAAGTATCATAAGGCTGGTGAAAATCAGCAGATTATTGTTGACCAGATAGAACTTGGAAGGGCATCAACTTGTCAAGTTCGATTTGACGAATCATTTGCAACGGTTTCTCGCCGTCATGCAGCTATTGTTCGTGATGGAGAAAATTGGAAATTGGTTCAGCTGTCGCAGACCAATTCTACATTTCTTAATGGACATCAAGTTCAGAAAGAATGGTATCTTCAGAACGGGGATGAAATACAACTTTCGGTTAATGGTCCGAAGATGGGATTTATCACTCCTTCTGGTAAGAAAGGTACAGTAGGCTCGCTTGGACTTTCTCGCAGACTATCTTTGTTTGGACAGCAAGCATTAAGACCTTATAAGTATGCAATTGCAGTCTTGTCCGTTCTTCTTGTCCTTTCTGTGGGAGGTTTAGGCACATGGAGCTATCTACGTGGTAATGAATATGAGCGTTTGATAGCTGAAGCCCAACATAGATTGGAAACGCTGAAAGACAAGAATGGGGAATTGGAAAAACTTATGGATGAATCTGCCAAAGAGCAGAAAAGATTGGATTCACTATTGAAAGTTAAGCAACGCCCAATAAGAAAAACTGTTGTAGTGCGTGGTGGAACTGGTACGCATGTGGGAACAAGCGATTCTGGTGGTGATGCCGCTAATTTACAGGCGTATGAGAAGAATATCTATTTTATACAGGCTGTAGTGATGGCTATATACAATGGTCAGAGAATACCATTGGAGACATCCGATGGCGGCTATATTGCATGGACAGGCACTGGCTTCTTGTTGTCGGATGGAAGATTCGTTACCGCAAAACATTGTGTGGAAGGTTGGAAGTTCGGGGTTGATAGTTTTCTCAAGTCGTATATATCGAAAATGAAAGACGAAACTCATCAAGCTCTTTTATTGTCTGGTATGGCAGGAGAGAATGGGGTGAAATTAGTTTCTTACATATTAGCGACTTCACCTTCTGATGAAATAAAACTGTTGTCAACAGATTTTAGAATGCCAACGAGTGAAGAAAAAACTATGGCTATAGATGATGAAGGTAAAATAAGGGTAACTGTTTCTACTGGAGGAGCTAATGATTGGGCTTATGCTAAAGCCGGCAAGAGCGGAAGTATTCCAGGTGATGCTTCTTTGTCTTCTTCTTTACCAGCAGGGGTTAAACTTCATGTGTTAGGTTATCCTCTTGGAATGAAAGCAGATGGTGGCTCTTGCCTTTATGGTTCTTGCCAGACTTCAAGTAGAGGCTTAAAGGGAGGAGTTATCCTTATAACAGGCAATAACTATGAACATGGTAATTCTGGTGGACCAGTTTTCTATAATGATAATGGCAAGGCGAAAGCTATTGGTATTGTATCTTTTGGTACTGGACAACATATGGGCGGTATTATTCCACTTTGTAATTTAAGATGATAATTGATATGAAAAAGATTTTTATTTTAATTCTTCTATTTTCGTGTGCTTCATATTCTTATTCTCAAAAGGTGATTCCTGGACAGATAAACCGTGAAGACTTATTGAAGGGGATAGACAATGCAAGTCAAGTTTTAGACAAAAACTTATTGATGGATGCTGTGTCTTCTGCTTTTTTCCTTTCACGTCAGAGTTTTCAGGTTGCAGACAAGAAGACTGGTGAATTGTATGGATTGAATAATCAGAATGAATTCGGTAAGGAAATAACACTTGGTGTAAAGGCAAAAGAGGGATTCCTGCTGACCGATAAGGCAATTAGACCTTGGGAATATAATTCTAAGTTTAATAGTTATCGTGATGGTTACAAGGCTGTTCCATCTTTGTCTGAATATACAGAGCAAGGTGAAAAGTCTGTTTATGACTCGCTAACTATATCTATAAAAGAAAATGAGAAGCCTTCAGAGGTGTATTATATTAAATCAAATAAATTCAAGGGTAAAGGGCTTTGTTTGGATATAGCTGAAGGTTCTAAAAATGGATGGATAGTTTGGGCTTATGCTGATAAGGAGGCAGATTTAAACCAAACTGCTAAGTTGTCTTTTGTGTGTTGTAAAAAAGAACTTGTGGTTGCTATAGATAGTAAAGAGAGTGTATTGCCACCAAAGGATAAGAATATACTTGGCGGTGTTTATATCGTACCAAATGTCACAGAAATAGGTGTTGTTAATTTCTTGCTTTGTGGTATAATAACAGAGACCGGTGATAAATGGAATATTGTGTTTCCTTTTGTAGGTATGAAAGAAAATAATGTATTACCAAAGGAGAACAATGTGGAACAGAAAACCCAAAAAGATAATCTGACTCCGGTTGAGGATGAAGTCTATGCGAAGAAGGCCAATAAGAAACGTAATAAGAAAAGTAAGAAATAATGGCAAAACATATAATTTTTCGTATGGCGGCATGGACGGATGCTGCTGGCAAATATGACCCGAATGCCCCTCTTGAAGGCAATGAGGACAACTATTATGCTGATGATAATCTTGAAGATGACATCCCAAGTCATTGGGTAGCTGATGAAGATATCCTGCTTTCTGATTGTGGAATGCTAATGGCTGTTGCCGATGGCATGGGTGGAATGAATGCTGGAGAAGTTGCTTCGCAAATAGCCCATGACACAGTGGCAGAGTTCTTTGCCCCAGGAAAGATTACTCCACAGTTGGCTGCGACCCATGAAAGCCGTAGCCAATATATGGAAGATATTGTGCGAGAGACCGACCGTCGTATTAAAGCCGATGCTCATAGTAATGGTAGACATAAAGGAATGGGCTCTACGCTCATTATGGCATGGATAGTAAATGGTGAATTGACGTTAACTTGGATAGGGGATAGTCGGGCTTATCGTTTTAATCCAGCTACAGGTATAGAGCTATTGTCAAGAGACCACTCTTATGTACAGGAACTTGCGGATAAAGGTATTATCACATACGAGCAAACTTTTGAGCATCCTCAAGGGAATATTGTCACTCGAAGTCTTGGTGACACCAGTCAGAAAGCTAAGCCAGAGTCACGTTTGTTTAAAGTCTATGACAATGACATATTTCTTCTTTGTAGCGATGGCTTGAGTGGTGTGCTTCGCGACAAGAAAACGTATGATGAAAATGGACAACTGTATCCAGGAGACAATCTTGAAGACGTTATAGCAAATCATCAGACTTCTCTTCGTGAATGTCGGGAGGCTTTATGGAAAGCTGCAGAGAAGGCTGATTGGTATGATAATGTCACAGCTATTCTTTGTAAGATATGCTCAGGGGCTGGAGATAGTGTAGCCCAGGGGAAAACAAAAGAATGTTCTAATTCTTCAAATACTCAAGAAAAGCCTCTCAATAAAACATTTGATGGTTTTACTGTCAGAGTTTCGCGAAAAAAACTTGTTTTGTTTTGTATAGTTTGTGTCTCTCTGTTTTGTGGTGTTCTTGCTGGCTTATTTATCAATGGGAAAACTAAAAAGAAAGAAGAACCTAAGCCTAAGATTCAAACAGTTGATTCTATAAAAAATAAGCCTAAGGTTCAAACTACTGATTCTATTATTAAAAGGGAAACAGTTGATACTGAAAAGGTCGTTATACCTCAGAAGTTTCTAAAAGTCAAAAAAACTTTGAAATCAGAAAACAAAGCGAATAACGAAAAAGAACAGAAACAAGAAGAAGCTAAACCTGCTAAAGATAATAAAACAAATGGGTTTAAGATTGAACCAGTTGATAATGTCCCAAAAGAACTAACTCCTATTCAAAATCAAAATGGAGGTAAAGAAAAAGGAACTCCTGTGAAGAAAAAACAAGAACAAAGCAAGTAAACTATGGTTGAAATACGTCAAGGTGAGGAAATCAATGGGCGTTATGTACTCAAAGAGTCTATAGGACGTGGTACGTTTGGGCAAGTATGGTTAGCCCATGACCGTGCAAAAGATGAAGATGTAGCCATCAAGTTTTATGTGGCTCTTGACAATAAAGGGCGTGAGGAGTTTATACAAGAATATCGTATAGCAGCAGGTCTTGAACATCCAAATCTTTTAGTTACAAAGGATTTTGGTGTGTGGCAAGATCATCCTTGGCTGACAATGAGGTTTTGTGATTCGGGTTCAGCTGGTGATATTGTAGGTAAACTCAGACCCACTCTTAAAGATGAGCTTACAATATGGCGATTTATACATGATGTGGCTGCTGGTCTTGCTTATCTGCATCATGTTAAGCCCGAACCAATTGTTCATCAAGACATCAAGCCAGACAATGTGTTGATTGCTTCGGATGGAACATTCCTTATAACTGATTTTGGTATCAGTAAGCGAATACGCAATACTATAAGCAAACAATCAACTCGTGCTTTAAAGGCTGGTGCACCTGCCTATATGGGTCCAGAGCGTTTCTCCGACAATTCCGAACCAGTTTTGGCAAGTGATGTTTGGTCTCTCGGTGTCTCTATCTATGAACTCGCAGAAGGGGAACTACCGTTTTCTGGTATGGGTGGTATGATGATGAATAAGGGTGTTGAGATTCCTATGCTTAGTTCTGGATGGTCTGAAAACCTCAATGACATCATGCGATGGTGCCTGGAGAAGGAAACATGGGATAGAGCAAGGGCCGACCAAGTGGCAGAGATAGCTAAGGCAGTTCTTGATTTTCAAGGTAAGGTGTGTGTTGAAAGCCTCATAATGGATATGAAGAGGAATGCGTCTTCTACCGTAAAAGGTGAAAAAATAAATTCTAAGGCAACCAATCCATATGTAAGAGGAACTAATGATAAGGCTCAAAGTGAAAGCAAACAAGAGGAAAATATCGAAGTTGACAATTCTGAATATATTGTCTCTAAAGCTTGGTGGCAGAAACCTTCGAGTTGGATAATAGCCACATTCGTCTTGACCTTGGTTGTATTCTTTGTTTGGAATGGAACCAAGGAAGAGCAGTCAAAGGACATCATCTCACCTATAGTAATAAAGACTACACCTACGGATGCACAAGACATCACTCCCAAAGTCGTTAAAGCTAAAGACGAGAAAGATGCTATAGTTGCACCAGAACAGAAAAAAGTGACAGTTGCAACAGAAAAGAAAAAATCTGAATCTGTGAAGAAAAATATCCCCGAAGAATATGACTCTCAAAATAATGTTGTTCGTCAAGGAGTCCTGTCGCTTGGATATGCCACATGGAAGGGAAACATTAAGCGTGGAAAGCCTGACGGCAAAGGTGTTATGACGTTTTCGTCAAGTCATCGTATTGACTCTCGTGACCCTAAATGTAGAATTGCTGAGGCTGGAGATAAGGTAGAAGGTTCATATCTAAATGGTCATTTAAGCTTTGGCAAATGGTATAAATCTGATGGTACAACCGAAACTATAATGATAGGAGAATAAACATATGAGACGATTGCTATTATTTATAATGGTGGGGTTGCTTAGTTGTGCGACTTCTTCAGCACAGCAAGCTGATTCCAAACGAAAATCTATGGAGGATGCTTTCATTGAGCAAATGAAGGAAACTGCAAAGATGGATGTTTTGTCACGTATAACTAATGACACTACTGTAATGAGCCGTGTGGAAGGAAAAAGTTATTATGTGCATCCTGGTGATACTTATATCGTTGATGGCATCTCTACTGCAACATATTATGAACGCAAAGGCAAACACTTTATTCCTCTTTGCGATGTGAAATATCCCAAAGAGACCATTGCCAATCGACTGCTTTTGCCGAATAGAGAATTACCTGATGGTAATATCAACATGAACTTTCAAAAATATCGTTATCAGTCAGACAGCTTAAGCATTCAGTTCAAGCAATTGATGACTTTTTGTAGGAACAAAGGTTATGATATGTTTGTAGGTGTTGAGAGTATGAGTAAGAAAGAGATGAAGGTGGATTTGTTCCTTTTCAACAATGAGAACAAATGGCTTCATGTTATAAATCTATCCTGTCCTATCAAGAATGTTGCAGACAAAGGTCTTGTTGTAGATGGTACTGCATGGTTGTTTATACCTACGTCAAACATTAGGCAACTGATGGGAAAGGAACTGCCAAAAGATTTTATGGATAAATTGATGAAGAAAACAAAGAAATAGTGGTATGAGAAAATTGTTATTAATATTTATTGTATTACTTCTATGCGTGAGTGTTTCAGCGCAAGAAGTATCTTTCCATTTTACTGACGGTATCTATAATGCTGCTTTAAAATCAAGAATGGAGCGTAATGCTTCCACTCTACTTACAGAGATAAATCAAGCGGCAGAGCAGAATCGTCCTTTACAGTTGAATGGAAAGGTCGGTATGGAAGCTGCTGAACGCCTCAAAATGCTCTGGGAAAGTTTTGGCTTTGTATGCCAGAGCAATGCGAAAAGTATTTGTTATGGTTTGACAAGTGGTTATCAAGCACGAGGTATTCAAGCTACGGTTACTCGACAACCAGAGGATTGTTCTGACCCAAAGGCAAGAGAGTTGACCATCTCTTTTGATAAATCGGGTAATATCACACGTGTAGGCTTTGCTCTCTTGAACAATCATCTTTCAGTTCCAAAAGGTGAACAGGAAGTTTATGATGTACGCCGGAAGAATGAGATATTGAAATTTGTCGAAGACTTTCGCAACTATTATAATGAAAAGGATATAGAATCTTTGAGAAAAATCTATAGCGACGACGCTCTTATCATAACTGGACGAGTAGAAACTCGCAAGGAGTCTGGCGACTTTAATCAACAGATAAAAAAGAAGACAATATATACAGTTCAAGATAAGGAAGGGTATTTGAATAATTTGGCTACGTTGTTTAGAAATAACAAGTACATAGATGTTGTTTTTGAAGAAATAATGATATCGCCAGCCAATTCAGAAGCAATGGCCAATTATTATGGAGTAAACCTTGTTCAGCATTGGAAAAGTAAAGATAAGAGTGGAAAGGAATATAAAGATACTGGCTATTTGTTTCTTCTTTGGGATTTTAATGAAGACCCTCCAGTTATTCATGTCAGAGCTTGGCAACCTAAAGATACACCTGATGATGATTTCATAATGGTGGATGATTTTAGATAAACTGATTATAAAATAAAACTGATTGTTATGATTAAAGAATTTTTAATGAAGACCTTTGCTGTGGGTCTGTTAGTTGTTGGCTCCTCTTGTATTGAAGTCAATGCACAGCAACCTGTTTCAGGAAGAGAGTTGGAAATTGTCTCTTTTGCAGAAGCTGACAAAAGTGACTTTGATGTTACCACACCATCCAATTTTTCTGGAAAACTTTCTAACTCAGCTTTAGTAAAAGTATTTATGCCTGGAGAGGTAGAATCTACAGATCCTATACCAACAAAATCTATAGAGAGAAAACTGTCTCCTGGTGGAGGTGGTTATGCTAACTATATTTGGGTAGGGCAACATAGCAATAGCCTACGTATTGTTCCAAAAGGAAATTCATATCAATCTTTATTGGTTAATTTCTCGGAATATGGAATCTCCAAATATACTGTTCGTAATAAGAAAGGAGGCTTGCAAGCAGGCAAGGTGTATCGCCTTGTCCTTCGTGACCCAGCTCCAGTTCTTATAGACACCCAACTGCCTGGAGCTTATGCTGTAATAAGTGGAGACACAAAAAAGTACAATGCAGACCGCAATGGCAGAATAACGATAAATAATGCTCCTTCTGGTGAGCATGAAGTTGCAATATATGCTGCTGATGGAAGTCTTCGTGGAACGGTGGAGATAAAGGATGATACCAAAATTTACACACATGATAGTAGAGCGAAATACACTCTCAACTTAACAACTAAGCCAGAAGGTGCAAGATTGGTTATCAAGGATGGAGAAATAGAAATGGAGTACCAACCTAATATGCAACTTGCAGAAAAGGCATACGAGGTGATTGCTTATTTCCCTGGTAATCCTGATGTAGTGAAGAATATGATAACACTGCATGAGAATACAACCAAAACAATTTATAACACCAAGACCTATACTGTTACGCCAATGTATAATGGTGCCCCGGCTGGTACAGGTGCTTCTGTTTTTGAAAATGAGAACATGCTCAAAAGTACAGATGATGGGGTCGTTGTCAGTGGAAACTCTTATGAAGTAACTCGACCAATAGGTCAGACTCTCAAGTATTATGCAACTTTCTATGGACAAAAGTCCAAAACAAAGTCTATCAAAGTAAGTGCCAATATGCCATCTGATATCCAATTGGCAGTAGAGACTCGTAAAGATTTTCAATGGCCTTGGGAGAGAGAATACAGTCCTGTTCCCGTTGACTTTACAATTGGATATGTTCAGAAGCAAATAGTCACTTCAGGAAATGGTGAGAAAGTAAAGGAATCTCCTGCATGGTTTGATGGTGAAAGTAAATGGTTGCGTGGCTTCCAATTAGGTATTGGTGTACATCCGTGCTTCAAATTCGGTCTTGGTTTCTACTCAGGTGTTTTTTATGAAATGTATATATCTTCGAATGATAAAGAAGACTATGGCGATTTCCAAGAACACAACATTTATATACCAGCCCATGCTTTGTTCCGTATCCCATTTGGCGATAAAGTCGCATTGTGGGTACATGGTGGCTTGGGATTCAATATAGGAATTGCAGCAGCATATAAGGCCGATGATTCCGATTATAATGAAGATATTACCGATTATTATGGTAAACCTGTTTACGCTACAGATCAATTTGATATATATGGTCCGAAACGCTTTAACATGGCAGCGGAGATAGGCTTGAATATGCGAATAAAAAGCTTTGCCTTGGGTGCTACATATTCAAAGGGTATAACAAATAATGAATGCTATCAAGAAGCTGGTGATGGATATAAGACAAGAATGAACAAACTGGCAATAAATGTTGCCTTTACATTCTAAATCCTTCAATAAAAATGCTCCACGTTTTTGCGTGGAGCTTTTTTTTACCCATTCGGAATTAAGACCTTGTAAAGACTGCTTAATTTGGGTTCATCCTTCGTTAAACTATCGAATGTCGAACGAAGGTTAATCGAGTTCACAACGAAGGATGAACGAAGAATTATCGATGAGTGAGCGAAGAAAGAACGAAGAATTTCTTATACTGTTTATTGTGAAATTGTTTTACTTTTCCACAATGTTTGTAGTTCTTGCTGTTTAGGTCCTAAGTAAGTTTGTGCATAACTAAGGATATCCTTGCGGTAGGCTAAGGTATACTTCTCCCGTACCATCCTCATTGCATTCGGTTATACTACATATTAGTTTTTCTTCTTCTGCCAATAATATAGCAAGCAAGACAGCCTCGTCATTAACAGTATGGGTAGTGCATGAAGCATTGACATTACCCAATGCTTGCATATATCAGAAAATTCACTTATATTAGTGCTGCAAAAAACTCATATAAAGAATATCTGACATATGGCAAAGATAAACATAAAATCTGAAAAATCACTTCTTTCGGAGAAATTTATTACGCAAACAAGGCATTTTATACACTTTCGAATGTGTTCACCAACTTGTCTCCTACGTCAAGAGTCAGGAAGTTTGTACAGGCATATT
>ERZ1026874.1624-NODE-1624-length-11719-cov-28.310700_pt1 | contig 11719 bp, 12 predicted proteins | sample MGYA00380167_ERZ1026874 | MGnify/ENA primary metagenome ERZ1026874 (study PRJEB33269, sample SAMEA4719803) | human gut metagenome | biome: human-associated habitat; feature: organic feature; material: feces | place: Cameroon | collected 2013-10 ...
AACCAGTAAACTTTCCTCATTCTTCTCTCAAACACTTTTTATATGTACTTTCTAGAAATAAAACGGCATTTATATGTTGGGTGATTCGGTGCATATTACGTGGGGCAGATGGCATTTTGTTCCAATCACAAAGACATAGTTCGTTGTCAACCGAGGCTAGGATTATTTCTCCACAAGGCGAGTTGTAGTATTGTATGTGAATTATTTGTTTCTCAGTTTCCATAAAGTGTAGACTTCTAAATTTCTTTTTCAATCCAAGCCATTAGTACGGCAACCACATATTGTTGTTCTTGGGGAGTTAAGGGCCTTCCTGCAGGGATATGGTGCCACTTAAAGAGACAATTTCTGCAACAACAGCCTGTGGCATGTTGTGCTAAAAACACGGGGTGTCCTTTCATGGGAGTTTGTTTGCCATCATTGGGAATGGTGGCAGGTGCCAAACGTGTAGTCACGAAATCAGCTGCATGCTTTCGAATCGTTGCTAAGCCCTTCTGAGCAATATATTCCTTATCCTTTTTTGTAAGATGAAAGCGACTGCGGAAGGCTGATTTTGAAAGTCTTTCAAATAAACCGCTTAGGTCGTACGCTTCATTGTTTGCCATGGTGTTGTCTGTAGCCATGTTAGACGAAGATGTAGGCGCACACTGCAATTCCTCGTCAGAAAATAAACTTAGTTCAACGTATTTTTTCATTGCTGTCTACCCTTTAGTTTTTGCAAATGTACAAAGTATTTTTTACAGGTTGCTTCATTCTGTTCCCCAAAAAAGCAAATCATCAAAAATAGGTATTGTGTATGTCTTTTGTAAAAACTAAATTTGCCAAGGTTTAGGTATACTTTTTTGAATTATGACAAACGTATTGATTAGTGCTGCGGGACTTTGTGGCGCGACGATTATAGGTGCCATTTTGGGCTTTTTTGTGAAGGAATTGCCTCATAAATGGAATGATGCGGTGTTAGGTTATTGCGCTGGAATTATGTTGGCTGCTTCCACATTAGGCTTGATAGTGCCTGCCTTTGAACAGACGGAACTTTGGTGGCTCGTGGTTGTGGGGGTGATGGTTGGTGCCTTGTTTTTGAATGTGTTGGATTTGCTGACGCCCCATTTGCACCATATTACAGGACTTGACCCTGAGGAGCATTGCAATAATGCAAGACTCAGTCATGTGATGCTTTTTGTAATGGCTATAGCTTTGCATAAATTGCCCGAGGGTATGGCTGCTGGTGTAAGTGTTTGTTCGGGTGAGGGAGAAACGGCGTGGGGTGTCTCCTTAGGAATTGCTTTGCAAAACATTCCTGAGGGGATGGTGATTATTGCGCCTTTGATGATGGCAGGTGTTTCGGCTATTCGCACATTCTTCATCTCTATTTTCATAGCCTTGCTCGAGGTGGTTGGCATCGTTTTGGGCTTTGGTTTGGGTGCAGCTTCTTCTACTTTTTTGCCTGTGATGTTAGGTTTTGCAGGTGGTGCCATGCTTTATGTAACAAGCGATGAGATGATTCCTGAAACGCATGCACATGGCTATCAAAAACAAGCCACTTACGCCTTGCTCTTAGGTTTTATAACTTTTGTGCTGATGGAAAAGTGGGTGTAAACGTGTAATCGAAATAGAGAGGTATTGGTTAGATGGTGAGCGTTCGTGATGGTATTTAAAGACCAATTCCTCTCGACCACGGAACGCTCACCCATCAATAACCTTAAACTGCGATTTCTTCTGCGTCTTTACAGAAAAGTTCCCAAGTAATGCAATGCAAGGCACCACCATTCTTAATCAGAGGTTGAGCATAAACTTGTAGAATCTTTTTATTAAAGATTTGTTTAAATGTTTCCAATGCAGCAATGTCGCTAGCACTATCATGTTTTACAGAAAGTGCAGGAATGATTACATTTGATGGAGTTTCGATGTAATTGATATATGCAGAATTCATCTCCTCCCATGGACTACTATACTGAAGTTCAGTAACGGTAAAATGAGAATTAAGTATTTTGTGAAGACGTTTGGAGAAGTCCTTGCCATCCTTACCCATCTGGCAATAGTTATTTAGCAAGAGTTTGCCGTTGCCTATGTATGATACCATGCCGTCAGCGTGACCATATTCTTCCTCCATATCCCATGGGATAAGTATCAACTCTTTTTGGCACGCATTTTCTAATGTATTTATCAGCGTAGACTGTTTGATATTCGGATTCTCAGAGAAAATCTTATCGGTCATAATCATCTTATTGTCGCAGAATACAAAGTTTCCACCATCTAATACGATATCTAATTGGGTAATATAGTTGATAGGAAAATCCATAATAGCCATCTTTTGTTCTGTGATGTATTTTCTCATACGTACCTTATCAACGAGATAGTCCGGTTTATAAATGTAACCCAGGTATAGCCCACCTCCTACATGGACAGGCATGAAATCTCTTGCCCATATATCATTAGAATAGGGCAACAGAGAGTGGTTAACGCCATTTTCATCCAATACTTTACATAGTTCTTTATATACGACAGAATATTCTGTTTGTAGGTGTTTAGATAGATATATGCTTTGTTCGCTCATGATGATTGCTATTTATGAAAGTTCCACATACGGTTGCATTTCTTGAATTTTTTCCCTGAGTAAGAGAAGTAATTCTGCTGTTCTTCTGAAGAAAGTTGCTCGAAAGAATTCTTGTCGATTTCCTCTTTGATGTAATTTCCCTCAGTGTCTTTTACATAGTTTGCTACATTAACGCGAGAGGACACAATAGGTTTCCAACTTGCTTTTTTTTCTGATGGGCAGTCAATCCATTTGATGTTGATACCTTCAGAGAGGGGAATGTTCATTAGCAGGTCTTCATAAATATATGTAGAACGATTTTCACAATTCTTGGTCTCAATCCAATCTTTGCCGTTGAAATCGATTACTTTGTATTCACGAATGAGGAATGATGCACGATATTTTTTCTCCTTATTCTCGAATGTAACATCAAGTCCTGACACATGAAAGTTTAAACTACTAAGTGGATAATAGTCCAATTGCTTTTTCTCATGGTCATCAGTGTGATACATAATAGGGTCTTTCAAACCTTCAGCATCTTCCTCATGATAGTAGAATTCTATATCAGTAGGGTAGATTCTCCTTTTTCCGTTGACATCAAAGTATCCTTCGAAGAAAACATGCTCAGCAATACAAGTATATTGCTTTTGAAGTTCCTCATATTTTTGTGCGTGATCTTTTATATGGACAACTCCTGAGAAATCTTTTAGTTTACTATATAAAGATGGTCGGTTGAGTGCATCTGCTATTTTATCCCATCTATCTTCCGACTTCTCTGTCAATGGATTAACGAATTCATAATGTCTGTCATTGTTTTCTTCTCCTTCTCCATCAATCCACTTGACATAAAGTCCACAGGCATTTGAAGGTTTCACAGGATTTTTTCTATATGATGTTTTCCATTTGTTGACATACCAATCATTACTTTCGTGAGCCAAAGAAATCATTTCTTCTCTCGTAAGAATATAGCAATGTAAAATTCCGTCCTTGTCAATATGAATAAAGACCCAAGGACCAAGAATCCTTTTCTCCAGATTTTCTCTAACACATTTTTCCAAAGTTATGTCTATTGGAATATTTGTGTCAAAACTAGTTTTTACTTGAATTCCAATGGTTTGGTGATTCTTTGGATTTGTGCAAAAAAGGTCAATGTATTTATAGTTGCTTTGAATAGTGTTTGCATTAACAACATCAAAGTCCATTGCTTTAAGTTTCTCAAGCACAAGTGTTTCACCAAATGTTCCGAGGTCTGATTTATCCAATCCACGTAAATATGTATATAGATATTTTTCCATGATTATTTTCTCAATTATATTCTATAATTCTAAGTGTTTCCTATAGGGAATATTTCCATTTATTCTGTTGAAATGATAGTGTATATTCATGACTGAGCGAATGTCCTCAATGGGGATTTTTTTTAAATGGACTCGTTTCCAATTAAAGTTTTGCTTGAATTGCTGAGGTACAGCAAATTTACATAAAATAGCCGTTGCGTCACCCATTTGCATAGATTATTTTTGCTAAATGACTGAAAATGAGGATATGTTATTTTATCGGTACACATTTTGTCAAAGTCAGGAGTATTTATTTTATTAGACTAATAATAGGACTTCCCATATCCCACCATTCTTTGTAGTATAGTTTCTTGTTAGTTAATGTAAACCAAAGAAAATCCGTATTGTCGATAATGCAAATAATGGTCTTAGCATCGTGAAAAACAGGAGTATTTAAAGGCCACTCAGAACGAGGGAATATTCGCACTTCGTTTTCCGAAAACTCCTTATGAGTTTTGCAATATAACTTTTTCTGCGCAGAAGCAACGTCTGTTTCCTCATAAAGACTAATCTCCATCAGAAATCCTTTGTGAAAGTCGAAAAAGATAGCGTCAAAGTTATTGCCATATAATTGAATTCCGTCTTTGCAGGAGTAGCTATAACTTCCAGCTTTGTCTTTCTTAAGTGGCATACCTAATTCTTTCATCCTTTCTTCCACTTGTGACTTTGTACTTTGTCCTAATGTACATCCAAAAACCGAAGACGTTATACTATTTTGATAGTTCTCCATACCTAGGACTTCTCTGAGAAGATGGAACGATTTGTTATAACTGCTGTTTATTTCCTTGGCCCCTTTCTCTTCTTTGGTCTTTTCATAGACTATTGGGATGAGATCTACATCGTCATTCGTGTCGTATTCATTCTCTGTATCATTGCTTTTCCACAAAGGTCGTTCTTCATACAATAAACTTTCCGATAATCTCCCATGTTTATAGGTATATTTAGAACACCATTCACAATCCATCCAACAACCTTTTCCTAAAATATAACCTTTGCCACCGAAGAATGTGGTATGCCCACCATCCAAAACGCCAATCTTTTTTGTGTCACCATCCACGTATGTATAACACTCATAATTAAAATTAGCCTCGCAGTCTCCATATTCTACAAACAGTTCGGGGATGCCATCTCCCGTTATGTCGTGTAAGAAATAGAAGTTGTCTGCAGGAGCAACTTCTATCTCCAAAGCATAGAGACTAAATATATCTCCTTTTTCGTTTAAATCGGCAATCACCTCTTTGGACACAATTTCTTTTTTAGATTTAGAAGCTTGAGTCGTAGGCAGGTCTTGGGGGGCTTGATTTTTCTGTTTACACCCATGTACCGTTAAGCAAAGGAGAAGTAACCAAAATGTCTTTCTCATATTCCTTAATTCCGCAACACTATTACAAATTAAACTTTTTAAGTACCTGAGCAACAAAAAGTTGCCCAGGATTTTGCCATGTCAGAATTTTTACTTATCTTAGTGTTGCAAAAAAATAAGAAAATCCGACGATAGACATGGTAAAAATACAAATTAAATCTGAGAAACTCACTCCTTTTGGAGGTCTATTTTCGGGTCATGGAGCAATTTGACTCCACATTGTCTTCTGTAATCGACTCAACCCTCGGTCTCCTGACTTTGACTATGCGTCACCCATTTTGAATTTTCCTATTTTTCAGGGGCAGAATCGCCACTTTTGCCCCCGTCTAGTATCTTTTGGATATCAAACAAGGGCTTGATAGAGTGTTGTGCAGGAGTCAGCAGCAATGTTTCTTGCCTGACCTTTCCATTATTCGGCATGTTGATTCTTATAGTAGCTATGGTCTTAGCAATTTTCAAAACAGAATCTACACTTCTGTTTGTCTTGATTATCTTTATGATACGCTCCAGCTCTTTGTACACCTTGTATGCAATGAAGCATATGCAGCATATGCAGATATGCGCCTCTATCCTTTTTTCTGTAAAGTGAAAGACGGGGCGTGCCTCCAAGTTTCCCTTGGTTACACGAAAAGCTCGTTCAACGACCCATAGACCATGGTATTGTTCGACAACTTCCTCTGGTGCGATGGAGGTATTGGTTATATAACCTTTCAAGCCATCCCACTGTGAATCTTCCTTGATTTTGTCTTCACTGATAACCACATCTATGTCCTTGCTAATTTCCAAGAACTTATTATAGCCACGCTTGTTTATAGAGGCTTTTGTGATTTTTCCATTTGCATATGCCTTCCTGAGCCTAGACACTCCCTTCTCACGATTATGTGCATCCTTTTTTACTCGTTCTACGGAATAGCCGAGGATCAATCTTGCATTGTCACCGTATCTGTGGTCGTGAAATTTTCTAGGAATCTTGTCTTGCCGTAAGATCCATTCTTTTATCTGCTCAGACTCTGTATGGATGCGAGCACCTATTATATATTTGTACCCTGCATCCTCCAGCAACTTTACATTGCGTTTACTCATGAACCCAGCATCAGCCACCACAACAAAATCGTCCAGAGAGAAGCGTTGTATGAAATCATCTGTACAACTTGTCCATGTAGCGATAAAGCTTATACAAATCGACATCTTCATCAAAGTACGACTTCAGGTAATCTACGGTTGCACGTTTGCTCATGGGTTGAGAGATGCGAGCGATAACCAAATGGCGAAGTATGGAATCTTGAATTTGGTTGAAACCTATGCAGTCATATACTTGGTTTAGGATAATTTGGTGTCCATTTAGAAGAAGGGAGTCTATGTTGGACAGTACTCGCTCTGTCTCTTCCTCTTCGTTTTGCTTGATGTCTGGCTCTGTAAAGTTAATCTCTTGCTGTCCACCATAAGTTCTTATCCATTTATTTGCTTCAAGGCACAGATCATCCGCTTCGGCATCTGTCTTCGCAACACCGAAACTCTTGATTTCACGGAATTTGCCATTGCTCTTATCCACCACAAACACTCCTATATGCCCACTGTGGTGCTTCTTCTTACGTACAAACATGGTGCAAAGATAAAAGGAATGGATTTTACAAGTATAGGCTTTAAAATTTTTCGTTTTTCAGTGTTTCTTATCATGTTGTTTTGATAAAAGGTAGTATGATTTTAAGGATGATGAAGTGCATTTAAATTTTATTCAAGTTTCGGATTTAGTCAAGACGGACGTGCATTATTGGTTGCACCTCAGTCCGCCTTGCTAAATTCGAAATTTGAATAACTACTTCTTCTTTATCTCGTATCCAATTTTCTTGAATGCAGCAACAAAGTCGTCATAGTGGGCTTTTTTAGGGTTGTAGATGATGGTGACTTTTTGTTCATCCACCGATGTTTCGATTTTCTTTGTACCCTTTACAAAGCGGATGTTGCTTTTGATTTTCTTTTCGCAGTTTTGGCAGTGCATCTGTGGTTGCGTGGTTACAACCAAAGTGTCGACTGCTGTTTGGGCAAAAGATTTGCCTGCAAATAAAAGCATAAATGCTACTAAAAGATTCTTCTTCATAATTGTGTTGTTTTTAGAGTGGCTAATAGTCACCCTATTATTTATAATTTTTCTAATTTGAATCGTACGCCAATATATGCCATTGCCCCTGTGATGGGTCCCCACACTTGCGTGGCATCAAAGGCAGAACTCCAAGGATGGTAAGCGTGGAGAATGGGATTGTTAATCTTGTAATTCGTAAGATTTTCGCCACCAAGGTAAAGGCTTATGTTGCGGAACTCCCTTGTTATTTGTGCCTGTAACTGGAAGTAAGCCGGATAGTGGCTTTGGTCGTAAAGTTGTCCGCCACCATTAAGTTGACCGGTCACGTCGAATTGCCAAAGTTCGAGTGGGGTTCTATACGAAAGTGTGAGCAATCCTTTGTAGCGTGAGGTAAGTGGTTTTTGGCGTAATATGCCATCGTAGGTACACTTTACGTCATTCAGACGGAAGGCAGCCGTGGCAGTCATGCCACTTAGCAATGAATAGGTAGCATCCACTTGAAAGGTGTGGCTATAGCTTTTGCCATTCAGATTTTCGAACGAAAGCGTATGTGCTCCTTTTGCCCCATCGAAGTTCACGATCATTTGGTGCTTGAAGTCGGTGTAATAATACTCCATGTTCAACTCCAGATTTTTGCCGAACAAGGGGAGGTTAAAGCTGGCTGAGGCTCCCATGTTCCATGCTTCCTCTTGTTTTAGGTTGGGACTGATGAGAATGTCTCTGCCACTTGCCAATAGCGTAACGTTTTCAGCCAAGGCGTGTGGCGACCGATAAGCTTTGCCTATTGACGAACGAAGGGTGATGAGGTCGGATGGCGCATATTTAACATGCAGTCGGGGGGTGACAAAGCCCCCATAACGACTTGAATAATCCCAACGCACCCCAGGCATAATGGTTAGTTGATGTCCTAACTTATAGGTGTATTGTGCATAGATGCCAGGAGTTGTTTCGTGAGTCGTTTTGTGTTCGGCATTCGGCAATGTGCCCAATGGGTTGAGGCGTTCATTGTAGTAGTCGTAGTTAAGCGATGCCCCCACACTCAGATTATGGTGTTCGTTCACATCCGTTTCAAACATCAGTTGCGCATATCCGTTTTTCTGCGTAACGTCATATTGGGTAAATCCAAAAACATGGTCGGCATCGTGCCACGATCCATGAAGCATTAGGGCTACGGAAGTGTTGTGGTCGGCATTAAGCGTAAAACCATTTTTCCATTGCAGCTCATAGCGGTTCGTCTTTATCGCAGTAGAGTAGGGCGGTTCTGCTGAAGTGGGAGATAGGTGCTTAAAACTTTGTCCGCCCTTGCGCTCATCGTGTAAGCCACGCAACATGAGTTGACTAATCCACAGTGGCGAGACATACGCCCATCTGTGCATAATGTTATATTGTCGCAACTTAGGCATATCCATAAATCCGTCGTGATTGCCATCGTGGTCCATCTGTCGGTTTTCGAAGTGAAGGAGTGTGGCGGTTGAAAGACGGCTGTTGAGGTGTATGCTTCCATCGAGGTTGGCTTCAGTCTTTAATTCGCTATCCTGATAAACATTTGCTCGTACCCCATCCGTGCCTTGTGGTTTGCGAAACTCAATGTTTATTTGTCCCGTGGTGCTTTCGTATCCATTTTTTACGCTCGAGGCCCCTTTGCTCACTTGTATCGACTGCATCCAAGGTCCTGGCACATATCCTAAACTAAAAGGCAGGGCAGCTCCTCGCAGATTGGGAATATTTTCGGTGAGCATTTGCACGTAGGTGCCACTGAGACCCAACAGTTTAATTTGTTTGGCTCCTGTGGCAGCATCGCTGTAGCTAACATCCACCGAAGGATTGGTAGTAAACGATTCTCCCAAGTTGCAGCAAGCTGCACGTATCAGTTGTCTTTGTCCTATAATCTCAGTATTTTCTACTCTGATTTTCGACTTCATGCCTTTTGTGGCTTTAACTACCACGAGTTGCATGTCGTGTGCATGGTTTTCTGTGCTATCAGTTTGTGCCGAAAGCTGTTGTGATAAGAACAGACCTCCCAGGACACTCACAAAAGTTTTCTTCATAAATTTATAGTGTGTTTGCTGAGTGTTTAGTTGTATTTTACAATTCGTCTAAAGGTTTTCGGTCGGGTTTACTTAGTGCACGAAAATCCTTGGGAGTCATGCCCGTTACTTGCTTGAATTGCGAAGAAAGGTGTGCAGGCGAACTGTATCCAAGTGTGTAAGCTATTTCGCTTGTAGAGAGCTGGCTGTAACATAAGAGTTCTTTGGCATATTCAATGCGATGAATAATGGCAAAGCGTTCTATCGTGATGCCTCGCACTTCAGAGAAGAGTTTGCTCAGGGTGCTATATTCTTTTTGGAGATGTTCAGAGAGATAGGCTGACAGCTTTTGAGACTGTGATTTCATTCTCACCCATTTCAACACTGCAATGCGTATCTGTTCTACTAACTGTGAACGTGGGTTGTCGAGTAATTCAAAACCTACCTGTTGCAATTCTGTGGACAGAGTAAGGCGTTGTTCATCAGTGAGTACTTCTGTTATTTCAGCATCTCCCAAATTGACAGACTTTACTGTTAGTCCCTCAGATTCAAGAAGCTTCTTCACTGCCATGATGCAGCGCGGGCAAACCATGTTTTTAATTAACAGTTTCATCAGTGTTTAGTTTTTGTTGGGTGCAAAGGTATGGGTTTTTACTAAATTATTTATACAATATTATGGATAAAACTTACAAATGGGTGCTATAAAATTTTATTCAGCTATCTAAAAATCGGATACAAATTCGCGTATGCCAAACAGCCCTTGGTGTGTAAAGTTTTTGTTTAATTTTGGCTGTGGTGAGCCTTCGGTATGATATCGGAATGATATCGGAATCTCATCGAGCCAAAAATTAGGCGTTGAAGTATACTTGTGTGTATAAAATTACGATACAAAAAAACGCGAAGCAAAAAGGATGCACAAATAGAGGATTTTAAAATTGTGAAAAAGGCAGACTTTGCAAGTGCGCTTATTGGGAATATGTTTTTTTCTGATAAAGAAAAGTGTACAAATTTCAAAAAAACACTTGGAAAAAAGTGACAAGTGACCTAAAAAGTGACCCCAAAAGTGACTTTTTTTGATGTGTAACTTATTGATACTAAATAAGTTAAAGAAAAAAGTCACTCGGTCACTTGTCATTTTTGATAAAATGCATATATCATCGGATAGGGTAGGGCGTTAAAAATCCATCAAATAAGAATCAATAGTTAATAGTCAATTTCTTAATTGAGGCTCCCCACTTGTATGCTTCTTGCAATCATTATTCTTTTTACCCAGTCATCACCCTTCAGTCTCTTCTTTCACGTAGTCAACGGCACGGTTAATATAATCGATAAAAGGTTTGGTGGTTTTGAATAGTTCTGCCACACGTTGGGCAAGATTATCTTGTAATATGAAGTTATCGTCGGTTTTTGCTGTCAAACAAAAACTTTTCATTCGCATCCAATCAGCATAGGGTGCATTTTTGTCATATTCTTTGGGCACACGCTTTAATGCTCCTTCCGTGTCAGGAATAAACAGGTGGTTGACCTTTGCTAATATGCTTGTGCTGAATGTTTCCCATTCGTCACTAATGTCCTCACGCAAAATCTTGACAGCCTTATTGTCATAGCAATAGTTGCCTGAAGCAAGCATGTGTACATGTGGATATTCAGAACTGTTGCCCGTCCCGATATGGAAATAATATCCTGCATGCATCGATTTCTTGCCACCTTTTGCAAGGAATACGCCGAAATGGGTTTTGTATGGCGACTTGTCCTTGCTAAATCTTGTGTCTCGATAAATGCGATACGTACATTCTTTGATTGTCAGCGGAGCAATGTCTTTGTCAAAACATCCGATTTCAGCAATAAGGCTTTCGCAGAATGCGTACCAATTTTTTAGTACGCTTTGGTATTGCTCTTTGTGAGAGTTAAACCATTCACGATTGTTGTTCTTTTCTAAATCGCGAAGAAAATCAAGTATTTCTTTCATGTGATGTATGAATTTATATTCTGCCAAGTTTATTTCAAACTTATATTTGCAAAAATACGAACTTGATTCAGAAAAGCCATTGTATGGATGAAATTTGTTTGCAGAACGATTTAGATTTTAAGATATCTATACGAGCATTATTGCCACAGAGGGTATTGTAACAAATTGGATGAATCTGCGGAAGGCTTTTTCAGAAAAAGTTTTACCAAACGGATTCCGAGCAATGCCCCAATGTCTAGGGCGTTCAAAATTCATAATGTTTTTCTGCATGATTTTGACAAAAAATGATATCGTAAATAGTTGATATTCAACAATAATAAACGCATAAAACGCCTCAATTCGTGTATTATTTTAGTGGATCACCCCGTTAGGGGTGAGATAAGGTAGCCAGGTATGTGAAGAGAACTTGTTCTACT
>ERZ1026874.1626-NODE-1626-length-11717-cov-12.042274_pt1 | contig 11717 bp, 6 predicted proteins | sample MGYA00380167_ERZ1026874 | MGnify/ENA primary metagenome ERZ1026874 (study PRJEB33269, sample SAMEA4719803) | human gut metagenome | biome: human-associated habitat; feature: organic feature; material: feces | place: Cameroon | collected 2013-10 ...
AAGCAGTCCTGCATCTTCACGCTGTTTATTATCGACGAACCGTCGCCGATGATAGAGTTCTCGCAGATGACGCCCGTGCCGATATACACCGAGGCATTGCTGTTGCTCATGAGGGTGCAGTCGCTGAGACGTGCGGCGCCCGCTATCTCGCAGTCGTCGTATATCACGGTGTTCGTTATCTCCTTCGTGTTCACTATCTTCACGCGGTTGCCTATGGCAGCCATGTCGGGCGCCGTGCGCTCTATCTCCTCACGTATCAAGCGGCGTATGGTGTCCTTCAGCGGTCGGTTGTGGAAGTGCTTCACCATGAGCACCGCCACCTGACTGGTCAGTCCGTGGAAGAGGATAAGGTTGCCTTCGCCCACCTCGTTGAGCACCGATATGAGGTTGCCCTCGCCGAAGGTGGCTCCGTCGGTGGTCTCCATCGTGCAGACGTTAGATATGATGCAGTTGTCGCCGATGGTGTAGTTGTTGATGTAGCCCGAGATGTTCTCGATGAGGCAGTTGTTGCCTATTGTCACGTTACGCAGCGTGGCGTTGTTCACGCCAGCGTGTTTCATGAAGCCGCGGCTCACCTCCACATTGTCTGTGAACGATCCGAGGCGAATGTCGCCGTAGAACATCACGCGGTGGAAGAAGCGTGGCTCGAAATCTTCGCTCACCTCTATGCGCTGCCAGTCTTCTGCCCAGCAGCTGTTGGCCTGTAGAGTCGAGATTTCGTCTTCGGTTAACTTGCGATAAATCATGTGTGTTATGTTGTTATGTTGAGATGTTGTTATGTTGAGGTGTTGTAAAGATGTTGTTGTGGTGAGATGTTGAGGTGGTGAGATATGATGGTGAGATGTGATGTTGTGGTGTTGTTGTGTTGAGATGTTGTAAAGATGTTGTGATGTTGAGGTGTTGTTGTGTTGAGATATGCATATGTCACCACCTCAACATCACAACATCTTTTCATCACCTCACCATCATATCTCACCATCTCAACACCTCACCACCACAACATCATTCCACATCCATATACAGGAAGTCGTTGTACGGATACTTCTGCACGTGCAGCTCGCGCACCTTGCGGTATATCGTCTCGCGGAACTCGTCGATGTTCAGCTTCTCCTTCGCCGAGATGAACAGGCAGTTCTCGCCCAGACGCGCCATCCATGTGCGCTTCAGTTCCTCGAGCGTGATGTTCTCCTTCGTCATCGGCGTCAGGTCGTCCTCCTCCTTCTCCGTCCACGTGTAGTTGTCAATCTTGTTGAACACAATCATCGACGGCTTGTCGGCGCAGCCCAACTCCTTCAGCGTGTTCTCCACTACGCGTATCTGCTCCTCGAAGTCGGGGTGAGAGATGTCTACCACGTGCAGCAGCAGGTCAGCCTCGCGCGTCTCGTCGAGCGTCGACTTGAACGAGTCGACCAGGTCGGTGGGCAACTTGCGTATGAAGCCTACGGTGTCGGCGAGCAGGAACGGCAGGTTGTCTATCACCACCTTGCGCACCGTCGTGTCGAGCGTAGCGAACAGCTTGTTCTCGGCGAACACCTCGCTCTTTGCCAGCATGTTCATGATGGTCGACTTGCCCACGTTGGTATATCCCACGAGCGCCACACGAATGGTGCGACCGCGGTTCTTGCGCTGAGTGCTCATCTGCTTGTCTATCTCCACGAGGCGCTGCTTCAGCAGAGTGATGCGGTTGAGGATGATACGGCGGTCCATCTCGAGCTGTGTCTCACCCGGACCGCGCAGACCTACCGAACCTTTGCCGCCACCGGAGCCCGAGCCACCGCCCTGACGCTCAAGGTGCGTCCACAGGCGCTGTAGACGTGGCAGCATGTAGCGATACTGCGCCAGCTCCACCTGCGTCTTTGCGGCAGCCGTCTGCGCGCGCATGGCGAAGATGTCTAGGATGAGCGATGTGCGGTCGAGTATCTTCACCTGCAGCACCTTCTCGATGTTGCGCATCTGCTTCGCCGACAGCTCGTCGTCGAAGATAACCATGCCGATGGGGCGCTCAGCGTCCTCCTCAGCCTCTATGTATTCGCGTATCTCCTCCAGCTTGCCCGTACCCACGTACGTCACCGAGCTTGGTCCGCCCACGCGCTGTGTGAAGCGCTTCACGGTTACGGCGCCCGCCGTGTCGGCGAGAAACTCCAGCTCGTCGAGATATTCCTTTGTCTTTGCCTCGTCTTGGTCCTTCGTTATCAGACCGACAAGAATGGCTGTCTCAGCCTTTACTTCAGATATTACAAATTCTTTCATTCCGGAAATATAAAGTTATGTTTGGGGTGTGCTGATTAATCATTCGCAAAATTAACGAAAAAACTTCATACCACCTATTATATATAGCAATAATTCGTGCCGTCGGTCAGCTTTACGCATTGTTTTGCTGCACATCGAACTACGACTTGCATCTTTAGCTGTTCAATTCTCGCTGTAAAACCCTCACGAAAAGTCATCGTCACCCGAACGGAATCCGATCGGACGGCGGACGGAATCTGATCGGGCGGCGGACGAATCCGATCGGACGGCGAACGGAATCTGATCGGGCGGCGGACGCGAACGGTGAGAAAAGCTTAAGAAAAGGATAGAAACTTCAGTAGTTTAACCAATGTTAAAAACGGCTGTTCCGTATACACCCAATACGACAGATGACGCAAAGAATTGCTGGGGACAAAATGCTGTTTTAATGGTTGCCAGATTCAGTAGACCTTCGGTAAAGATACTGAACCCCAAAATGCAAATATCTGCTTAACTTCTCTTAACGTGGAAACCAACGGAAATTTTCATATTCTGTCATTTTGTTGTGTGCCTTAAAACAATTCAAAATACCGATTAAATGTTCTCAAATTGCGTGTTATAACGCCTTGTTGACAATTTCTGACAATGTTTTCTTAGATTTATTTGGAGATTTCAATGAAACATATTAATTTTGTTGTCAAATACAGTCAACAATTGCTTGAATATGAAATTTACAGAGAAAATCAAGTCGCTTCGTGAAGCTGACGGACTGACCCAACGACAATTATCAGCATCGCTCGGGATTGATGTAGCTTTATACAATCGCTTTGAAAAAGGTGAGCGTTTAATGAAGCGTGAATTGGTGTGCAAACTGGCAGAGATATATGGGTGTAATCCCAATGACCTTATTAAGTACTGGTTAGCAGACAAGGTTTATTCCATACTCAATGACGAGGACACTGCAGGTCAGGTTATAGCAATGGTGGCAGAAGAAATGCCAGAGTATTCTAAAAGTAGTTCTATTACAGTTTAGGTTATGAACACAAAAGACTCTTTGATACAGCTTGTTGATAGATTTCAGCAACTAAAAACTGATGGGGGCTTGAATAAGTCTTCAGAAGCAACTATGCGTGCTTGGATAGACGAATTGTTGGCTATATTTGGATGGGATGTACAAAACACCCATCAGGTCCTTACTGAACATACATTAGGGAAAGATGAGCGTCAACGCCTCCATGATATAGGCTCTACCAATACACGTCCTGATTATACTTTAGTCAATGGCAATGTAGCATTGGCATTCGTTGATGCGAAAAGCCTTGATGTGGATATAAAGAATGATAAAAGTGTAGCATTTCAAATACGCTCATACGGATGGTCTGTTGGAGCGCAGTATTCTATTGTCACAAACTTTGACACGCTGGCTATATATGACTGTCAGTGTATGCCTCGTGTAGATGATGATGCAAATGTCGCAAGACTTCATTTCTACGACAGTACCGAATACGTTGACAATTACGAAATTCTACACATGTTCTTACTCCGTGAGAACATCATTACGAAAAAACTAAAATACTCTCATAGCGAGCAGGAATCTCTTGATTATAATTTTTCTAGATTTCTTGGAGAAATCAGAATAAAACTGGCAGAGTCTATAATCCGTAATAATAGATTTGAGGATTTGGATTTAGTAAGTTCCTTCGTTCAGACTATAATTAATAGAATACTTTTTATCCGAGTCTGTGAATCAAAAGGCTTGGAGAAAGAGGGATTACTTTTGGATTACATGAACGATGACTTTTGGACTCGTTTCAAGAACAGTTCATATTTTGAGTTTTATGAACACTATGATGGCCCTATGTTCAATAGAATCAACCCTCTACAATCACTGGTGGTTGACAACGGCACATTAGGCGATTTCGTATCAAAGCTTTATTACCCTTCTCCGTATCGATTTGATGTTATACCTGTCAAGACATTAAGCGACATCTATGATTTGTTCTTAGGCTACCGATTGGTGTTGAATAATGGTGTAGTATCCGACCAATTAAAAGAGGAGTTTAAGAAAAGTAATGGCGCAGTGACCACTCCAGAAATGCTAGTACATAAGGTTATTGAATGTACCATGCCTACAGATGTTATTGACTCTATGTCAATAACAGAATTGTTGAATCTGAAAATTGCAGACATTGCTTGCGGAAGTGGTGTGTTCTTGGTTGGAGCATATGATTTTCTTGCATCCCAAGTTATAAAAAAGATTACAGAAGGACAAGTGTTTGATAATAGGTTAGCTATTATCAAAGACCATCCAATGCTCACTATTGAAGGACGCAGAGCCATTATTAACAGCTGTATCTATGGTGTAGACATCAACCCAGAAGCTGTAGATGTTGCAAAAATGTCATTATCACTAAAGATGATAGATGACTATAATTCTCTTGACTTCGAGGATGTTGGTTTGCTGGGCTCACAAATTCTGCATGGAGTCGGAAACAATATCAAGTGTGGCAACTCATTGGTAGGCTCGGATATTGAGCAAAAGTATCCTGCGCTCAGTGAGAATTTTATAGAGTTACAAGCAACAAACTCTTTTGATTGGCGAAACTCTTATCCTGAGGTATTTGCCAATGGGGGCTTTGACATAATTCTTGGTAATCCGCCGTATGTAGAGGTGAAGAACTACAATGTGTCTTTGCCACACATGGCAATGTATATCAAAGACACATTTGTATCAAGTAGAAATGGCAAAATAGACCTTGCAATCCCATTCATAGAACAAGGAATGAGACTGCTTAACGAGACAGGCAGATTGGGGTACATCATACAGAAACGTTTTTTCAAGACTGACTACGGAAAGGGTATCAGAAAACTTCTGACTGATAATAAAACGCTTCACAGTATCTATGACTTTGAGGAGACAGACCTCTTTAAAGGACGTATCACTTATGTGGCAATAATGGTATGCGATTCCAACAAAGACAACAATGTACAAGTGAAGTATGAGAGTTCTGCAACAGACCATGTGGAGTATATGCCATGTGATGTGTTGTCTGCCACACCTTGGAACTTTGAGAACGCGCGACTAAATGTAATCCGTAATCATCTGACTAACAGCATTGGCACACTGGCAGATGTATGTAATGTAAAGGTCGGTCTCCAAGTATTATGGAACAACGCTTTTCAGATAAATGCCGATTCAGTTGCAGACGGACTTATCTATGGTCATTCTGCAATAGACGAAAATATCTGTGTAGAACTGGATGCTTGTAAGCCTTTAATTTGCAACGAACATTTTGCACCTTTGACAAAACGGGACTATACAACATACGCTCTATTCCCTTATGAGGTGTCTGACAATGGTGATGTTACGGAATTATCAATGTCTGATATGGCAGCAACATACCCAAGGGCTACTGAATATCTGAACCGCCACAAGAATCAGATACTCAATGCTGTGGAATCTTTGCCACAGAAGAATGGCAATTATAATATTAATGACCACTGGCATTTGTTTACAAGAGCTAACAACCATGGTGCTGTCTATCAAAAGATTGTAGTGCCTATGACTGCGCAATATCCTCAGGCTGCGGTAATCACGGATACTCATGTGTATTGCGATAACGCAAATATGTTCTTTATCCAAGTTCCAAACGGAACAGAAGACCAGCTCTACGCCTTGTCTGCAATCATCAGCTCTACGATTTTCAATACATTGGCTCGTTCGATAGCAAACCCTCAACAAGGAGGATATTTCAAGTTCAACAAGCAGTTCCTTAACCCTGTTCCTGTTCCGAAAGATGCTTTCTTGAATGAAACTGCGGACATCAAACAGTTGGCAATAATTGCAAGACGCATTGAGACGTTGAACCAACAGATAAAGGACAGCAACGGAATGCGTATTGGCGGACTTGTTAATTCTCTGAATAGTTCATGGGCCCAGCTTGACTCACTCTGTGATAGATTGTACAATATCACAGACGAGGAGCGACAGGAACTGTATGCAGTAGTACGTAACGACAGAAATCCTTATGGACAAGATAACTAATCAGATAATACAGAGATATACAGACAATGAGCTTATACTAAATCAGCTCGTTGTCAACGCATTTGCTCGCCATCATAACTTGACGGTGAGCGATGGATTGTTGGCTCAATACTGCTTGCCATCAGACAGCGAACTGTCAGAAGATGTGAAGTTGTTGGCAGATAATTGTGGTATTGAGGATGTAATCAATATATTTGAACTCGCAATACCACAAGAGGAGAAGACGGCCAATGGTGCAGTATATACACCTCAATATATTAGGGATTTTATTGTGGACAATATAGTCAAATCTACTAAGAAGTCTCTGAGTGAATGCTTGTGTGCTGACATTTCATGTGGCTGCGGAGCTTTCCTTTTTACGCTTGCGGAATACATACACGCTGCAAGTGGAATGGCGTTTGTGGACATTTATCATCACTTGTATGGAGTTGACATAAGTGCAATAAGTATTGGACGTGCCAAAATATTGTTGGCTCTCAATGCTTTGCTGCATGGGGAATGTGTTGCGGATGAAGATTTCAACCTTTATTGTGCAGACTCTCTTCTTTTCGATTTCAAGGCTATGCCTGGAATCAGAGAAAATAAGGGAATAGATATTATTGTAGGCAATCCTCCCTATGTAAGGTCTAAGAATATTGAGGAATCTGCGAAAGCCAATCTTGCGAAATGGAACACTTCAAATTGTGGTAATGCCGATTTGTACATTCCATTCTTTGAGATAGGTCTCTGCCTTCTTTCCGAGGAAGGGCATCTTGGCTATATAACAGTAAACACATTCTTCAAGGCAGTCAATGCCAGAGCGTTGAGACGCTACTTCGCAGACAACCATACAAACATACGCATTCTCAATTTCGGTCAGGAGCTTGTTTTTAAGAAGAAACTGGCTTACACCTGTATTGTGTTTGCAAGTAACGAGCGTTCAGAAAACATATCTTATGCAAAAGTTTCTTCTAAGGATATTATCAATAACGCGAAACTGAAAAGTAATGATATTCTCTACTCTTCACTAGACCATCATAAGGGATGGCATCTAAATGATTCTACTGTCTTGGAGAATATTGCAAAGATTGAGAGCACAGGCAAGTCTTTAGGTGACTCTTTTGTTATCAAGAACGGTCTGGCAACATTGGCTAATGACATATTTATTTTCAAAGCAGAAAAATCTGACAGTCAGTATTATTATATAAGTCGTGATGGCAAGAACTATCGTATAGAAAAGGATATATGCCGAGATATTATCAAACCCAATATTCTCAAATCAGAGGATGAGTTGGAGTCAAAGAAAGAATTGATTATATATCCATACGATAGTAATACTTCTGTATATAGCGAGACATATATGCAGGAGCATTTCCCCTGTGCCTATTCATATTTGGCAAGTTACAAAGAAACTCTTGATATGCGTGACAAAGGTCAGGGTGATTATCCTGCATGGTATGCCTTTGGTAGAACTCAGGCAATCAACGATCATGGTATAAGAATGTATTTCCCATATATGTCAGACAAACCACATTTCGTTATTTCTGAGCAACAGGACTTATTGATGTATTGTGGTTATGCTATATTTTGTGATGATGTTCGTGAACTTAGAGTTATGAAAAGACTTTTGGAGTCAGATGTGTTTGATTATTATATCAGAAACTCAAGCAAGCCTTATTCTGCCAATTATTATGCGTATGCAAAGAACTATGTCAAGAATTTCGGCATATATCCCTTTAGTTCTAAACAAAAAGATATAATTTTAGGTCTTCAAACAAGAGAGGCAATTAATCAGTATATAACCGAGTTGTACCAAATTAAGTTGTAACATATTGAGAATCCGTAGATTAAACTCATAATTAAAATATTAAAAGTATCAACTTCATACTAATTGAATATGTTTTACTATGCAAAATAATGAATAACAATATAGAACAAAAAAATCAGAACTAAAAGCTATAGAGCTGTTTGTTCCCCACATAAAGCGTTATCTTTTATTATCTGACGATGAATATGATAATAGTAAAGAAGAAAGAGAAGAACCTGATTTCAGATTTCGTAATCGTGGAAAGTCTATTGGTATTGAAGTTCGAGAATGTCATCCTTCAGTAACGAAAAATGGGAAATGCAATGCGCCAATCAAAAAGAATTTTAAGGAGTAACTATTCAGCTGTGACGGCTGGTAGATAGCTGGTAGATAAACCTGCTATCTATCAGCCTTCAACCCACTATGCTACAATGCGTTACACGCCTGCTGGGAGATATGGCAGATTTTTCGCATAAACAGACTTTTAAAAACAATTGTTGCTCGGTTGGTGCAATTGTTGCTCGGTTGGTGCACTTCTTGCTCGGTTGGTGCACTTCTTGCTCGGTTGGTGCACTTGTCGCTCGGTTGGTGCACTTGAGACAAGTGCACCCCCTGAAAGATAATTTGTTTGTAGGCAAAATGCGGCTGTTGGTTTAAAAACTCCGATTTCTTAAGGCTGAATGAATAATAATGTGTATATTTGCAGCGATTATCAAGAGAGTTATGCTTTTTTTTACATTGAATAATATAGAGTCTAACTAAAAACATCAAGACTATGAAAACAAGATTGTTGCAAGCGTTGCTTGTGCTGTTGCTGCTCGCGCCGTCGTTGGCTGTACACGCCGACGAAGCCGACACCACGCCGCGCCAAGCACTCGTGTTGAAGTTCGTTGATGATGCCACGGCAAGCTTCTTCCTTGCCGACAAGCCAGAAGTGGGCTTTGCCGACGGAAAGCTGACGGTTACATCCAACGGCGTCGCTACCGACTACGAACAGTCGGCTGTGGCGGAGTTCTATTTCGACTACGTCGTGCCTACAGCCATTGCGGGCACAGAGGGCAATGCCTTCTCGTTCACGTACGACGACAACCGCACCGTGAAGGTGAGTGGTGCGAAGGCTGCTGAGGCTGCGCTCTACGCCGCCGACGGCACACTCGTGATGCGCAAGCGCGTAGCCGACGGCACCGTTGTGCTGAACCTCGACAACTGCAAACCCGGAATTTATGTACTTACACTTGAAAACGAACAAACTTTTAAACTAATCAAACAATGAAAAAATCGTTACTTATCATCTCGTTTCTCATCTCTGCGCTCGCACTTCCTGTGGCGGCACAGCGCTCATTCGTAAAGACCTCGCCGCACTTCTCTGCACCTGCCAAGGCTGACGAAGCCAAGACTATGGCTATGAGCCATGTTGTGGCGTCGTACTATACAGCCGCTTCTGAGGCTACCGACAACTGCGACAACTATTATCTCGTTGTTTCGGACAAGACAAACGCTGTTTTTAACTCTGCCGAGGGCACCATCGTGGCTACAAACGCTAACGTGGCTGCCATCGACTTGTACGCTCCAGCGGGCACAGGCACCGAGCTGCCCGAGGGAACGTTCAAGGCTGGCGAGGGCAGTCTCTATTATGATGCCGACTACTCTTACACCACAAAGTACGGATTCACCGGCAAGCCCGGCAAGGAGGTAGCGCTGAAGGGCGACGTAACCGTGAAGAAGGGCGCTGACAACTCGTATACCGTGACCTTCGCCGACGCCAACGGCGTGCAGTATACCTACACCGGAACGCTCAGCTTCGTAGACATGAACACCGGCACGACGGTTTATCCGCAGATCCCGACCGACGTGAACACCACATTCACCGGCGGTATGGCTTACTATCACGGCAATCTGATGGAGTCGAACACGGGCAATATATACATCAACCTCTTCGACTGCGACTTCGACCCTGAGACAGGCAACATGAAGGGCACCGGATTCAACCTCGCCATCTGCGCTTTCAACCGACTCTTCGGCGACCCGAAGCAGGCTACTATCATCCCCGGCACATACACCGTGGCTCGCAACTTCAAGAGCGAGACCTACTTCCCGGGTATGGAGATAGACTATAACGGAATGACCGTACTCATGGGTACATACATCAAGCGCCGCAAGACCGTGACAGGCTCTGATTCCGACTACGACTATGCTTATATCACCGACGGAACGGTAGTGATCACCGACGGCGACGAGGAAGGCACATTCAACTTCACCATCGACTGCACTACAGACCGCGGACATAAGGTGACGGGTACGGCGAAGAACATCAAGTTCAACATTGTTGACGTGTCTGACGACAAGGAGAAGTACGTAGAGTCGAACCTCGACCGCGACGTGAAGCTCAATCTCGACTACATAAAGAAGGCTCGTGTCTACTTCCTCGGCAATCAGAACGGCGTGAACATCTACACCGTCGACCTCGGTTCGCCAAGCGGTAAGGACGGCGACGAGGGCGATTTGCTCCGTATGGAGTTCCAGACAAAGCCCGGCACAGCATATCTGCCTTCAGGCACATACGAACTGATGGAGAACGACCACCTCTGGACAAACCTCTACGCTCCGTACAAGATGACACGCGGCTACTTCGACAACGTGGGCGGACGCACCGGCACACGCTACGAGCACTTCGAGAAGGGACGCTACTGTGTTGTAGACAGCTTCGCCTTCGTATACAGCGGACGCGTGGGCGTTGAGCAGCTGGCGAACGAGGAGTACAAGTTCACAATCGACCTGGCTGACGGCAAGGGCTTCCAGATTCAGGGAGAATGGAGCGGACCGGTGGAACTCAACTACGACCCGTCTACCTCGCTTGGCAAGGTAGAGGGCGCTGAGGCTGAGACCGTGAAGTTTGTTGGCAACAGTACGCTTCTCGTGAGCGGCGCCGCAAATGGCGAACGCCTCTCTGTATACACCGTAGGCGGACAGCATGTGCTCTCTGCCGACGCCACCAAACCGATTGACGTGGCGGCTCTGCGCAGCGGCGTCTACGTCGTAAGAACAACAAATGGAGTTATAACAAAAATAGTAAAACGATGAAAAAGACCGTATTGACAATGCTGTGCCTCATGGCGATGGGCGCCAGTTATGCACAGACCACAAAGCGAATAATGACCGTTCAGCAGAAGGACGGCACAAAGGTGGAATATAAGGTGGACAACGTGGAGCGCGTGAGCTTTTCGGAGCGCACATACGCCGATCTCGACAACCAGTGGGCGCTCAACGAGAATGTGAGCGACGTGAAGACCGTGCTGCTGAAGGAGACTGACGAGTATAGCTCGTTCATGCTCTATTCTGCAGAAAACGTGACGAGCGACCTTGCGCTCAATCCCGACGTTGCAATCACGCTGCCAGCAGCGTCTGTAGGACAGGACGTAGACCTCGCTGCTCTTGCCGAGGCAGGCGGCAAGCTTGTTTGTGGCGAGCGCGAGTTCAAGAAGGGCGCGCTGAAGGTGAAGTTCGACAAGTTCAAGAAGAACGTCACGGTATCTGTTGAGGCAGAAGACGGCGCCGACGACTTCCGTTGCGAGTATACAGGCGCATTCAGCCGCACTTATGACGCCAGCAATACGTTCTCTGTTACCGATACGGAGCAGGCAACAACCCGTTTCCTGT
>ERZ1026874.1629-NODE-1629-length-11690-cov-50.819596_pt1 | contig 11690 bp, 9 predicted proteins | sample MGYA00380167_ERZ1026874 | MGnify/ENA primary metagenome ERZ1026874 (study PRJEB33269, sample SAMEA4719803) | human gut metagenome | biome: human-associated habitat; feature: organic feature; material: feces | place: Cameroon | collected 2013-10 ...
CGAAGCGTCCTGAGAACAAGGGCAAGAAGATTGTTGCCCTCTTGCCAGATACTGGTGAGCGTTATTTAAGCACTGTACTCTATGCTTTCGAGGAGTATCCTTTGTAATTCACAATCGGATATTATCTGAAGAAAGCAAAATCTATCATAATTTCCCCAACCCGCTTTCCCATAGCAGGTTGGGGATTTTCATTTTTCGGAACTTCATATATATTTGCAAATGCGATACCACCGCCCTAACTACCTATTTTTATATAGTTAGGGCGGTGTTATCGCTAAAATTTGAGACCATTTACCGCATAGAGCGGTACGTTTGTAACCCAATCTTCCTGCTGATAATCATTCATAGAGATGCGATAGGCCTTCTTTGACCGGTTCAATCTCATCCTCCTCATCCTGGAGCAGAAAATCAATCTCCTGAGTACTGTTGGTTTTGGCATAATAATACGGTTCATACCTGAGAACGAGCTGCTGCAAAACATACTGTTCCGTCAATGCTCCTTTGAATTCGGTAAAAATACTGTTGCCAGACACTATTGTCGCTGCCTTGAGATTAGACATCGCACCCAAAAGCCCAACATCCAGGACGAAGATCTTGAAGGCTGCCCGATCTTCATAACTGGCAAGTGGCAGTCGAGAAAAGGGGCAGTATCAGTTTAGAAAACGGACATTAAAATACCGTTTACCGCAAAAACACAAAGTAAAGTACCGCAAAAATACAAAGTAAAATACCGTTAAAACACAAAACAAAATACCACAAAAATACAAAATTATTTGTAGATTCCACTATTTATTACTATCTTTGCAAACAAAAATATATTGAATATGAAGTATTTAGATAGAATAGCAGACAGAATGCTCCGACTTCGTTTGGAAGCCTTTGGAGGTAGAGTCTCTTACTATCACGACCGCTATGACCTGGAGGCAGACATCGTGCTTCATCTTGCAGATGGCCGCTATGCCTTGATAGAATGCAAGTTGGGTAGTCGGGAGATAGAAGATGGTGCCAAGCATCTCCTGCAACTACGGAATCTGATTCGTGAGAAGAACAAGACAGAGCATCAGATGCCACTCAGAGAGCCAGACCTGCTGATTGTCATGACAGGAGGCGAAATGGCTTATACCAGGGAAGATGGAGTAAAGGTTATACCTTTGGCTACATTAAAAGACTAAGAAAAGGGCACTCCACAAAAATATAGTTAGAAGGGGAACTACAAAAAATCAGATAGAACCTGATGAAGATGGTCTCCCTGAACTTAGACCCAAGATTGACTTTCACTTCTTAAGATAACCATCCCATGACATACGAAGAATTCAAGCTATTGGCTGAGAGTCTGATGCACCAGGATGTCCTTTACCGCAAGAAGATGAAGGAGGAAGACGACTATCCGCTGGATACCTTCTGCTATTATATCTCGGAGATTCCGCTGGGACTGTTGCACTACGACCGCGAATGTCTTTCTGAAAGAGTGTATGACGGTGAGGGAAAACTGATCGACCGGTCTTACTGCTGTTCGCGTTTCAGCATTTACTATCCCGGAGTCTGCGATTTGCCTGCATACGACCGTCATCCTGACGAGACCTTCCGAGGCAGAAACGCAGAACAGATTAGATTCCAGAAAGGTGACATCGTGGAAGTATATCGTGGCGATGAGGTGAAACTTGCCATCGTTGTCGGTACTCCGCTTACCACCGAATGGATCTGGGAGAGAAACCAGGCTGCCAAGGATAAAAGGGGATTGGATGAACTGCCATACGATGAGACGGATGACAGCTATACCGTGATAGATGGTCCCGGCTACGAATACCACGACCATGTTCCGTCGCTGTATGTCTTCGCCCCTCACTATCATGTGCCGCTCTATCTTCAGAGACGATTCAAGGGTTATCTGGAGAAGGCTGAGAAAAAGCAGAAAGAAGAGGAGGAGAAAGACAGGATCTTCCGCCAGGCTCACGATTGCTGCTTCAGCAACAAGGAACAAATAGAAAAATCTGAAAAGTGCGGCTGTTTCTTCTGCGGCGAAATCTTCTCGCCATCCGAAATCACGGATTACCTCCCTGATGAGCCGCCTACAGCTGAATGTCCCTTCTGTTATACCGACTCCGTAATAGGTGATGCCTCCGGCTTCCCTATCACCAAGGATTTCTTGAAGAAAATGAAGAAGAGATGGTTCTAGGGCGTTTTTTCAATGTTTTCATCTATCTTCCTCCCTATCACATAGGGGCAGTATCAGTTTAGAAAACGGACATTAAAATACAAAAACTCCGCCCTAACAACCTCGAAAAGGGGGAGTTAGGGCGGAGCTATCTACAAATATCACTTCTTTTCTTCCAGATGCTTCTTCACGGCATCCTCGATATCTGCCTTGTAATTCAGACCGTAGAGGCGGTAGAGATCCTGCATGTGGAGCATTCTTGGGAAGAAGTTCTCCAGGTTTCGCTTGTCCTTAGCAGTCCACTGAACCTCAGAAAGGGCGGCAAGTCTTGGCAGCAACTCCCACTCCATCTTCTCGGCATCCTTCACCCACTCAGTCCAGATACAACCCTCGGCACCGATGATGTTCTTCTGCTCGGCAGGAGTCAGCTTATCAGAGCAAGGCTCCAGATCATATACGCGCTGGATGCTAGGAATACCCTCTATCTTGTTGATGCGAGGATTGCTGAAATAGAAATTCGAAATAGGAGCCACGATGGTAGGATGACCTTCACGGGCTGAACGGATGCTGGCATTCACACTGGTCCAACCGCAAACGGTGATGTCCTTGGATGGAGTTCCTTCCAGAATCTCATCCCAACCCATCATCTTTCTGCCACGATTTCTGATCTGCTTCTCTATCTCACCCATAAACCAGGTCTGCAACTGCTCTTCCTTGCTGTGCTTAGGAAGTTCCTGAATGCCAAGCTCCTCTATCTTTTTCTGGCAGTTCTCACAAACCTTCCAACGGTTCTTAGGGCACTCGTCACCACCAATATGAATATAGGTGGATGGGAAGATGTCCATAATCTCGTTCATCACATCCTTGGCAAACTGAAGGGTCTTCGCCTTGCCGGCACACAGCACATCCTCGAATACGCCAAAGCGGGTAGCCACCTCGTAAGGACCACCGGTACAGCCCAACTCAGGATAGGAAGCCAGGGCAGCCAGCATGTGGCCCGGCATATCCACCTCAGGAATCACGGTGATGTATCTGTCGGCAGCATACTTCACGATTTCGCGAGCCTCATCCTGAGTATAATAGCCCGATACAGGAACACCGTCAAACTCATTCTTGTTGGTTGGCAGGATGGTCTCCTTGCGCTTGGAACCAATCTGGGTAAGCATCGGATACTTCTTGATTTCAAGACGCCAGCCCTGGTCCTCAGTAAGATGCCAGTGGAAATAGTTGATGTTGTGCATCGCAAACACATCAATCAACTTCTTGAGATATGGAACGCTGAAATAATGGCGGCCCACATCTATCATAAACGCACGGTAGGCAAAGCGAGGCGCATCCTTCACCTCAACGGCAGGCAGGGAAACGCTCTTCACATTCTTCACATTCTTCACGCTCTTCACATCCTTGGCGTTCTTCACGTTCATTTTATTGGTGATAGGCAAAGCCTTCATCACACTCTGGATGCCGTAGAAGATGCCCACATGAGAGGTGGCAGAAATGGTGATGCCCGCCTTATTCACTACCAGGGAATAAGCCTCAGATTTTGGGTCGCCGGCATTCAGAGCCAGACGAATCTGCTTCTTTTCCTGCTTATCAGTAGTCTTCACCTCGATACCGGTTACCTCCTTAATATGAGATGCCAGGAACTCGGCATCCTTCTTCTGCTTCTCATCGCCAGCAGCGTAATAAATAGTTGTCTTTGATGTAATTTTGAACGGAGCTGCCTCCACCTCCTTCACCTGCTCTGGTAAAGGAACGATTTGCCAACTTCCCATGTTCAAATCCTTGGCAGAAAGAGGAAGGCTTGCCAAGAGAGCCACAGTTAGAATGATTCTTCGTAACATAATTTTTGTATAATAGGTTTTAAATTAGTGCAAAATTACGATTATATCTCGAAAGAATGGCATTCATGCTACAGAAATATCGACTTATATACCAAAATTAACCTATTTTTGAATTTTAAAACCTATCAAACCGATATTTTGTTGTACCTTTGCAGCAATAATCGACTCATAATGATAAACAATTAATATGAAGAAACTGTTCCTGAGCGCTGCCCTCCTGGCAGCATCTCTGGCATCCCAGGCCCAGCAGGGTCCACTGTGGATGCGCTACCCGGCCATCTCGCCCGATGGCTCTACCATCGCCTTTGCCTACAAGGGCGACCTCTATTGCGTTCCTGCCCAGGGCGGCGAGGCACGCCAGTTGACTACCCATGCCGCTTACGACTCTCAGCCAATCTGGAGCCCCGACGGCAAGAAGATAGCCTTCGTCTCTACCCGAGAAGGCAGCATGGATGTGTACGTCATCTCTGCCAAGGGCGGTGCGCCAACCCGACTCACCACTCACAGCGGCAAGGAGACACCTATCGCCTTCAAGGACAACGACCACGTGCTCTTCGCTGCCAATATCATGCCTACTGCCCAGAGCAACCTGTTTGCATCCAATGAGTTCTCGCAGGTTTACGAGGTAAGTACCCAGGGCGGTCGCCCAAAACTGTATTCCGTTCTGCCGATGGAAAACATCAGCATCAACAAGAACGGACAGGTGCTCTACCACGACAAGAAGGGTTACGAGGATGCATGGCGCAAGCACCACACCTCACCTATCACCCGAGACATCTGGATGCTCGACAACGGAAAATACCAGAAGCTCACCACCTTCAAGGGCGAAGACCGCAACCCGGTATGGGCAGCCGATAACCAGAGCTTCTATTATCTGAGCGAGCAGGATGGTTCCTTCAATGTATATCGCCGCAACATCGCCAGCGGAAAGGATACCCAGATAACCCACGAAAAGAAGAATCCTATCCGATTCCTCACCTCTTCTGATAGCGGCCTGCTCTGCTATGGCTTCGATGGCGAAATCTATACCGTAAAGGAAGGCGGACAGCCTCAGAAGGTCAGCATCTCCATCACTACCGACAATGAGGAGCCAAGCCTCATCCGCCAGGTGCAGTCGTGGGGAGCCACCGAGATAGCCCTTTCTCCTGATGCCAAGGAAGTGGCTTTCGTGATGCACGGCGATGTATATGTTACATCTACAGAATACAAGACCACCAAGCGCATCACCGATACCCCTCAGCAGGAGCGCAACCTGAGCTTTGCCCCAGATGGAAGAAGTCTGGTCTATGCCTCTGAGCGCAATGGTGTATGGCAGATTTTCCAGGCTAAAATCAAGAACGAGAAGGAAAAGAACTTTACTTACTGCACCGACATTGAAGAGGAGCAGCTTACCAAGACCAATATTACTTCGCAGTATCCAGCCTATAGTCCTGACGGCAAGGAAGTGGCTTTCTACGAAGACCGTGCCGCCCTTCGCATCATCAATCTGAAGTCGAAGGAAGTGCGCACCGTGCTCGACGGTAAATACAATTTCTCTTATGCCGATGGCGACATCTGGTTTGAATGGAGCCCAGACAGCAAGTGGATTATGTGCAGCTACATAGGCACCGGCGGCTGGAACAACACCGACATAGCCGTGGTGAAGGCCGATGGCAAGGAGGTGCATAACGTAACCGACAGCGGCTATAGCGACGGCAACGGAAAATGGGTGCTCGGCGGAAAGGCGATGCTCTTCGAGAGCGACCGTGCCGGATATCGCAGTCACGGTTCATGGGGAGCAGAAAACGATGCCTATCTCATGTTCTTCGACCTCGATGCCTACGACCGCTTCCGCATGAGCAAGGAGGAACTGGAACTTGCCGAGGCTAACAAGGACCTGAAGGAGAAGAATGCCGACGAGAAGGAGGAGAAGAAGAAGGAAGAAAAGAAGAAGAAGGAGGAGAAGACCGGCAAGATTGAGGTGGATAAAGTAAAACCGCTGGAGCTAGACTTCGACAACTGCCGCGACCGCATCGTCCGCCTCACCGTCAACTCATCCAACATGGGTGATGCCATCCTCGACACCAAGGGCGAGAAGATATATTACCAGGCAGCCTTCGAAGGAGGCTACGACCTCTGGTGCCACAACCTGAAGGAAGGCAGCACCACCCTGATGATGAAGGGAATCGGTGGCGGCGGCTTCGTTGCCGACAAGGACATCAAGAACCTCTTCCTCTGCAACGGCAGCAGCATCAAGAAGATAGACCTGGGCAGCAGGGCTACCAAGAACATCGCCTTCGAGGCTCCTTTCAACTACAAGCCAGCCGAGGAGCGCCAGTATCTCTTTGATCATGTATGGCGCCAGGTGGAGGATAAGTTCTACGATCCTAACATGCAGGGCGTGGACTGGGCATACTATCGCAAGGTATATGAGAAGTTCTTACCTTATATTAATAACAACTTCGACTTTGCCGAGATGCTGAGCGAGATGCTGGGCGAACTGAACGCCAGTCATACGGGTTGCCGCTACTATGGTGGCACGGCATCGCTTTCTACCGCAGCCCTCGGTGCCTTCTTCGACCCTAACTACGAGGGCGACGGTCTGAAGATTCAGGAAGTAATCAAGCGTGGTCCGTTTGCCGTGAAGAAGAACGAGATAACTGCCGGCTGCATCATCGAGAAGATTGACGGCGAAGCTATCAAGGCGGACGAGGATTACAACGCATTGCTCGATGGCAAGGCCGGCAAGAACGTACGCCTCACCATCAAAAACACCAAGGGCAAGACATTCGACCTCACCATCAAGGCGATTTCGCAGGGCAACCAGCAGGAGCTGCTCTACAAGCGCTGGGTAGATAGAAACCGAGCCATCGTAGATAGCGTATCAAAGGGCAGAATAGCCTATGTTCACGTAAAGGCGATGAACAGCGAGAGCTTCCGCACCGTATATAGCGAACTCTTGAGCGACAAGAACCGCAACAAGGATGCCGTAATCGTGGATGAGCGTCACAATGGTGGCGGCTGGTTGCACGATGACCTCTGCACCCTGCTCAGCGGCAAACAGTATCAGGAGTTTGTGCCTCACGGCAAGGTGGTGGGCAAGGACCCATTCAACAAGTGGACCAAGCCATCCTGCGTATTGATTTGCGAGGACGACTACAGCAACGGTCATGGTTTCCCATGGGTATATAAGGAGCTGGGCATCGGCAAGCTGATTGGTGCACCGGTGGCTGGAACAATGACTGCCGTATGGTGGGAGACGCTGATGGACCGCAGCCTGGTATTCGGTATTCCTCAGGTAGGATGCCGCGACATGCGTGGCACCTTCGGCGAGAACACCACCCTTTATCCACATGTAGAAGTGTATAACTCTCCTGAGGATTACATCACCGGTCATGACACCCAGCTCATCAGAGCCGTGGAGGAAATGATGAAGAAGTAAGGGAAGGATAAGTTCAATATTCCCCAGCCTGCATTGAAAAGTGGGCTGGGGATTTTTTATATATAAGCCCTTTATAATGCAGAAAATACTTTTTTTTGTTCACACACCTATTTTTCTCTAAAATAATTTGGCTGTTTACATATTTATTATTACTTTTGCCATGCAAATGCGTACTTTTAAGTGCGAAGAATATGAAGTAAACTAAAAGATTATGAACAATCTTTCAAAATCTAAATACATCACTTTCTGCCAATGTCCAAAGGCATTGTGGCTAAAGATGTATAAACCTGAAGAAATTGAGATAGATCCATTGACGCAAGCCCGTTTTGATGCCGGCACGGAAGTGGGAAATCTTGCCAAAAGTTTATTTGGCGAATATACGGAAGCGACAGTCTGCAAGATGACTGCCGACGGGAGTCAACGCCCCGACCTTCAGGCTATGATTGCCGCAACCCAAAAGCTGATTGCTGATGGGACGGACAACATTGCTGAGGCTGCCTTTATATACGACGGGTGTTACTGTGCCGTGGATTTGCTGCACAAGACACCCCAAGGCTATGCCATATATGAGGTGAAAAGCAGCACCGACCTGAAGGAGCTAGAAGTGTATGCACAGGATGTGGCATATCAGAAATATGTGCTCACCAATTGCGGGCTTACCATAACGGGCACTTATCTTGTAAACATCGATAACGAATATGTACTTGACGGCAAACTCGATGTAAAGGGATTCTTCCGCATAAACGATATCAGCGAGGCGGTTGCCAACGAATATATCAAGGTGCCAGCCCAGGTAAAGGCTGCGAAGAAGGTGCTCGAAGGTGGAGAACCCAAGCAGGATTTGGCAGAATACTGCAAAAAGCCATACGCCTGTTCGTTCTGGAACTATTGCAGTCGCAATGTCATACCTTCGCCATCAGTCTTCAACTTGTACCGTATGTCTTTCAAGAAGGCATTGGAGCACATGAACGAAGGCCGTCTGTCGTTGGAAGATATGAGACAGGAGAAGCTCACCGACCTACAGCAGTTGCAGCTGGAATGCACATTAGGCAATACTTCCTATATCAACAGGAAGGCTATCGGTAAGTTCTTGAAGAAACTCTCCTATCCGCTTTATTTCCTCGACTTCGAGACCGAGCAGACCGTGATACCGAAGTATCAGGGCACGCATCCATACCAGCAGGTCACATTTCAGTATTCGCTTCATTACATAGAGCATGAAGGAGGCGAATTGAAGCATCGTGAGTTTCTCGGCATATCGGGCGAAGACCCTCGCCGTGCCCTTGCTGAACAACTTTGCAAGGACATCCCGCTCAACGTCTGCACTACAGCCTACAACAAGGCTTTCGAGTGTACGCGTCTGAAGGAACTGGCAGAGGCATTCCCCGACCTGGCGTCGCATCTTCTCAACATCGAATCCCACATTGTGGATCTTCTCGACCCGTTCCGTGCCGGCTATTATTACCTGCCAGCCATGAACGGCTCGTTCTCCATCAAGAAGGTGCTCCCGGCATTGTTCCCCGATGATCCCGAACTCGACTACCACAACCTCAGTGGTGGCGTTCAGAATGGCGGCGAGGCGATGAGCATTTATCCTCAGATACAGTTTATGGAGCCAGAAGCCCAAAAGAAGGCTCGCCGGGCATTGCTCGACTACTGCTGCCTCGACACACTGGCAATGGTGAAGTTGTGGGAGGAGCTGAGGGAAGTGAGTGAAGAATAATAAAAATGTAAATATAATTAATATGGAAACAAACAATTTAACAGAACAGGAAATAAAAGACCTGATCATAAAATTCAATCTTGATGAGTCAATCAATGATTTGAAGAAGTACTATGCCACGCCTACAACGTGGGACATCATCAACCAGTCTAGAAAAGAGACAAGACATACACAATTCCTAGCTTGGTTCTTCGGCAATAAGGATTTTAATGCCGACCCAAATGCAGGACCTATCAAGAAACTCATTGTCTTATTGTTGAAATGGGCAAATATGCAAGCTAGTGCAGAATATGATGAAGCATTGGCAAACAGCATCTACTCTCAGAATCTTTCCATTCTGTCGTACAATGTAATTGCAGAATTCCCAATCTTCATAAAGAGACCATCAGAGCACACACCTGCTTATGAAGAAGGTGACATTGATATTGTCATCAAATGTACGGCAATGGTCAATGATGTAGAAAGAAACATCAACATCGTTATTGAGAATAAGATAGGTTCGCCTGAAACTATCAAATGTTTCGACAAAGACGGCAAGAGACTCGATAAGCCTAATAAGAACAACGTTAAAACTGTTCTGTATCAGACGGAAGCATACTATCAGTATATCACAAAGAAATACAAAGACGACATAAATATCTTTGCTTTCCTAAAGCCTACCGACTGCAACTTGGAAGACATAGAGCGAGCAGAGTGCAAGTGCGATAAGTATATTCAGATAAACTATCAAGAGATTCTTGACAACATCATTCAGCCAATAAGCGACCAGAAGGACATTTCGATAGAAGACAAGTACAGACTGAAAGACTACATCAAGACCTTGGGTAAGCCAGCAGAAATCGATGACGATAAAGAAATAGAATCAAACAAAAATATAATAATTATGGCAATGGAAAAAAAAGAAAGAGAATTGTTAACAACATTCTTCAAGAACAATGAAGACCTTATACGTGCGGCAATCAGTGCCCTTGGCGATGAGGATCTTTCACAGAGTATGGCAAAAGTGGCGCGCAAAGGCCGCTCGAAGAATGCCTACACCATCAACAAACAGGGCAACTACTCCATGTATGACGTATTAGAGAAATTTGTAGAATACAGACTTGCCAATTCATCTGACAGCGTTCAGGATATTGACCAGGAGATAGGCGGCTTCATCAATAGCAAACGTGTGAATGTGAGCGACACAAAGCCAGTCTTTCAGGAAAATACGAAGCCTCATGGTACATTTGCTTTCAACGATCGTGAGATAAGATACACCAAGCAATGGAGCGATGGTGGCAATTTTCCAACATTCACCAGATTCCGTGAGGGTGTCAGCAACAAGTATCCTAATTTTCAGATAGATGTTATCTGATAGCACAGTTTAACACCATTCTTGATTTTCCGGCATCACATTCCGGTTCTTCCGAATAAAGAAACTTGGTGCAAAGGCAAAAAAGCATTACCTTTGCACCCAGTTTTATTCACTTAAGCAAAATACTACAGAAGATATGAATACAAGATTGACAAAAGAAGATCAAGCAATAATCAAGAAAGCCAGACGCAATAAGTGTTCTGGACCAATCTACAGCGAGGACGGACTTCGCTTGTTGAAAGTACTCGGCAATCCGGAGTTCGTTGAAGTGGAAGATGGTGTGAAGGCAATCTGTGACTATGCATTCCTAGGACTTAACAATCTTCATGATATGGTGTTGCCAGCATCTGTTGTCTACTTGGGCGAAGAAGCTTTCGCAAGCTGCCACAAACTCTTCAAGATAACAATGCCTGGAGTAGAATTTATCGGGAAAGAGAGTTTTGCTCTTTGTTATAATTTAAATAGACAGAGACTCTCGTTGGCACTATCTTTGAATAAGATATGATTGCAACTAAGATTGCAACAAAAAATTGATTTTTTGTTGATTTTCTATGGCATAATTTTTTTATTTCAGAAAAATAGGGTAAATTTCGCGCGACAACATTTTAAAACATAAAGAAATATGGTGAACAAAAACGAAACAACAAACAGTGAAAAGAAGCCTATCATTAATAACGATGAGGCTTTGCGCCTTATCGCCCTCATCCAGCAGGGCGACTCCAATGCGGAGAACGAGTTGGCAGAACTCGGTTCTGTCTTTATCAAGGCTGTGGCAAAGCAGTATGTGGGCAAGAGACTCTCTGACGAAGAACTCATTGCAGCCAGTCGTTACGGAATGTTACGTGCCAGCCATAAGTTCGACAAGTCGCGTGGCTTCACCTTTGCTGCTTATGCCGTATGGTGGATGCGCGAAGCTATTCTGCAAGAGATTCGTAAAAAAGAAAATAACTAAACGACGAAGAATATGATACGCAAAAATTGGGGTGACGACGGTGCACTTACACTCATCAGAGTGGTTCTTGAAAGGACTGAGGACCAAGAGTTGAGAGAACAACTGCTGGAGTTTCTTCAAAACAACGAAGAGCTATGGTCAGATGCTCACGTGAAAGACTTCTATACATTTGCCACCACTCTTGCCAAGGAGTGGCTGGCAAGTCATCAATCATAAAGTAACTAAACAATACAACTGACAA
>ERZ1026874.1634-NODE-1634-length-11657-cov-6.246337_pt1 | contig 11657 bp, 9 predicted proteins | sample MGYA00380167_ERZ1026874 | MGnify/ENA primary metagenome ERZ1026874 (study PRJEB33269, sample SAMEA4719803) | human gut metagenome | biome: human-associated habitat; feature: organic feature; material: feces | place: Cameroon | collected 2013-10 ...
GATTTGCACGGTCTTGGAAGAAAAATTGTCCTTTAAGTAGACGCCCTGCTTTGGAACCGCCCAGGAGGTAAGCCCTGGCATCGGGCATGGAAAGAGCGCAGAAAGCAGTGTTGTTTTGCCGCTTCCCCTGTCTCCGGTGAGGATCAGATGTTTTTTACCGCTTGTCTGAAAAGATTTCCAAATACAGCTTGCGGTTGGCATGAACGCAGGCGTCCCGATAGGTTTCATATTTTGTCAGCCATTCCTTTCCCTGTGGAGTGAGTGTACTTCCACCGCCGGATTTTCCGCCAACACAGCGTGTGGTCAGTGGAAAGCCGAGAGCGGCTTCGGCATTTTTGATTATGCGGAGCGCTTTGGTGTAGGCAAGTCCCATGGATATGGCGGCGGAACGAAGAGAGCCGGTTTCTTCGATGGCATGCAGCAGACGGCAGGGACCTTCCCCGAAAAATTTTTCATCGTTGTCGTCACAAAAAGTAATTCTCGTAACCGCTTTCAACAGGCATCGTCCTCCTTTATCATGATCAGCCGTTTCTCGCCGCGGCGGGTGGAAAGTGTTGTTAAACTGATTGTACCATAGATGGAGGAAAGAAGCGGTTCCATTTTGGAAATCGGGGTAGAAAATGGTTGAAGCTCTCCCAACAGACCGCAATCGGAAAGCACCAGAAGCGTATCGCAATAATTGAGAGCGAGAGAAGGATCGTGCAGCGTTACAAGTGCGGCGGCGTTGTTTTTTGCAACATACGTTCGCAAAAGTCCCATCGTTTCATAGCGCAGCCGAAAATCCAGGGCGCTTTCCGGTTCATCCAAAAGCAGAAGCCTGCGCTTTAATACAAAAGTGCGCGCCAGCAGGCAGAGCTGCTTTTGCCCTTCGCTTAGCTGCTGGAAGTTATCGTCTTTGCGGGACCCAAGACCTACCGAGCAGAGGGCGTCAAATGCTTCCTTTTTCATCTGCTCCGTAGGAGACTGCAGGAGAGAAAGCTTTGGATTAAACCCCATTAAAACGACATCCAGAAGAGTTAAATCGATCGAAATACCGCTCTTTTGGGGAATGTATCCGCAGAGTAAAGCAAGCTGCCTTGGAGAAACGTTTTCCAAGTAAGTGTCATCTAACTGACAGCTTCCGGTATGAGGAAGAAGATTTGCAATCGCTTTGATCAGAGTGGTTTTACCGCACCCATTTGCACCGAGGATTCCAACGATCGTTTTTGGGGCGACGAAAAAGCTGATATCTTTTATGACCTGTTTTCCGGCATATCCGGCGGAAAGGTTGGTTACAGTGAGCAGGTTCATTGCAGTGGTTTCCTCCTGATACAGAGATAGATTAAGAACGGCGCGCCGAGCAAACTGGTAAAAATACTTACTGGCAGTTCGGTAGAAGCGATGCCGCGGGCAAAAATATCGCCGAGCGTCAAAAGGCATCCGCCGAGCAGGCCACTGAATAACATGGTGGATAAGCGGTTGTTTTTAAAGAGCAGGCGCGCTCCGTGGGGGGCAAGAAGCGAAATAAAGCTGATCAGCCCGGTCATGCTGATAACGCTGGAGGCGGCAAGGGTTGCGATCAAAAGGACGATCAGGCGGATTTGCGTCACATTTACGCCGAGCAGCCGCCCTTCCTGATCATCCAGAGAGAGCAGGAGGATCTGGCGGTACAACAGGAACATCCCAACCAGACAGATCAGGCACAGAGCGATGTTTCCGCCGATGGAATACAGGCTGATGCCGTTTAAACTTCCCATGATCCAGTATTCGATGGATGCAAGCTGTTTTTCCGGGTCGGCGAGGAGCTTCAGACAGACTAACGCGGTCTGTGCCAGGCTGTGCACGGCGATGCCGGAAAGGACGATGCTTTTGCCGTCTTTTTCGGCGGTCAGGGAGGAAAGCGCCAGTGCAAGGAGTACACAGCAGATGGCTCCGGCAAAGGCAGATAGGGTGACAGCCACCGCGCCGGGCAAAAACAGGATGCCGAAAGCGGCGCCTACGCTTGCACCGGAGGATGCGCCGATAATGTCGGGGGAAGCGAGGGGATTGCGGAAAACGGTCTGATAGACAAAGCCGGTAACTCCGAGGACAAAGCCGCCGATTGCGCCGATCACAGCGCGGCTTGCGCGCAGGGTGAGAAAAACCCGCCACTGCATCGCGTCCCCGGATAACAGACCGGACAGAGTAAGCGGATATTTTCCGACGAAAAAAGAGCATAAAGTCAGGACCGTTAAAATAACGGTCCCGACGAGAAGAAACGATTTAGTTTTCGTTGGAGATTCCATAGAAGGTTTCATAATAAGTGTTGCTTTCCGTGGTATAAGTGTCAGCGGGAACCTGTTCGGGATGGAGAATGCCGGCAAGCCATACGGATGCAAGGATGCTTGCGGGAACCGGGCTGTCCAGAGCCTCTACATCGCCGGGAATCTGATATACCTGACCGTTTTTCACAGCGGTGCAGTCTTTTAAGTTTTCATCGTTTAAAATGTCGTCAACGGTGTAATCTGCATCGGAAGCGAGGATGATATAGGCAGGATCCCAGGCAAGCAGCTGTTCGTAGCTGATTTCTGCCCAGTAAGTATCGGTAATTTCTTCCGCTGCATTTTTGCCGCCTGCAAGCTCGATCATGCTGGACTGGTACATTGCAGGACCTGCTGTGGAAAGCAGGGAAGAATTGCCTGCCAGATATACGCTTTTGGGCTCTGTATCAGCTAACGTATCAGAAAGCATGGACTTCTGGGAAGCTATATAGGAAAGCAGCTCGTTTGCACGTTCCTGTGTGTTGGTGGCGGTAGATACCAGCTCGATCATTTCTGTCAGAAGCTCCTGGCTTTCCGGATTGACAAGCAGCACCGGGATACCAAGCTCTGTCAGGCTCGCTGCTGCGTCCTTTAATTTTAAGGGCAGGATAACCAGATCAGGGGAGAGGGCTGCGCAGCCTTCCAGGTCGAATTCCTTTGCGGTGCCGACACTGGGAAGCTCTATCAGATCAGGTGCAGCAAGCTTGTAGATCGCACGCTTGCCAGCCTTTGCTTCGATGCCTACCATCTTGTCCTCCAGACCAAGAGCGATCAAAAGGCTGGAGGGAATGTAATAGCCGCTTACGATGGTCTCAGGTTCAGCTTCGAGCGTTACTTCACGGCCTGCCTGATCGGTCAGGGTGACGGGATAAGTCGTTTCTGCAGCTTCAATGGCTTCTTCGGATGCAGTCTCTTCTGTTTCGGCAGAAGCGGTTTCTGTGACAGTCTCGGCAGCCTGTTCTGTGACGGATTCTGTTGCAGGAACAGTTTCTGCGGGGGCAGAAGCAGTGCCGCAGCCGATCATAGAGATCAACAGTGCACATGCAAGGGACAGGGACAGGTACTTTTTCAGAGTGTTTTTCATTACGTTCACCTTTCGTTATAGTTTCAATAATACAACGGTATTGTAGCAAAGCATCTTTTCAAAAGCAAGGGATTTTATTATAATATAATCGGATTTTTTGGTTTTTATGTTACAGTTCACTCGTACCGTTTGGGGGCAGATTTCATGCTCGCATGAAAATCTGCTTACAAAAAGGTACGAATGGCGCGGGTGAACAGTAAGGTTTCAGGGAGAACATTTTATGGTTACAATTCAGAATTATGTGCGCGCAAAAAGTCTGGAAGAGGCATATGAGCTGAACCAGAAAAAGGGGAACTGTATTCTCGGTGGAATGCTCTGGACGAAAATGCAGAATCGCATGATTCAGACAGCAATCGATCTTTGTGATCTTGGACTGAATAAAATAGAAGAAACGGAAGAGGAATTTTCTATCGGCGCCATGGTATCGCTGCGGCAGCTGGAGACAGATGCCGGGCTGAATGCCTATACACAGGGTGCAGTAAGAGATGCGGTAAAGGATATAGTAGGTGTGCAGTTCCGCAATCTTGCAACGGTTGGAGGAAGCATCTGGGGACGGTTCGGATTCTCTGATGTTTTGACGGTTTTTCTTGCAATGGATACCGAGGTGGAATTATTTCAGGGTGGAAGAATTCCTTTAAAAGATTTTGCCGAGAAAAAACAGGACAGAGATATTTTAGTCCGTCTGATCGTGAAAAAGACTGCAGGACACTTTGCCTACGCAGCGGTCCGCAACCAGAGCACGGATTTCCCGGTGATTGCCTGCGCCGCTTCCTGCGTCGGGGGAGAATACCGGTTGGCAGTCGGTGCAAGACCGCATCGGGCAGTGCTTCTTTGCGATGAAGAAAAGTTTCTTTCCGGCGGTGTGAAGGAAGAAAGCGTAAAGGCATTTGCAAACTGGGCAAAAGAGCAGATTCCGACCGGTAATAACCACCGTGCCGGGGCAGCCTACCGCACCCGCCTGATCGGAGTGCTGAGTCAGAGACTGTTTTGCAAAATCGGGGAGGCGTAGGAATGGAGATCATAATAAAAGTGAATGGAAGAAGGATCGCCGAGCAGATCGAACCGGATCTGCTTTTGATCGACTTTTTGAGAAAACATGGATGCTACAGCGTAAAACGAGGCTGTGAGACAGCAAACTGTGGTCTGTGCACCGTTCTCATGGATAATACGCCGGTGCTTTCCTGTTCTGTGCTCGCAGCCAGAGCAGATGGACATGAAATTTATACCCTGGAAGGACTTCAGGAGGAAGCGGCAGAGTTTGTCGGATTTATTGCCGATCAGGGAGCGGATCAGTGCGGCTTCTGTAATCCGGGATTTGTCATGAATACGATCGCGCTGCTTCGGGAGAATCCGGATCCGACGGATGATGAGATCCGGGCCTATTTGGCAGGAAACCTCTGCAGATGCTCCGGCTATGAAGGACAGTTGCGGGGCATCCGGAATTTTCTGGATCAGAGAAGAAAGTAAAGGAGAAGCTTCATGGAACATAAGAAATACAATGCGATCAACCAGCCGGTCCGCAAAAAGGATTCTATGCAGCTGCTTTTGGGAAAGCCGGTTTATGTGGAGGATATCGCACCGAAGGATGCGCTGGCGGTAAAGCTGTTAAGAAGCCCCCACGCAAATGCGATTGTGGAGGAAATTAACATTTCGGTTGCCAAAAAGGTTCCGGGTGTCGTGGATATTTATACCTGGGAAGACGTACCAAAGCAGCGCTTTGCCATAGCGGGACAGACCTATCCGGAGCCGTCGCCTTACGACAGGCTGATTCTGGACCGGCATGTGCGTTTTGTCGGGGACGTGGTTGCCATTATCGCAGCAGAAAATGAAAAAGCGGCGTTAAAGGCAATGAAATTGATCAAAGTAAAATATAAGATCCTGGAACCGGTTCTGGATTTCCATCAGGCAAAGGACAATGAAATTTTAGTGCATCCGGAAGAGGACTGGCTTGCACAGGTTCCGGTGGGCGGAGATGCAAGGCGGAACCTGGTTGCCAGTGAAATCAGTGGTGACGGGGACGTGGATGCGGTGCTTGCAGACTGCGATGAGGTGCTGGAACATGCGTACCATATGCGTTCCTTTAATCAGGCGATGATGGAGACCTTCCGTACCTATACCGAGCTGGATCGATACGGAAGATTGCATGTGATCTCCTCGACCCAGATCGTATTTCACGTTCGCAGGATCCTTTCCCGGGCGCTGGGAATCCCCAAAAGTAAAATCCGTGTGGAAAAGCCCAGAATCGGCGGCGGATTCGGTGCAAAGCAGACGGCGGTAAGTGAGGTTTATCCCGCATTTGTCACACTGAAAACCGGACGCCCGGCGCAGCTTATTTTTACGAGAGAGGAGAGTCAGATCGCAGGATCTCCCCGGCATGAAATGGAAGTGCGTGTGCGGCTGGGCGCAGATAAGGACGGACACATCCGGGGACTGGATCTGTATACATTATCCAATTCCGGTGCTTATGGCGAGCATGGTCCGACGACGGTAGGACTGAGCGGACACAAATCGATTCCGCTTTATACCGGAGGCCTGGAGGCATTCCGGTTTGGCTATGATGTTGTATATACCAATACGATGGCAGCAGGTGCCTATCGGGGCTACGGAGCGACCCAGGGTATTTTTGCACTGGAAACCTCTGTCAACGAGCTGGCAGAGAAGCTTGGAATTGATCCGACTCTCATCCGGGAAAAGAATATGCTCCGGGAGGGCATGAAAATGCCGGCATATTATGGCGAAACTGCAAATGCCTGTGCGCTGGACAAATGCATGGCGCGCTGTAAGGAGCTGTTCCATTGGGATGAAAAATACCCCGTTCGGGATATGGGAAACGGAAAGGTGCGCGCGGCAGGCGTGGCAATGGCGATGCAGGGCTCCTGTATTTCCAATGTGGATGTCGGTTCTGCAACCGTGAAGCTTGCAGATGACGGCACCTTTAACCTGATTATCGGCGCTGCGGATATGGGAACCGGATGCGATACGATCCTTGCCCAGATGGTTGCGGAATGTATGGACTGTTCCGTAGATGATGTGGCGGTATTTGGCGCGGATACGGACGCTTCCCCTTATGATTCCGGCTCCTATGCCTCTTCCACAACCTATATCACCGGTAAGGCGGTGGAGATGGCCTGCGCAAAGCTAAAGACACAGCTCTGTGGGATCGCGGCGGGAATGCTTGGCTGCAGCACAGAAGAGGTTGTGTTTGAAAACGGACGGGTAAAGCAGATCAACACGGAGAAAAGCGTTTCCCTGGCAGAGATCAGCGTCAAAGACCAGGTAAATAACGATATTGCAGCGGTTGCGACCGCGTCCCATTCCTCCCCGGTTTCCCCGCCTCCTTACATGGTCGGAATGGTGGAAATCGAGCTGGATAAGGATACCGGAGAAGTGAAAATTCTGGATTATGTGGCGGTAGTGGACTGCGGAATTACGATCAATCCTGCATTGGCGCGTATTCAGACAGAGGGGGGTATCGTACAGGGAATCGGGCATACCCTTTTTGAAAATATCACTTATGACAGAAATGGACGCCCGATTGAGTCCAGCTTTTTACAGTATAAGGTTCCGACCCGTCTGGATATGGGGCATCTTCGCGTGGAATTTGAAAACAGCTATGAGCCAACAGGACCCTTTGGCGCAAAATCCATCGGGGAAATTGTTATCAATACCCCGGCACCTGCAATTGCCCATGCGATCTACCGGGCGACCGGCGTATGGCACAGGGAACTTCCGATCACACCGGAGAAGATTTTGATGTCGATGCCGCAGTAGGATGAAAATGCTGCAGTCCACATGCGCGGCAGGTTTGTGTGTGGGCTGTGACAATAAATCACAAAATGAGGAGAGAGAAAAAATGAAAAAAAGTTTCAAACTATCTGAGGAAGCATTTCAGATGGATGGGAAAATGCCCCTTTCTCAGGCAATTCCCCTTGGCTTACAGCATGTCCTTGCAATGTTTGTCGGAAACCTGACTCCGTTATTGATCATTACGGGTGCGTGTGGGCTGGCCGGTGGAGAGTTTGCACAGCTGCAGCTTTCTCTGCTGCAGAATGCCATGCTGGTAGCCGGTATTGTAACGCTGGTACAGCTGTTTTCCATCGGACCGGTGGGCGGAAAGGTTCCGATTATTATGGGTACTTCTTCCGGATTTATCGGGGTATTTAACAGTGTGGCTGCGTCGATGGGCGGCGGTGTGCTGGCGTATGGTGCGATCATGGGTGCATCCATAATCGGTGGACTCTTCGAAACGGTGCTGGGCTTTTTCTTAAAGCCCCTTCGAAAATTCTTTCCGGCGGTGGTAACCGGTACGGTTGTTATGTCGATCGGTCTGAGCCTGATCTCTGTAGGCATCAATTCCTTCGGAGGCGGAAATAATGCAAAAGATTTCGGCTCTGTGGAAAACCTGCTTCTGGCTGTTTTTGTTCTCGTAGTGATTCTTGTCTTCAAGCATGGGACAAAGGGCTTTTTAAGCTCTTCTGCAATCCTGTTTGGTATTATCGCAGGCTACATTGCTGCAGTGGTAATGGGATTTGTCCTGCCTACGACCGGTGTTACTGCAGATGGCGTGGAATATACAAAAGCATGGGTATTAAACTGGAATAAGGTTGCAGAAGCTTCCTGGTTTGAAATTCCGAAGCTGATGCCGGTAAAGCCGGTGTTTGATCTGCGTGCGATTTTGCCTGTCCTGATCATGTTTATTGTAACGGCAGTGGAGACGGTCGGTGATATTTCCGGTGTAATGGAAGGCGGACTTGGCAGGGAAGCAACAGATAAGGAGCTTGCAGGAGGCGTGATGTGCGATGGCCTTGGTTCTTCCTTTGCAGCGTTATTTGGTGTATTGCCGAATACCTCCTTCAGCCAGAATGTGGGACTGGTCGCTATGACAAAGGTAGTAAACCGCTTTGCACTTGCGACCGGAGCGATTTTCCTGATCTTGTGCGGTCTTTGCCCGAAGCTGGCGGCGCTGGTTTCCATCATGCCTCAGTCGGTACTGGGTGGCGCGGCAGTTATGATGTTTTCTTCTATCGTCATCAGCGGTATTCAGCTGATCACGAAGAATCCGTTGACTGCCCGGAACCTTTCCATCGTATCGGTAGCGCTCGGTGTAGGCTACGGCATGGGCGCCAACACAGGAATCCTTGCAAATGCGCCCCAGTTTATCCAGCTGATCTTCGGCGGCTCCGGTATTGTACCGGCTGCGATGGTAGCGATTTTATTGAATATTGTACTTCCGAAAGAGGATTAAAAAATTGCCACCTTTATGGTGGCAATTTTTTTTAGAGCAACTGTTATATGAAATTGTTATGCTGCAAAAATGTCTCTGAATGAAACGCAGGTTATAGCTTTACCGGGCTCACCGCTGCATTGTCCTGTCCCATCCGTTTTAACTCCGGCAATATAGTGCAGAGCATTGTGATAAAGCAGAAGCTGCCGCCGATGACGTTGGACACCGGTTCGGCAAGGAAAACACCAGCTGTGCCCATGTGGAGTGTATAGGGCATCAGATAGGTTAACGGAACGACAATAAATACCTTTCGGAGCAGGGAGAAGAAAATCGCCTGCTTCTTTTTATTTAAGGATTTAAAGGTTGTCTGACCGATATACTGCAGATCCATGAAAATAAAGGCGGCAAAATACTGTTTCAGCGCAGGAATGGCATCGGCAACCAGCACAGAGTCGGAGCTGAAAATCCGGATCAGCATACCGGGGGCGAGGATGATCAGGCTCCACATGATGGCAGTATAGCCAAAGACCATGAGTGCCATGACAATACCGGAGTTTTTGACACGGGACGGACGGCGGGCACCGTAATTATAGCTCAGGATAGGAGAGGTTCCCTCCGTGAGCGCGTAAATCGGCGTTTCCACGAGCTGCCGCACGCTGGAAACGATGGTCATGACGGAAATATAGATATCCCCGCCGGTGACGGAAAGGACGTTGTTGCAGCAGATCGTAACAAGGCTGTTGGTCAGCTGCATGACAAAGCCGGATGTACCGAGGCTGACGATATTTTTTGCATAGCCGCTACATTGGGAAAATTCTGCTTTCCGCAGAAAGCGAACCCTCAGCTCCGCCCTTTTCGTCAGGAAAAGCAGGACGAAAGAGGCAGAAAGCAGCTGGGAGAGCACGGTTGCGACTGCAGCGCCCTGCACGCCGAGGCCGAAAACAAAAATAAAGAGAGGGTCAAGGAGCAGATTGGCAGCTGCGCCGATGGCGACGGAGCACATACCAACAAGGGAATATCCTTGTGCGTTGATAAAAGGATTCATGCCGACTGCGATCATGGAAGGCAGCGTGCCGATGAGATAGAGCATCATGTATGGATATGCATAGACTAAAGCATCTGCAGACGCGCCGAAGAGCACCAGAAGGGGGCGGGCAAAAACAAGACCAATCGTCATCAAAAGGGTGGCACTGACACATACCATTGTAAAAGATGTGTTCATGATGCGGTTTGCCTGTTCTGTTTCCTTTTTTCCACGGTAAATGGAAAAAAGCGGAGCACCGCCGCTTCCAAAGAGATTGGCGAATGCGCTGAGGATGATGATCAACGGAAAGCACAGTCCCACTGCGCCGAGGGCGGCTGTGCCGCACCCAGGGATACGGGCGATATAGATACGGTCTACGATGTTATAGAGCAGGCTCAAAATCTGGGCAACCAGCATGGGGAGGGCTGCTCCGAGAATGTTTCCGGTTACGGTTCCGTTTTCAAAATCAATTCGTTTCATAAGTCGGGAGCTTCCTTTTCTTTCGTGTTCGTTTTCCAGTATAGCAAGCTCCGGAAAGAAAGTAAATTCCGAGTTATAGGTTCCCGACCGGAATCTCTTAACACCAGGAATAAAATTTGAAATTTCCGTCATCAGGAAAAGAAAAGGATAGCGGAAAGATCTGGATTGGTGTATGATGAAGAGCGAGTTACTGTTTTTAAATTTTATGACAGGAGAAAGAAGAAAAATGTACTTATTTTTGCTTGCGTTGATTTATATTGCATTTATCAGTCTGGGACTGCCGGATTCGCTGCTTGGCTCCGGCTGGCCGGTCATGCACGCAGAGCTTGGTGTGCCGGTGTCGTATATGGGGATCATTTCAATGATCATTTCCGGTGGGACGGTTGTATCGAGCCTGTTTTCGGACAAAATGACCCGAAAATTTGGAACCAGAATCGTAACGGTTGCCAGTGTATTTCTGACCGTTATTGCACTGTTTGGATTTTCCTTTTCTTCGCAGTTTTGGATGCTGGCCGTTTTTGCAGTGCCCTATGGATTGGGAGCAGGTGCGATCGACTCGGCGTTGAACAACTATGTGGCGCTTCATTATAAAGCGAAGCATATGAGCTGGCTGCACTGCTTCTGGGGTGTGGGCACAATTGTCAGTCCGTTTATCATGGGCTATGCGCTGACGAACCGGACGTGGAACAGCGGCTATCGCATTATTGGATTTTTGCAGCTGGCCATTGCCATTCTTTTACTTTTGACGCTGCCGGTCTGGAATATCAACAAATCTGCAACGGAAACTGCTGGAAAGAGTGTCGGACTGGTAGGTGCGCTGAAAATCAAGGGCGTTCCCTTCCTGTTGCTTGGATTTTTTGCGTATTGTGCACTGGAGGCAACAGCAATGCAGTGGGCGAGCACCTACTTTGTAGAGGTAAAAGGAATTTCTACAGAGCGTGCGGCAACCTTTGCAGCTCTGTTTTACATCGGTATTACTTCCGGAAGATTTGCAAGCGGTTTTATTACGGATAAGCTTGGTGACCAGAAAATGATCCGACTGGGAACCGGAATTTTAATTTGCGGTATCCTGGTGCTGTTTCTTCCGATTGCGTCCTATCAGGCGGCGTTTGCGGCATTCCTTGTGATCGGGTTTGGCTGCGCACCGATTTATCCCTGCATCATTCATTCTACCCCGTCCAATTTTGGAGCAGAGAACTCCGGTGCGATCATCGGCATTCAGATGGCGAGCGCATACATTGGAACGACGTTTATCCCGCCGATTTTCGGTATCCTTGGAAATTCCATCGGATTTTTCATCCTGCCGCTATATCTGCTGGTGTTCGTGGCGCTGATGATTACGATGGTTGAGGTGACCTTCCGGATCACAAAAAACAGAAATTCTCTGTAAAATCGTGGTTTTTCGCCAATTTTTGTAAAAAAAGGAGTCAGAAATTCTCGGAAAGAGGAATTTCTGGCTCTTTTTTTGCGATGACAGTTTCTTGCAGGATCCAGCAGAATCAGCCTATAATGATGCCTGTAAAGAGGAAGCAAACCGGTATTGCGAAAGGAAAAAAGATTGAAAAA
>ERZ1026874.1635-NODE-1635-length-11655-cov-3.353534_pt1 | contig 11655 bp, 6 predicted proteins | sample MGYA00380167_ERZ1026874 | MGnify/ENA primary metagenome ERZ1026874 (study PRJEB33269, sample SAMEA4719803) | human gut metagenome | biome: human-associated habitat; feature: organic feature; material: feces | place: Cameroon | collected 2013-10 ...
ATCAGAGGGTAACGTATATGGAAAAGAACCTGACCCTGGAAAAACCGGAGCTTTTGTGTCCCGCCAAGGATCTGGAAGTTCTGAAAACCGCGGTGGATTTCGGCGCGGATGCCGTCTACATCGGCGGAGAGGCCTATGGCCTCAGAGCAAAGGCAAGAAATTTCTCTGCAGAGGAGATGGCAGAGGGAATTCAATATGCACATGCGCATGGCTCGCGGGTGCATGTCACAGCGAATATTCTGGCGCATAACGCGGATCTTGCTGGTGCGGCGGCGTACTTCCGTGAGCTGGAGGAGCTGCGCCCTGATGCAGTTCTGATTGCAGATCCCGGAATGTTCGATCTTGCGAAGGAGAACTGCCCGGATCTGGAGATCCACATCTCTACGCAGGCGAACAACACCAATGCCGGAACCTTTCGTTTCTGGCACAGAATGGGCGCAAAGCGTGTGGTTTGTGCCAGAGAGCTGAGTCTTGCGGAAATTCGTCAGATCCGGGAGGAAACCCCGCAGGATCTGGAGATTGAGGCCTTTGTGCACGGCGCGATGTGCATTTCCTATTCGGGGCGGTGCCTTCTGTCCAACTATTTTACGGGACGGGATGCCAATCATGGAGCCTGCACACATCCCTGCCGGTGGAAATACGCGGTCATGGAGGAGTCAAGGCCCGGAGAGTATCTTCCCATTGAGGAGAATGAGCGCGGAACGTTTATTTTCAATTCGAGAGATCTGTGCATGATTGAGCACATTCCGGATCTTTGCCGCGCAGGAATCAGCTCGCTGAAAATTGAAGGACGGATGAAAACAGCCCTGTATGTGGCGACAGTGGCGCGAACTTATCGAAAAGCCATTGACGATTTCTATGAGAGTGAGGAAAAATATCTCTCGAGGATGGACTGGTACCGGGAGGAAATCCGCAAGTGTACCTATCGCCGCTTTACCACCGGATTCTATTACGGACGGCCGGATGAGGATTCGATGGTGTATGATAGTAACACGTATGTCAGTGAATCCATCTGGCTCGGCATTGCGGAAGAAATCCGGGACGGGCGCGTGCGCTTTATGCAGCGCAACAAGTTCAATGTCGGTGATTCCATTGAAATCATGAAGCCGGATGGCCGGGATGTTCCGGCCAAAGTCCTCGGACTTATCACAGAGGACGGAGAACGGGTTACCAGCGCCCCTCACCCGCAGCAGATCTTATACGCGGAACTTTCCGCTCCGGCGGAAAAGGGAGATCTTCTGCGAATGAACGGAACAAGGTGATACAAAAGAGCAGATACCACCAGAGAGAAGAATAGGAGAACAGGTCGAATGGAAGCAGAAAGAACAAGACTGGAGCAGCTGTACGGCAAGAATGTCTTTACGATCAGCAAAATGCGGGAGTGCCTTCCCAAAAGCGTTTTCCGGAATGTAAAGAGCGTCATTGAAGGCGGCGGTGAGCTCTCCCGCGCCGATGCAGACGTTGTAGCCAAGGCCATGAAGGACTGGGCAATGGAAAACGGTGCGACGCACTATACACACTGGTTTCAGCCGCTGACCGGAATTACGGCGGAGAAGCACGATTCTTTCATTTCCACTCCGGATGATGAAGGCCGAATGGTAACGGCTTTTTCCGGAAAAGACCTGATCAAGGGAGAACCGGATGCATCCTCCTTCCCGTCCGGAGGACTTCGTTCTACGTTTGAGGCAAGAGGCTATACCGCATGGGATGTGACAAGCCCTGCATTTCTGAAGGAGTCCGGAACCGGCGTGACGCTCTGCATTCCGACGGTTTTCTGCTCCTATACGGGAGAGGCACTCGACAAGAAGACCCCTCTTCTTCGTTCCATGGAGGCAATTGACCGCGAAGCGCTCCGGATTGTCCGTCTGTTCGGCGATACCACCGCAACCAAGGTGACGGCATCCACAGGAGCGGAGCAGGAGTACTTCCTGGTTGACAAGAAGAAATATCTGCAGCGGCCGGATCTTATTTTCACAGGACGCACCCTGTTCGGGGCATCGGCGCCGAAGGGACAGGAGATGGAGGATCATTACTTCGGAGTCATTCGCGAACGCGTCGGCGAATACATGAAGGATCTGAATGAGGAGCTCTGGAAGCTTGGCGTTCCTGCGAAGACGCAGCACAATGAGGTTGCACCTGCGCAGCATGAGCTGGCCCCGATTTATGAGACGGCAAACCTTGCAGCGGACCATAACCAGCTGATCATGGAGGCGATGAAGCGCGTGGCGGATCATCACGGCCTTCGCTGCCTGCTTCATGAGAAGCCGTTTGACGGGGTCAACGGCTCCGGAAAGCACAACAACTGGTCTCTGACGACCGACACCGGGGTGAACCTGATTGATCCGGGCGATTCCCCGGAGCGCAACATCCGGTTCCTTCTGGTGCTCTCCTGCATCATGAAGGCAGTCGACAAGCATGCCGATCTGCTTCGCCAGAGCGCATCGGATGTCGGAAATGACCTGAGACTTGGTGCGAATGAGGCACCGCCGGCCATTGTTTCCATTTTCCTTGGTCAGCAGCTTGAGGATGTTGTCCGCCAGCTTGTGGAAACAGGCTCTGCAGAAAATCATATTGAGGGCGGCTATCTGCGCACCGGTGTATCCACGCTTCCCGATATTGCGAAGGATGCGACGGACCGCAACCGCACCTCACCGTTTGCCTTTACGGGAAACAAGTTCGAATTCCGTATGGTGGGCTCTGCCGATTCTGTTGCAGGCTCCACGACGATCCTGAATGCGATTGTAGCGGAGGCCTTCTGCGAGGCAGCGGATCTTCTGGAGAAATCGGAGCACTTTGAGCTTGCGGTTCATGATCTCATCAAGAAGAATATGACCGAGCACAAGAGAATTCTCTTCGATGGGGACGGTTATTCACAGAACTGGGTAGAAGAAGCGAAAAAGCGCGGCCTTCCGAACATTCCGAGCACGATTGAGGCAGCGGAGGTTCTGACCACGAGAAAGTCGGTTGAGCTGTTTGAACGGTTCCGTATTTTTACCCGGACGGAGCTGGAATCCAGACAGGAAATCACGTATGAGACCTATGCCAAGACGATCAACATTGAAGCTCTGACCATGATCGATATGGCATCCCGCCAGATCATTCCTGCCTGTATGAAGTATGAGAAGGATCTGGCCGATACGATCATCGCGGTTCAGAAGGCAGGAGCTGTCTTTAATGCAGAGACCGAGAAGCTTCAGAAGATCGCGGATGAAATTGATCTGGCGCAGCAGGCACTGGACCATCTGCGCGAGCTGGAGACCAAGGCATCGGCGCTTCCGGATGGAAAAGAACGCGCATTCTTCTACAAGGATGTTGTGGTGCCTGCCATGTCCGAGCTCCGTGCACCGTGTGACCGCCTGGAGTGCATCGTCAACAAGGATGCATGGCCGTTCCCGACGTATGAAGATCTGATGTTTGAGATCTGATGTTTGAATTCTAATGGAGACTAAGAGGAGCTGAGCAGACAATGCGTATTATCGTGGTTGGATGCGGAAAGGTTGGAGAGACAATAGTCAAGTGTCTCTCCAGTGAATCCCATGACATTGCCGTGATTGATGTGGACCCCGGGGTCGTGGAGGATATGTCCGAGCAGTTCGATGTGCTCGGCGTGGTCGGCAACGGTGCCAGCTATTCCGTTCTGCGGGAGGCGGGCGTAGAGGATGCTGATCTTCTGATCGCAGTCACGGATTCGGACGAACAGAATCTTCTGTGCTGCCTGTTTGCCAGAAAGGTCGGCAACTGCAATACGATTGCCCGTGTCCGGAACCCGGTCTACAGCGAAGAGATCGGATACATCAAGGAAGAGCTGGGGCTCTCGATGACGGTAAACCCGGAATATGCGGCGGCAGAAGAGGTGGCACGGCTTCTGCGCTTCCCCTCTGCCATCAAGATTGAAACCTTTGCGGGCGGAAGGGCTGAGCTGCTGCAGTTTGTCATTCCTTCCGGTTCCATTCTGGACAATACCCCTCTGAAGGATCTGCCCGGGAAACTGGATGCCAAGATTCTGGTCGGCGCAGTGGAACGCGGCGGAGATGCCATCATTCCGGACGGCTCCTTTGTACTGAAGGCGGGAGATACGCTGAGCCTTGTGTCGGCACCCCGCGATGCCAAGAAATTCTTCCTGAAGCTTGGCGTCGATATCCATCGCGTCAACAACGCCATGATTGTCGGCGGAGGTAAAATTGCGTTTTACCTGGCGAAGATGCTTCTGACCTCCGGAATCCGCGTCAAAATTCTTGAAAATGACAAGCGGCGCTGCCAGGAGCTTTCGGATGCCATTCCGGGTGCGCTGATTATTTATGGCGACGGTTCAGATCAGGATGTCCTTCGCGAGGAGGGCATTGACAGCTGTGAATCCTTTGTCTCTCTGACGGGAATCGATGAGCAGAACATCTTCATGTCGCTGTTTGCCAAGCAGGTGAATCCGAAGGCGAAGATTGTCACGAAGACGAACCGCATCAACATGAATTACATTCTGGATAAGCTTGAGCTGGACAGTCAGATTCATCCGAAGGATATTACCTCCGAGACGATTGTCAGCTATGTTCGTGCGATGCAGAACTCGATCGGAAGCAACGTGGAGACAATGTACAACGTCATCGAGGACAAGGTCGAGGCGCTGGAATTTGTCATCCGGGAGAAATCCCCTGTGGTCGGCATTCCGCTGGCGGAGCTGAAGACGAAGAAAAATGTCCTTGTTGCGAGCATCATCCGCCGTGGGAATATCATTATGCCGAACGGTACCTCCACGATCGAGGTGGGCGACAGCGTGGTTATTTTCACAACAGGTAAGGGCTTCGGAGACATTACGGATATTCTGGAGGAGAACTGAGAACATGCATTATCCCATTGTTTGCTATGTTCAGGGCCAGATTCTGAAAATAGAGGGAGCTCTTCTTCTGGTTCCTGCGCTGACAGGGCTGCTGTACCGGGAGCAGGCGGCAGCAGCTTATCTGCTGATTGCTGTGATCTGTGAGGCAATCGGTCTTCTGCTGACGCTGCGCCGTCCACAGAAGTTCGTTCTCTATGCCAGAGAAGGAATGGTCAGTGTGGCGCTTGCATGGATTGTGCTGTCTGTGTTCGGCGCGCTGCCCTTTGTTCTGTGCGGGGATATTCCGTCCTTTTCAAATGCGTTGTTTGAAATTATATCCGGCTTTACGACGACGGGAGCCAGCATTCTGGAGGATGTGGAGGTCCTGTCGCATGCAAGCCTGATCTGGCGAAGCTTTTCGCACTGGGTCGGAGGCATGGGAGTCATCGTCTTCATGCTGGCCATTATTCCGATGGCGAGCGGCTACAACATGCAGCTGATGAAGGCAGAGAGCCCGGGACCTTCGGTCGGGAAGCTGGTGCCTCGCGTGAAGGAAAGCGCGAAGATTCTGTATCTTATTTATGTCAGTCTGACCGGCATCCAGCTGGTGCTGCTTCTTCTGACTGGAATGAAGGGCTTCGATGCGGTTTGCATCACCTTCGGAACGGCGGGAACCGGCGGCTTCGGTATCTGGAACAACAGCTGCGGGGGCTATACAACGCTGCAGCAGGGGATCATTACGATCTTCATGCTGGCGTTCGGCGTGAACTTCAATGCGTACTATTTTCTTCTCGGAAAGGACAAGAAGCAGGCCTTCCGGATGGAGGAGGTGCGCGGTTATTTCCTGATCGTCGCGGTGAGCATTCTGCTGATTGCGATCAACATCCGGGGAATGTTCCACTCTCTTCCGGAGAGCTTCCATCACGCAGCCTTTCAGGTTGCATCAATTATCACAACAACAGGATACAGCACCGTGAACTTCGACCTGTGGCCGATGTTCAGCAAAATGATTCTGACACTGCTGATGTTCTGCGGAGCGTGCGCAGGCTCCACCGGCGGCGGCATCAAGGTGTCCCGTATTCTGATTCTGCTCAAGGCGGTCCGTACGGAGATCCGGCACTACATGCATCCACGCGCGGTGACGACCATGAAAATGGACGGAAAGGCCATCGACAAATCGATTTTCCGCGGTGTGCTGGTCTATCTGGCAGCATATGCCTTTCTCTTTGCAGCATCGGTACTGATTCTCTCACTTGACCCGACGCAGAGCTTTGCGACAGACTTCACGGCAGTTGCGGCAACCTTTAATAACATCGGCCCCGGACTTGAAATGGTCGGCCCGGCGGCAAATTTCAACTCGCTCACGCTTCTGTCCAAGTATGTTCTGATGTTCGACATGCTGGCAGGGCGCCTGGAGCTGTTCCCGCTCCTGATCTTCTTCCTGCCGTCCACCTGGAAGAAGAATGCCTGAGGACAGCATCTTTATAAACAGTGAATGGCAAGGGCCCCGGAGAAATCCGGGGCCCTTGTGGTATCAAAAAACTTGCAAAATTTCGGACCTGTCTTATCTTTTGATATAATTACGAATGTACAAAAATCTAATTCAGAGTAACTGATTTTAACTCAATTGAAACGAATTAGAAAATGAGAATAACTCGATAAAACGAGTTAAATGAGTTATAATCTGTTAAAGGATTATTGTGACGGAGGTATATTTTATGCGTACAATTCCTATGACAGAAACTTTAGATATTGAATTTAAGAGTGATATTAAACAATATCCGGATCGTGACTTAATCGATGAGATTGTCGGTATGGCCAATACGGTAGGAGGTACGTTGTATCTCGGAGTAGAGGATGACGGTACGATTACCGGAGTTCACAAGAATCACAAGGATGCTATTGGTGTGACTGCATTAATTGCTAATAGCACTGTTCCACCGATTACAGTAAGAACAGAAATTATCACAGAAGAAAAAGAAGTGCTTAAAATTGAGATACCGAGAAGTCGGGGGGTTGTCTCGACATCTTCAGGGAAAATACTTCGTCGAAGACTTAAACTCGATGGTTCTCCGGAAGTGATTCCGATGTATTCATATGAAATACCTTCAAGACTGGCTGAATTGGGCATGTTGGATTTTTCAGCACAGCCTCTTGCAGGTGCGGTTCTTGAAGACTTAGATCCGACGCAAAGAGCCAGACTGAGAAAAATTATTCAAAACAGACAAGGCGGTGAAAAAGCACTACTCACTTTACCGGATGATGAATTGGATATTGCGCTTCGTTTGGTTACTGAGGTTGGAGGTAAATACGTTCCAACCGTAACAGGTATGCTTCTGATTGGAAAAGAGGAGCGAATAGCTGCGTTAATGCCGACTGCAAAGTCGACATTTCAAGTCCTGGAAGGAACGGCAGTCAGAATGAACGAGGACAGTTCTAAGCCTCTATTGGAGTTGTTTGAGAATTACGAGACGTATCTGAAGGCTTGGAATCCAGAGCGAGAAACTGAGTACGGCTTATTTAGAATACCTATTCCGGAATTCGATTGGTCAGCTTTCAGAGAAGGATTAGTAAATGCATTTTGTCATAGGGATTATACAATGCTTGGACGTGTTCGAGTGTTGCTCGATGATGAAGGTATGGTTATCAGCAATCCCGGAGGATTTATTGATGGAGTAAATCTTAAAAATTTACTTACTGTAGAACCTCATGGCCGGAACCCAGCGTTGGCAGATGCGATGAAGCGGATTGGCCTTACAGAGAAAACTGGTCGTGGCATTGACCGTATTTTCGAAGGCTCTATTATCTTCGGTAGACCTTGGCCGGATTATTCTGAATCAACTAGCAGAACTGTAAAACTCTTTATCCAAAGAGCAAAGGCTGATCTTCCTTTTGCGAAGTTTGTCGCGGACGAGCAAAATCGACAGGGTAAGCCATTATCGATTTATACATTGATGATCCTTTCTCTTCTGAATAGCGAACGCCGATGCAATCTCGAAAGAATAATCGAATTAACAAATCTGAGTGAGAACAAAGTCAGGTCAGCTGTTGAAAACATGCGTGAAATGGGATTGATTGAGACATCTGGCAATGGAAAAAATCGTTCCTTTATCATGGGGAAAAAGATCTATCGAGAGAAAAACGAATCTATTCAGTATGTCCGGCAGACGGATATCGATAGTATTAGGTACCCGGAATTGATAATGAAACTGGCCAGAACGCAGAATGGAATCATCACTAAACAGAATATTATAGAACTTTTGAATATTTCACCATCACAAGCGTATGCATTGATTAAGCAGCTTCAGGCTGAGAAGAAAATTAGACTTTTAAATGGTGGAAAATATGCAAAGTATATAATCATTGAATGAGGACTGTGTTCTGGAGCCCCATCTTGCAGGAGTTAAAACGAATTAAAAACGAGTTAAGATGAGTTAAACCCGATGAGCATCACCTGGAGACTGGAGGACGAGATTCCAGCGAAGTACCTGAAGCAGACCAGCAAGCTGATTGTCAGCTGATCATGGTACTTTTTAAGGAGATATCGTAGATGAAGATGATTCGAGTGGTGGCCGCGGTGATCCGTGACGGTGATAAAATATTCGCTACGGCCCGGGGGTATGGTGAATACAAAGGCTGGTGGGAATTTCCGGGTGGAAAGATTGAAGCCGGCGAAACGCCCCAGCAGGCTTTGGCACGTGAAATACGTGAGGAGTTAGACACAGAGATTCGTGTTGGGGAGTTGATCGATACGATCGAGTACGATTATTCGATGTTCCATCTTAGCATGGACTGCTTCTGGGCGGTTGTCGTGGCCGGCAGGCTGGTTCTGAAGGAAGCGGAGGCTGCCAGGTGGCTCACCAGGGAAACTTTAGAGACGGTTCCATGGCTGCCGGCAGATGCTTTTCTGATTGAGAGAATAAAGGAAGCTATAAATTAGCAATCCCTGAAATATTCTTGCTTCAGGAGAATTAGATGAGACTTCTGTCGGTTTTTCCGACAAAAGTTCAGCTGGATATCGAGCCCGGACGAGAAGGATGTAATGGTGAAGCTGGTAATGAATTTGCTGAATTTATAAAGAAAACATGGAGGGGAAAACACATGGACTTAACTCGTTTTGCGGAAGCTGCGGAAAGGCTTCATGTTCTTGGAATCAAGGTCACAAAGGATGATGAGCTCATCGGGGAATGGTACTACGAGCCGGAATGCCGCCGGAATGTATATTCTGCGACAAAGAGCTTTACCTCGTGCGCGGTTGGCTTTGCGGTTCAGGAAGGGCTGCTGTCTCTGGATGAGAAGCTGACAGATGCTTTCCGGGAGGATCTGCCGGATGTGGTGGATGAGAATCTGCAGCAGGCAACGGTGCGGGATCTGCTTACGATGTGCCTTGGGCAGGAGGAGGCTCATCTGATGGGGGAGCAGCGGCCGTTTTATCAGGAGGATGACTGGGTGAAAATGTCGCTTGCGATCCCGTTTCCGTACAAGCCCGGTACGCATTTTGTCTATAACAATGTCGGCCCGTATCTGGCGGGAATTCTGGTGCAGAGACGATCTGGCTGTGACCTGGTGTCCTATCTGACGCCGCGCCTTTTTGATCACCTTGAAATCAAGCGGCCGATGTGGGAGACGGATCCTCTTGGCAGGAGCTTTGGAGCGGGCGGACTGTTTCTGACCCTTTCCGAGCTTCATAAGTTCGGCCTGTTTTACCGGGATAAGGGAAAGTGGAACGGCAGACAGCTCCTGTCCGAACGGTGGATAGAGGAGAGTACAAAGGCAGCAGACAGTCTGGAGTACGGATATCTTTTCTGGCGCGGTGAATACAATTCGTACCGTGCGGATGGAAAATACTGCCAGATTTCGATGGTTCTTCCGGATAAAAATGCAGTAGTTTCCGTTGTCTCAGAGTGCCGCGATGGAGAGGGGTTCAAGCGGGCGGTTTATGACCTTGTGTGCGCGCAGTTATAGTGCTTGATATGGAATGTGATTGTGCTTCGGAGCTTCCCGGATTTTTCCGGGAAGCTCTTTTTGCAAACCGGTGAAATGAAGTTAAGTTAATTATATATAAACACTAATAAATATTAATTTATGCAAAAATAATTGCGAAATCATGTCGACAGACCACGTGGTTCGCGTTAGGATGAAAAGAGAAGCGATTCGAAGCGGGGACTTCGGATGAGAAGTGTTGAACACGACAGTTTTAAGTTTTGGAGGGACAAAATGAAACAGCAGCTTTTATCATCCGGATGGATGCTGACCATTCCGGAAGACAATATCTATCACATCGGACCGGATCCGATTCCGGCGACCATCCCGGGCAGCGTGTATTCCTGCCTTCTGGAGAACAAGCTGATGCCGGATCCGTACTGGCGGGACAATGAGCTGGATGCATTGAAGCTCATGGAAAATGATTTTCTGTTCACAGAGCATTTCGTTCCGGAGAAGGAGGTCCTTTCTTCCGACCGGGTGATTCTGAAATTTGACGGCATTGATACGATCGCCGACATTACTCTGAACGGGACCTTCCTGGGGCATACTGAGAATATGCACAGAAGCTTTGAGTTTGATGTGAAGGAGCTCCTGAAGGAAGGGGAGAATGAGCTGGCTGTAAAATTCTTCTCACCTCTGAAATTCTGTGCTGCCTCCCACGAGAAGATTAAGAATATGGAGAGCACGGATGCGGTGCCCGGCTATCCGCAGCTTCGGAAGGCACACTGCATGTTCGGCTGGGACTGGGGCCCGCGCCTTCCCGATGCAGGCTTCTATCGCCCGATCCGACTGCTTGGAGTGAAGAAGTCAAGGCTTTCGGATGATATTCGTGTGATGCAGGAGCATGAGATTGAAGAGACCGGAGTTCACGGAAATGTCGTGAAGAAGGTGAAGCTTGCTGTAACAGCAGTCACGGATCCGGTTCATGCAGAAGGCGTTCATGCAGAGATTACGCTGACGGATCCGGATGGAAGAACGACCTGCTTTGCAGCTGATGAGAAGGAAGAGAAGTGCCTTGGCGGCAAGCTCACCGTAGAGAATCCGAAGCTCTGGTGGCCGAACGGATACGGCGGACAGGATCTGTACACAGTGACGGTACGTCTTATCGATGATGCGACCGGAGAAGAGCTGGATCAGACACAGAAGAGAATCGGACTTCGCACGGTAACCGTGGACACCTCTCCGTTCCCGGAAGAGGAGAGAGATCCTCACATCGGCCCGCAGGTGAGAGAGGACAGGAAGGAAGGCAGACATTTTGACTTTGTTGTGAATGGCCTTCGTATTTTCGCCATGGGCGGCGACTATATTCCGGAGGACAATATTCTTCAGAGAGTAACCCGCGACCGTACGGAAATTCTGATCCGGGATGCGGCAGAGGCACATTATAACTGCATCCGTATCTGGGGCGGCGGCTACTATCTGGATGACTTTTTCTACGATCTGTGCGATGAGTACGGACTTCTCCTGTGGCAGGACTTCATGTTTGCGTGTGCAAGCTATGAGCTGACCGAGGATTTTGAAGAGAATCTGAAGGCAGAGTTCACAGAGGTTGTCCGCAGACTTCGTCATCACGCATCCATGAGCGTCTGGTGCGGCAATAATGAGATGGAGGCACAGGTTCTGGAGGATCACTGGAACGGTGAATTCAATGAGCTGATCCCCGGGATGGGCGGAATTCGTCCGGTTCATCATGCTTCCAACAAGCAGTACTATGATTACATTAAGCTGTATGAATACATCCTGCCGAAGATCATGAAGGCAGAGGCACCGGAAGCCTTTTACTGGCCGTCTTCTCCTTCCTCAGGCGGCAATTACGAGGATATCTACGAGGAAAATATCGGAGATGCGCATTACTGGGG
>ERZ1026874.1636-NODE-1636-length-11652-cov-22.626628_pt1 | contig 11652 bp, 8 predicted proteins | sample MGYA00380167_ERZ1026874 | MGnify/ENA primary metagenome ERZ1026874 (study PRJEB33269, sample SAMEA4719803) | human gut metagenome | biome: human-associated habitat; feature: organic feature; material: feces | place: Cameroon | collected 2013-10 ...
TGTTTGCCACTACTTACGGCAAAAATGGCTTGCGTAAGGTGCTTCTCGAAAGCAACCCCCAAGCTGTAAAGGCTGTCCAGGCATTGAAAGATAAGTATGCTCGCATGGCAACATCCAACGTGCAGCAAGAGCAAAAACAGAAAGCACAATATAAGGAAGAGCTTAACAAAATCAAGAATGCTGATTACACTCCTAGCGTAATCATCAAGGCTTCTGATAAAGCTACTTATGATAACCTTATCCAAGTGCTCGATGAAATGCAAATTTGCAGCATTGGACGTTATGTAATTGATAAGTTCGTAGACGGTGACAAAGCCAAAATAGATGCTTTGAAGAACGGCTCTGCGCAGTAATAACTATAAGCTAAGTATAACAATAAATTATGTCTAAAATAGATTTAGCATCAAAACAATGGTGTGACTTGGTCTTCGAAGGACGTAACAAGGAGTACGGAGCTTATCGTAACCGCGCCAATAAAGGCAAGTTCCAACTCCGTGCGATCATCATTGTTCTTATTCTTATCGCCGTAGCTGCTGCTGGTATCGCTCTTAAGAGCGCAGTAGAAGAAGCTATCGCTAAGAACAAAGACATGGCTTCTGAGGAAATCACCGAACTTCAGGAATTGAAGAAGGATGAACCTAAGAAGGAAGAAAAGAAGAAAGAACCCGAACTCAAATACGAGGAACCTAAGCAAGTTGAAAAGGTAAACGTTAGGTCTTCTATTCAGTTTACCGTTCCTAAAATCGTTGAAGACGATAAGGTAGACCATTCTAAGGAACTCAAAACTCAGGATGAAGTTACTAAGAATAAGTTCGCCATCGCCTCACAAGACTATGTGAACCCCAATGGTGATAACTCTGGTATCAACATCGATGACTTGAAGGAAAATCAACGTGCTGGTGGTACTGTCACTCCTCCCAAGGAACCCGAAGTGGTTGACAATGCCCTCGTAGAAGTACAGGCTACATACCCTGGTGGCGAATCTGCTTTGCTCCAGTTTGTAAGCAAGAACCTTAAGTATCCTGAAATTGCTCAGGAACAAGAATTGCAAGGTACAGTAGTACTCCGATTCAAGGTTGGTACCGACGGTTCTGTAAGCGATGTGAAGATTGAAAAATCACTCTCACGTGAGTGCGACCAGGCTGCTGCAGCCGTAGTTCGTAAACTTCCTCGCTTCGTTCCTGCCAAGCAGAATGGTCACCCTGTTCCTGTTTGGTTCCGTCTTCCCGTACGTTTCCGCATCCAGTAATCATATTTGTTACTTGATGTAAGAAATAACTGATAATTTGACAGGCAACAATGCCACACTACATAGTGTAGCTTGTTGCCTGTCTCTTTTTTATCTCGTTTTTGTTTCTTTTTATCGAATTTTGAGATAAAATGCAGCAAAACATTTTGTTCTTTATAAGCCTTGCACTAACTTTGCTACTACAATCAATAATCACACAAAGAAATGAAATTCAATAAATTAGTAAAGTATGCACTTATCATAGCCGTTTGCCTTATGGCATCGTGCAAGAATAACAAAAAAGCGAACTCTAATTGGATACAAGAAGATGATGTAAAGGTCGCCGTAGACGAAACATTTAAACCTATCCTCGACAACATCATACAAAGCTTTGGTATGGCACATCCTGAAGCTAACATGAAACCACAATATGTGAGTGAGGACGAAGCCATACGCATGCTTGTGAATGATAGCATACGTTGTATTGTGGTAACTCGCAAACTTAACCCCGATGAACGCACCCTTATAGAAAGTCACCGATTGGGAGTAACTCAATCTATGATTGCCTCTGATGCTATTGCGTTGATTGTGAATAAAGAATGCAAAGACTCGCTAATCACACTTGATGAAATCAAAGGTATTGTGACAGGTAAAATAACACGTTGGGAACAATTAAGCAACTCAAAACATCAGAAAGGCGAGCTTAAACTTGTTTTCGACAATTCTGGTTCAAGCACGGTACGCTACATGAAAGATTCACTCTGTAACGGACAAGACTTAAAAGGAAACGTCTATGCATCAGAGGGAAAAACGAACCAGTCTGTAATAGATATGGTAGAGGCTGATCCTAAAATTATTGGTATTGTAGGAGCAAATTGGCTTAAAGGTGCTAATGACAATGCTTTGGCTGATTTCTCAAAACTCGCCTTCAACGTAATGCGCGTAACACGTTACAGCGATATTGAACGATCAAAGTATGTGCGTCCCTACCAATATTATATTGCCACCGCAGACTATCCCCTACTGCGTTCTGTATATATCATACACACAGACCCTCGCAGTCGATCGATGTTGAAAAACTTTTTCTTCTACACCAAAGGACAAAAAGGTCAAACCATTATCTGTAACAATTCGCAGTTACTCCCCATTACACCTGTAGAAGTTAAGGATGTAAGCATTAAATAAGAGATAGTTTTCCCTATTATCTGAACTTCAAAATTGAAAAAATATGGCTAGATTAAAAGATAGATACATACGTTTTGACTGGGCCATAAAACGCTTGCTCAGACAAAAGGCAAACTTCGATGTATTAGATGGTTTTCTTACTGTGTTTCTAAACCAAAAAGTAAAAGTTATAGAAATATTAGAGAGTGAGTCAAACCAACAAGATGCCACCGATAAATTTAATCGTGTGGACATCAAAGCTAAAGATGAAAAGGGCGACATTATTATTGTCGAGGTACAGAATACTACCGAACTCTATTATTTGGAACGTATTCTTTACGGCGTTGCCAAAGCCATTACCGAACATATCGACTTAGGAAACTCTTATAAAGAAGTTAAGAAGATTTATTCAATCAGTATTCTATACTTTGATTTAGGCAAAGGCTCTGACTACCTTTATGTGGGACAAAATAATTTTGTGGGTGTACACACTAAGGATCAACTACAAGTTAACGCCAAAGAAAGAGGCACCATTGTCAAAAAATCGCCTTCCGACATTTTCCCCGAGTACATTTTAGTTCGCGTCAACGAATTTAACAAAGTAGCCGTAACCCCACTCGAAGAATGGATTGAATACTTAAAGAATGGGGAAATACGTCCTGACACCCAAGCACCAGGTTTGCAAGAAGCACGCAAAAAATTGCAATATTATTCAATGAACGATGCGGATCGCTTAGCCTACGACAAACATATTGACTCTGTAATGATTCAAAATGATGTTCTTGAGTCAGCTCGCGACGAAGGCTTAGCGCAAGGAATGGCGCAGGGAATTGAAAAAGGAATAGCTCAGGGCATTGAAAAAGGAATAGCGCAAGGAATTGAGCAAGGTGCCCAACGCGAAAAAATCGCTTTAGCTAAAAAGTTGATAGCCAAAGGTCTTTCGATACCAGAGATTAGCGAAATCACGAATTTATCGACTAAAGACTTACAAGAGTTAACTTCTAACTGACGAAAGAAGACTAAAAGTGTGGTGCTTCGACAAATAAATAGCAAACAAAAGGCATAATCTCTTGAATATTTGCTATATTTGCACGGAATTTTCGCATAACATGATAAATTCACGCACAAAAAACCAAATTAACAACGAATAAAACAGCAACACAATATATGAAAAAGAACATCTTTCGCGTAGCAGCGTTCTCAGCGCTTCTCGCTTTGGGCGTTAGCGGAGCACAGGCTCAAACTCGTAATTACGATTGCCCTCCTTTGAATCCTGAGTACCAGGCTCAAGCCGAACAAATTGTTAGCTTGCAGATGGACGATCCCGATAAGGCTGGCAAAGTGTATATGGCTCTTGAAAAGAAAATCAAGAAAAACAAGGAAGACCTCGTAGCTGTAGGTACATACTTTCTTGAAAACAATGAGCTTCAGGGTGCAAGTCAGTGTGCCAAGTTGGTTTATACACTCGATCCTACCTATATTCCCGGACTCATGTTCTCTGCAGAAGTGTTCATGAAGTTCCAAAAGTGGGGTGAAGCTGGTGCACGTTATGACGAAGTTCTCGCCAACGACCCTACAAACGTAGGAGCCATGAAGCGTAATGCTTTCGTATATAAAAACATCAACCCCCACGCTGCTATCGACTACTTGAACAAGATTAAAGAAATTGATCCTTCGTTCACAGAAGCCGACCTTGAATTGGGTAATATCTATTACAAGCTCGATGATTATGCCAAGGCTATCGAAAGCTACAAGGTATATTATGCAGCTACTCCCAAGGATACAACACACCTTGACATTCGTGCATGCGAAAACTACTTGCAAGCACTCTTCTCTATGTCTGTAAAGAATGAGGATTATCTCGATACAATCATCCAGATTGCCAACGAGGTTAAGCCTCTTGCTCCCAAAGACATTATCATTCCTCGTATGGAGTTCTTTGCTAAATACAACAAAGTTGAAACAGCAATGGACTATGATGGAGCCTTGAAGAATGCAAACGATGCTGCGGCTTATATCCGCGACAAGCAGTTCCCCGATTCTGTATACTTCTACATGGACTTTGATTATGCAGCAAAGCTTGCTAAGGAAAATCGCAATTATCCTGAAGCTATCACTTACTACGAAGCAGCTGTAAAAGATCTTGAGGAAAAATTCCCTACCATCGAAGAAGATAAGAAGAAGGAAGAGAACATCAATAAACGTGGTTCTTACTACTACGAAATTTCAAACCTCTACGTTCGTAACAAGCAGGCTGACAAGGGTATCGAAGTATTCGAAAAATACCTTGCACTCCTTGGCGACAAAGCCGATATCTCTGACAAATATCAGCTTGGTACCAAGTATTTGGCAGGTTGGCAGCAAGAAAACAATACTCCCGAACAAAAGAAAGCTTACCACGACAAGGCTGAACAAGCTTTTAAGGACGTACTTGCTACTGAAACAGAGAATAAACTGCCTAAGGTTCTCGCATACCAAATGTTGGCACGTCTCAACAACACTGATACCAACAAACCTATCGATGCTGTACGCGACAACTATGTAAACGTTATCAACGAGAGCGAAGACGATGCTATCAAGGCTAAGGCACGTAATGCACGTTACGAGGCTTGCCGCTACCTCTTCTTCTACTACGTTGCTATCAATACACCTAATAAGGCAGAAGCAACTAAATATGCTACAATTGCTAAGGAAATTGATCCTGAAAGCGACTTTGTGAAGGCTGCTTTCGAGCACTTGAAGACAATGAAATAATTAATTATTATTTAGCAAGTACCTACACACAAAATATTGAGGTGTAGTACAAGCAAAATAATAAACATCACAAAATGTGGTTCTAATAATTCTATTTCGGAATTTTTAGAACCACTTTTTTTGAAAAAACAAAAATAGAGTATGCATTGAACCACAATTTTAGGGCTATAACACATGCTTTTCACAGAAGTAGTCCACACACATTATGCCATACAGCTCTAAAAAAAGCCCAAAGCCATGTTTTTAAAGACTTTAATAAGATGAAATGTTTGCAATTTTAATCACTTTATGCTACCTTTGCACTGCAAACATTGAAAAATATAATCATCTTTTAAAAATAAATTCATCTATCTATGAAAATGGTAAAGTGTATTGCTTTTGCCTTCGCTGCTCTCCTCACTATGGGTAGCTCATTGGCACAAGCACAATCTCTTTCTCCTTCTACCAAATGGCATTGGAACAAGGGAAGCATCGAAATTGAAACTCCTGCTCGCCCTGCTGGTCAGAAGGACGTAATCGGTCTTGAACTTCCTAAGATTAAGAAAGTACGTATTGGTCTCGTAGGTCTCGGTATGCGTGGTCCTGGTGCTGTAGAAAACTTCTGCGTAATTCCTGGTGTAGAAGTAGTAGCTCTTTGCGACTATGTTCCCGAACGTGCTGAAGCTTGTCAACAATATTTGCGTAAGGCTGGTCTCGCTCCCGCAGCCATCTACTCTGGTGAGAATGGTTACAAGGAACTCTGCGCACGTCCCGATATCGACCTCGTTTACGTAGCTACCGACTGGGAACACCACTTCCCCGTAGCTGAATGCGCTTTGCAGCATGGCAAGAATGTAGCCGACGAAGTTCCCTCAGCAATGAACCTCGAAGAATGTTGGAAGCTTGTAAACCTTTCAGAAAAAATGCAGAAGAACTGTATGATTCTTGAAAACTGCTGCTACGACTGGTTCGAAATGCGTACACTCAACATGGCACAGCATGGTGTGTTTGGTGAAATCATCCGCGCTCAGGGTGCTTACATCCACAACCTCGACGATTTCTGGGATTACTATTGGAAAAACCCCAATGGTTCAGATCCTGAACAACTTGGTTGGCGTTTAAAGTACAACCGTGAAAATCGTGGTGACGTTTATGCAACTCACGGCCTTGGTCCTGTAGCTCAAGCACTCGACATTCACCGTGGCGACCGCATGAAGACACTCGTTGCTATGGATACCAAGAGCGTACATGGTAAAGAACTCGTTGAAAAGAAGACAGGTAAGCCCTGCAACGATTTCCGTAATGGTGACCATACCACAACATTGATTCGTACAGAAAAAGCTAAAGTTATTGAACTTCAGCACGACGTAATGAATCCTCAGCCCTACAACCGTCTCTACCAGCTCACTGGTACTAAGGGTTTTGCTAACAAGTATCCTGTTGAAGGTTATGCTGTAGATAGCAAGCAGTTAGCTGCTAGCGGTCATAAGCCCCAGGTTGACAACCTCAGTTCACACAGCTTTATGCCTGAAGCCGAAAAGCAGGCTCTCGAAAAGCAATACGAATCACCCATCCTTGCCAAGTTTGGTGAATTAGCTAAGAAGGTAGGTGGTCATGGTGGTATGGACTTCATCATGTGTGCTCGTCTCATCTACTGCCTCCAACACGGTCTTCCCCTCGACATGGACGTATACGACCTTGCAGAGTGGTGCTGCATTGCTGAACTCGGTGCCATCTCAATGGACAACAACTGCGCAAGTGTATCATTCCCCGACTTCACTCGCGGTTTGTGGAACAAAGAAAAGGGTTACAAGCACGCTTATGCTACTCCCGCTGAAGAAGCTGCCGTAGAAGCATACTCAAGCAAGATTACTTCTATTCAGAAGGAAGCTGCTGCTAAGTTCAACCTTTGGACTCTCTACGATGCTGTAAAGGCTGCTAAGACCCCTGCTGACAAGGCTAAGGCTCAGAAGGTTTACGACAAAGCTGCTGCCAAGGCTAAGGCACAAGTTGCTAAAGCAGAAAAAGCTATCAAGTAATTTTTTGACATAGTCAAGAAATCACAAATGCACATAAAAAAGGCTGTGTTGCTCCACGCTTATTGTGGTCAACACAGCCTTTCTCTCATTACTTTCCCTACGTTTTAACTCTAAGTGCGCAAACATATCCCCTAAAGCACTACAAAGAATCATATTTACCCTCACATTTACCCACTGCACCATGTTTCCCAAACTTCATACTTTCTCCTACTCACAAATATGGAAGATAGCCTTCCCCATCCTCATCAGCACTTTGATGGAGCAACTCATTGGCATCACTGACACCGCCTTCCTTGGGCGTGTAGGCGAGGTAGAATTAGGCGCATCAGCCCTTGGTGGCATCTTCTTTATCACCGTGTTTATGCTTGGATTAGGATTCAGCATCGGAGCACAAATACTCATGGGGCGTCGCAATGGTGAAGGGAACTATCCCCGCATAGGTAGCATATTTTATCACAGTCTTGGTTTTCTACTTGTGTTAGCAACTGTATTATTTGTGCTCACCCGCCAATTCTCGCCCTACATCATGGAGCAACTCATCAGTTCACACCGTGTCTACGAGGCTGCAAACAGTTACCTACATTGGCGTGTCTATGGTTTCTTTTTTGCCTTCATCAACCTCATGTTTCGCGCCTTTTTCGTTGCCACCACCCACACCCGAACCCTTACACTCAATTCTGTAGTAATGGTATTAAGCAATGTGGTGTTCAACTACACCCTCATCTTTGGTAATTTCGGTTTCCCCGCATTAGGCATTGCTGGTGCTGCCATAGGTAGTAGTATGGCAGAAGCCGTTTCTACCCTATTTTTTATCATTTATACATGGCGTAGCATACCTTACAGCCGTTATGCGCTCAATGTACTGCCTCATTTCAGATTCCACCTTTTAGGTCGCATTTTAGGCCTTAGCGTGTGGACTATGGTACAAAATTTCCTCTCACTTGGCACTTGGTTTATCTTCTTCCTCAGCATTGAGCACTTAGGCGAACAACCTTTAGCCGCCACCAACATCATTCGCAACATATCATCGTTCACCTTTATGGCTGTAGTAGCTTTAGCCTCTACCGCCAGCACCTTGGTGAGCAATCTCATGGGGCAAGGTGAGCCCCAATCTGTACGTCCCATGTTGCGTCGCACCATTATTATGGCATATGGCATTCTTACCCCCATATTACTTCTTATTGCCATTTTTCCCACCGAGGTCATGCGTATCTTTACCACCGATGCGCCACTTATGGAGGCAGCACGTGTAGCGCTTTATGTGCAACTCTGTTCTTACTTTTTTACCATCCCTGCACAAATACTCTTCCACGCTGTCAGTGGCACTGGCAATACCCGCATAGCATTTGCCATTGAAGTTGGCACCCTCATAGTCTACACTTGCTATGTCGCTATAGCCATCTTTCACCTACGTCTTTCGTTGCCTTGGTGTTGGGCAAGCGAAATTGTGTATAGCAGCATCATCCTTGTATTATGCTACCTTTATATGCGTTCAGGCAAATGGCAGAGTAAACAAATTTAATACAGTTTATTCCATCGAACAAACCAATATCACTAAATTTGCATTCATAAACACAACAGAAACGACTTAGCAAAATTATTAAAGTTACCCCAAAAACTATAGAAAAAATGATTATAGAAAAAACATATCCTGTTAAAGGCATGAGTTGCGCTTCATGTTCTGCCCACGTAGGCAAAGCGCTACGTAGTGTGGAAGGAGTAATCGAAGTGAATGTAAATCTACCCATGAACCGAGCCACCGTAAAGTTTGATGATGCAGTATGCACGGCACAACAACTACAGCAATCCGTAGAACGCATGGGGTTTGAACTCATTATTGACCAAACAGACGATGAGGGAACAAACATTTTTGCAGACGAAGAAGTAGCTTCCGAAAAAAATTCTGCAAACGAATTAAACCAAACCACCCCAAATACATCAAATAAAAAGAGTACCTCAAAGAAGTGCGTCGCCAATCACAACGAAGCACTAAAACAAATGCAACGCAATGCGTGGGGAGCATTGGCTATAGCCATACCACTATTGGTATTAGGCATTATCCCCCATCTATTTGCTGGACAAGAGGTAGCCTCATGTTTTTTAGCAGCCTTTTCATTGTGGAAATACGGCAGACTATTTTATGCCCCCGCATGGAAACTCCTAAAACATGGTACCTCCAATATGGACACACTTGTAGCACTGAGCATCAGTGTGTCGTTCATTTACAGTTTCTGCAACCTTTTCTTTCCACAATGGTTCATCTCTCACGGCATGCAACCTCACCTCTACTTCGATAGCGTGGGTGTTATTACCGCATTTATCTTGTTAGGTCGTATGCTTGAGGCTCGTGCCAAACATCGCACCACCAATAGCATTCGCAAACTCATGCAGCTACAGCCCAAGCAAGTAGTTTGTGTGTTTCCCAATGGAAAGGAGGTTACAAAGCATGTAAACGACGTAAAAACAGGTGACGTTCTATTAGCACGACCAGGCGACCGCATCGCTGTGGATGGCGAAGTTATTACAGGTGCCTCTAATGTAGACGAGAGTAGTCTGAGCGGAGAACCTATCCCTGTTGAAAAAAACATCGGTGATAAGGTTATGGCAGGCACCATCAACAAGAATGGCACATTGCACTATCGAGCCAAAAAACGTGCCACCGATACACTTTTAGCCCAAATTGTGCGTATGGTGCAAGAGGCACAAGGCAGCAAAGTCCCCGTACAGGCATTGGTCGACCGCATTGCAGCCGTGTTTGTGCCCACCATCATTGGCATTTCACTTATCACATTGATAGCTTGGATTCTACTCGATTCCGCTAATGGTCTAACCCACGGCTTAATTGCCATGGTTTCTGTATTGGTTATTGCATGTCCTTGTTCGTTAGGTCTTGCAACCCCTACAGCCATCATCGTAGGCATTGGTCGTGGAGCCTCTTCTGGCATACTTATTAAAGACGCTACCTGTTTAGAAGTTGCCGAGAAAATGAATACCGTAGTACTCGATAAAACAGGAACCATCACTGTGGGACACCCTGAAGTAAAAGCCGCATGGTTTGAATCCGACTCTGAAAGTAAATGGCGCAACATACTACTATCTCTCGAACGACAGTCTGAACATCCCCTTGCCGAGGCGGTTTGCACATTCTTAAAAGACGAAACAACCTGCAAGGTTGAAAACTTCACCGCACTACCCGGAAATGGAGTAAGCGGATGTATAAATGGTTGCACATATTATGTAGGCAGTTTAAAGTGGATGCAAGAAAAGAACATCCCTCTTACCGCCACACAACATCAGTTTGCCAATAACTATACGCATCAAGCGTGCAGCTTAGTAGCGTTGACCGACGGCACAAAGATTTTAGCCTTATTAGCTCTGACCGACGAAGTTAAATCTACCTCTGCCACTGCCATCAAACAACTTAAAGCTTTAGGCATCGAAACCTACATGCTTACAGGCGACAATGCACAAACAGCAGCAGTGGTAGCAAGCGAGGTTGGTATCGACCATTACGTAGCACACACCCTACCTGCCGACAAAGCTAACTTTGTAAAACAATTACAAGCCGAAGGTAAAAAGGTTGCCATGGTAGGCGATGGCATTAACGACAGTGCAGCATTAGCTATTGCCGATTTAAGCATTGCCATGGGACGTGGTAGCGATATTGCCATAGATACCGCCATGCTCACTTTGCTTACTTCCGATTTGCTACGTCTGCCTCAAGCCATTCGACTGTCTGCTCGTACAGTTCGAACCATACGCCAAAACCTATTTTGGGCATTCTTCTACAATGTCGTGAGCGTCCCCATTGCTGCTGGCGTGCTCTACCCTATTTGTGGCTTTATGCTAAGCCCTATGATAGCTGGAGCTGCTATGGCGTTGAGCAGTGTAAGCGTTGTAACAAACTCGCTGCGCAGTGGACTAAAACGCATTTAGGACAAAACCAATAAAACAAATTTTTAAACAATAAATACAACTTGATTATGAAAAAAATGCTTTCACTTTTATGCCTTGTGATGTTTAGTGTCACAATGGCATTGGCAGACGATGTAAAGCCCTGCAACACAGCTTGTCCTGACACCTGCGAAATAGGCAAGCAATGCTGCAAAATGAACAAAGCACGCAAGGACTCTTGCAACAAGGTTTGCAATCAAACTTGCCAAAAGAAGTGCGAACAAAGCAAGCAATGCTGCAAAATGAACAAAGCATGCAAGGACTCTTGCAAAAAGGCATGCCAGAAGAAATGCAAGAAAAACAAGCAGTGCTCTAAAAAGAATAAGTCGTGCAAAAAAGCCTGCGACAAAGATTGCAAAAAAGCCTGCAAAAACAAGTGCCTGAAATAATAAGTTCTAGCAACAAAATCTTTTCCCATTAAGGTAGGGTGTTCAAAATCCCCAAAATGTTCTGCATGGTTTTGCAACCAAGAATGCACTCCTGCACGCCCTGAAAGGGCAACAGCACATAGCCCAGGGCAAGCGAAGCGACACC
>ERZ1026874.1641-NODE-1641-length-11630-cov-12.524233_pt1 | contig 11630 bp, 12 predicted proteins | sample MGYA00380167_ERZ1026874 | MGnify/ENA primary metagenome ERZ1026874 (study PRJEB33269, sample SAMEA4719803) | human gut metagenome | biome: human-associated habitat; feature: organic feature; material: feces | place: Cameroon | collected 2013-10 ...
CTTGCGGATCCGTTCAAATGTCTGAATTCCTATAGGATATAATTTTCTTGCCATAATCAAATGCTATCTAATGAATTGCAAATATACATCAAATCCCCGAAACAACCAAGCATTTCTACGATTTTAACAAAAAAATAATCCCGACCCAGAGACTCCATTGAATCTCCGAGCCGGGAATAGCATATATAGAGAGAATTAAATTTCCACTTCCGTTCCCTTTTTGTGCAGGATGACATCCAGCACAAGGTGGAACACAATCCATACGGCGATGTCGATGCCCAGGATATACGTGATGTTCACGTGCCCAATCATCAGGAAGTTGAGCAGGATAAACATCAACGAGAGCAGGCAGATAGCCACCATCACCTGTCTCACCCTCAGTCCGCATCTCATCAGCTTATGGTGGATGTGGCTCTTGTCAGGCAAGAACGGATTCTGCCTGTTTCTCAGTCTGTGGCCCACCACTCTCACCACGTCGAGCAGCGGCACCAGCATCGTGGTAAAGGCAAACACCATGTTGTAGTCGGAAACCATATGCGGGTTCACATCCACCGTGCTCAGGTGAATCATCAGGAAACTGATGATGTAGCCCAGCGACAGCGAACCCGAATCGCCCATAAAGAGCTTCCTGCCCCTCATGGCATTTCCAAACACGTTGTAGAACCAGAAAGGGATGATCACACCCAGTGCCGCAATGCAGAGCAGGGCGAAGGAAAACAGATGGAGCCAGATGTGCAGTCCCGCCAGAGCCACCAGCGAGATGCCGCAGAGTCCCGAAGCCAATCCATCGATGCCGTCAATCAGGTTGATGGCATTGGTAACATACACCACGATGAGCACGGTGAAAGGCATGCCCACCCAAGGCGACAGCTGATAAACCCCGAAGAGTCCGTCGAGCGACTTGATCCACACGCCCGAAGCCACGAGCAGCGAAGCCGCCACTATCTGCACCAGGAACTTCTTCTTGTACCCCACACCAATCAGGTCATCGGCGAGTCCCACCAGGAACAACATCATGCTACCCACCAGCAGTGCCAGAAACTCATAAGGCACCTCCCCATGCATCGACCCGCTGCTCAGTCCCATCAGATGATATATCAGCACCAGGCCGCCCATGGTAATAAGCATCACAGGGAAGAACGAGAGGCCGCCCAGCCGAGGAATCGGCGCATGATGCACCTTCCTCTTGTCAGGCATATCAAAGAGTTTCTTCTTATGTGAGATAAGGAGGATGTTAGGCAGCACCAGCATGGCTACAATAGCTGAGACCATGAATGCTACCAGCAGGAAAATATAAATTGGTTGAATCATATTTCTACAAATCAAATGTTGATAGAACAATTACTTGTTATTTTCTTAAAAGTTTCGTATAAATTAAAGACCTAAGAGAATTTGGAATAATGCGGGCAGTAAATCTGATGCACACATTCTTTACGAAACGAGGGAAAGAGATAAAGCCCATTTTCAGAATACGATACTGCGTGATAGCCTCGTCACAAGCATATTTCCATCCACCTCTTCTCTTGAATGTTTCCGGATCATACCTGAACCAGAGAAGACTTTCCTGCATATTATAAACCTGACATCCAGCCATCAGCATTTTAATCCAGAGGAAGTAATCTTCTGGGAAATATTGAGTTTGATACCCATCCACCTTGAGCACCTCAGACTTCCGATACATCACAGTAGGATGATTCACCGGACAACGCTTTTGGGCATAAGCCAACACCTCATCCGGATGCTCTGGCACCTTTCTTACACTCTCAACATGATGAATATCAGTAACAAATTCGTCTATCCATGATCCAAGCATACCGATTTCAGGATGAGCCTGCATAAATGCAAACTGCTTTTCCATACGATCAGGCTTAGCGATATCATCGGTATCCATACGGGCCACAAGCTCATGCTTACAATAGGTCAGACCATCATTCAGTGCGAAACCAAGACCTCGGTTCTTTTCGAATCTTACTACATGAAACTGAGGATACCGCTCCTCATACTCCTTCACTATATTCTCCAGAGCATCTCCTAACCTACCATCTTCAATCAACACAACATCATCCGATGCTAAGGTCTGATTAAAGACAGAATCTAGCGATTTCCTTAGATACTCAGGCTTCTCCTTGTAATACAAGGAGAGAAGTACAGAATATTGTATAATCATTTTCCTTAAAGACAAAGAGTTGCTACGCAAGCATTATCAAGCAATAACGCCTACATACGATTCATAAAAAGTTATATCTATCTACAATACAGTGATATTATCTACATACTTCATCATACCTCACTCAATCCTAATCCAGTCCTTACATATTGGGTCATTTGCCACTCTTTTATTCATCCAGACCTTCGGAGCCATTACAACCTTATCCTTGTTCTGGTTCAGCCATGCCCCCCACCAAGAGAAACTGCTGTTGGCAATGATATTGTGTCGGCAGAGGCTCATAAGTTGCATATCTCGAAAACTCTCCTGACCCTTATTCCAATCCACATATATCACATTCATCCCCTTACAAAGTGCGCCAATATTTTCACGACACCACTCAATATCGTCACTAAAAACACAATACAACTCAGGGGTAACTTGTTGATTCATTTTACTGATAGCTCTAGCATAATACTCAGGCGTACAAACACACATCATGGAATGTTTCAGATAATCACCTCTCCTAACATGGCAAGACACCGAATTTTTACCATAGAGTTTTTCTATAAGTTTTTTGTTTCTTTCATCCACGATACTAGGAAAGCAGAAGGCATCAAGAATTGACTTTCGTATGTTTTTGAAGTAATCCTCATTCTGCCAATAGCCATCATAGAAGACATCATCATTTCTTTCTACATCATACTTATTATACGAAATTTCCGGAATGCTCAATGCTATACTTTTCCTTTTCGGCAACAAATGATTGATTACTTGCCATGAGCGATAACTCCAAAACGGATAGGCCAATTGGCAAAGTTGCCAAAGCGAAGCCTCCTTTACTTTTATGCCGAAGATACGTTCCAGCTCATAGCCATTGTGAAGTCCGTACCCACGGAAACTCCTTGTTGTACACACAATCTCCTCTTCAGGATGTGCATCCTTCAAGGCTAAATACATGGCATACTCAAACATTTGATTACCTAATCCACCCAATATATTTACGATTTTCATTTTTTTGCTTATAATTTGCCAAGAAGAATCTTGGCTGTGATTTTATTTTTCTTCAAACCTTCTACGATGCAGAACGTCAGGAACAAACATAACATAAAACTAAGGCCGACAATAACTGCATCGATACATGTAGGCAATAGTATTCTCACCTCACTTACGACCCATCCCTTGAGTGAATCGGCCCAAAGTAAACGTTTGCTTTGTATCATTTTTCAAAGATTCTGTTCATTTTTTCCTTGTTTAACACCTTGTCTATGTCATATTTGAATACCTCCTTTTGAACAGCCATAGACATAATCGGTATTCTTGAAGGGTTTTCTATAAATTCAAGCATTGCTGATTTCAAACTATCGACATCTTTTGGCTTTATGACCACACCTAATGAAGAGTTTGAAATAACATCTGGATTTGCATGGAAATCTGAAGCTATCACGGGAAGACCAGCCTTGAAAGCATCAATCAACACACCAGGAAATCCCTCGCCCTCAAAATATGTAGGGAATACCATCACGTCATATTCAGAAAGTTGTCTCAATCCCTCTTTCGACTTCAAGTTTAAGAAGCCACCATACGATATGTAATCACAATCCAAGGTGTCAAAATATCCCTGTGAATATGTATTTGTTTGCGAACCGTAAAAAGTCACTGAAAATTTCTTGCCATATTCTTCATACAATTTTCTTGATACATCTATGAGCAAGCCAACACCTTTCTCCTCTATCAAACGTCCTAGAAATACGAACTTAATGCCCCCCGTTGGGCGATTTCTTTTCGCAGGCAACTCTCCTATCGGCTTAAAGTTAGGCAAGACTTCCACATTGGTCAGCCCCACATTGTTAAGCTGAACCTTCATGTAATGTCCCTGTACTAAAATCTTATGAAATGATTTTAGTACAGAGACATTATTCAAATGCCCCTCTACATTTTTTCCCAAGTCTCCTCCTATAACAAAGTAAATAACTTGTCTATGAACATGCAAGATTTTCAAGATCTTGCCTAACCACAAAGCACCACGCCCAGAGATAGACAACACGCATTTACGCTTATAAAGAATTACATAAACGAGGGCAGACAACAAACAGACAATAGAACTCTTGTTCCAAGTATCAAAGAACCTCACGTCATAATACTTTTTAAGATGTGCCAACAACAATTGATTTTTGGCTTGTGCCCCACCACCAGTGGGAGGTTCTCCATATTGAATGGAAGCAATAAAAAGCAACTTTTCCATCAAGATTTGATTAATAAATAACTATATTTGATTTTCTCTTTACGAACTAATGCCAGAATGGTCAAAGAAACGACATAGACCAAAGAAAACAGTAACATACTTGCAAACAGATTATAAGCAAGAATCATAAAAACAGAGGTCAGTATTTCCATGCAAATTACAAACCTATCCAATTTAACGTTCAAATAACGATATAGATAAAACTGACACAAATAACTTCTCAACATGATACTAACCAACATACCCATAACAAGCATATTTATACTATTCACCACATTCGAAGACAGATAATAAAAGAAAACAGCAAACAGCACTGAAGCCAAATTGATTTTCAACAATACAATTTGCTTTCTGAACGTCTTGAAATAGGTACCGAAAACCAATACCATCCGCGTCTCAAAAAGAGCTATAGGACATAAAATCATCAAATAGCTCAGACTGTCCACATACTTTGGTATCCAAGTCTTTATTATCAATGATAGAGGAACGAAGCCGATAAAGCAAGCCAGCGCAAAGAGTCCTATAACAAAAGTTAGCATATCCAGCAACTGCCTTTGCCTATCCTTTTCCATCCTACAAAGGTATGGGAACAAAACTAGCCCTATCTGTGAAATGAATGTCAAAACGAACATAGACAAAGATACAGCAAACGATATCTTGGCAAAAACAGAAATACCCCAATTATGCTCTACAAAGAAGCGACCAGAGCCTATGATGAAGGTACTCAACAAATTGGAAATTGTCAACGAAATTCCCACTATCATATTTCCACATGTAGCACGTAGATTATTTCTGGCAAACAAATTGGATGTGACTGTGAAATCGAAGACTCCCCCAAAGCAAGTGGAAACAAATGCTAGGGCTATGAAACGGGCACAAAGATAAGAGAAAATAACATTGACAAATGAATCTTTGTTAAAGAGAACCAGAAACACAAACAAAAGCCCCAAGAAGGTCACCTTGTCTATTACAACAGTCTTGGAATAATAACGCATTTTATCGGTTGCCATCAAGACAAACGACAACAACTTATATACATTCTCAACAATGATATAAACACCGAGGAAATAAAAAACAACCTGATAAGCGCCTTTCAGAAACAGGTACGAATATAGAGCAACCAATAAGGCTATGACCATTTGAAGAAACGACACCAACAGCAATTGGGGATAATACTGTTTCCTGTTGATTTCGGAAAACTTCTTACCGCCCAAAGCCAAATATATACCATCGCTAAAGCCGAAATGAAGAAGCCCTACATAACTACTACACAAGAAGAAATATTGCCAATAACCGAATTGTTCGATTTCTAAAATTTTTGGAAGCAATAAAGATGTAACTAGCCCACAACACAAGGATACAACTTGTGAAAACACGGCATAAGCAGAAGTCTTAAGGAAACTCTTTTTATTTGAATTCATAAACTTAACATTCTATTCAACCAACTTGCCATTTTATACTTCTCAACGATATCGTCACTTAATTTTACATAAGGAGATTGAATAAAAGCCTTAAAAACAGATTCATCATCCTTACCTAGAATAAATATATTATGAGAATTGTAAAAATCGTAATTGACAATATGTTGATTGTTGGTGACTAATTTCTTCTCATAAAACATAGATTCAAAAGCTCTCAAAGAAATTCCTTCTTGTCCTTCCTGAAGAATCTCAATAACAGAATTACTTGCTTGAACATTTTTGCATACTACATTATAATCAATATGCCAAGAATATCTTCTGCTAAACAAAGCCTTACGGTTATTAACTAAAATAATTCTCGACTGTAATCGGTTCTTCCTATATAAACTTGCAACTTTATAAAGCATTTCTCTTCTCCCCTTATCTTGCCCTATGAAAAGCCCATCCCATTTAGTAGTTAATACGTCTTCTGTTAATACGTTTTTGAAATAAAATGAACCTACATAAATGAATCCTGCACAAGCAGCATCTTCTTTTGAAAAAGTCGCTTTAATCCACCTTTCATTTAATCTAGTATGAGCTTTAGACTTGCAGAGTGGATTCCAAGAATAAAATATTAATCTTGCAGTTGGACTACAAACTTTTTCTATACGTCTCGCTACCTCGTCATAATTCTTTCGTGTGTCAAATAGAATGATAACATCCATTTGTTGGATCACATTTTCCAAATTAGGATTATCTTCCAAATATAATTTATGTGTAAACAAGCTAAGAAGTCTCTTCCATATAGGTGGAGACAAGAAACTCGAAACGCAACTCACCTGGCTGATGTCTATATATTTAGCAAAGCTAAAATCTACAAACAAGACATTCTGTTTCATTATTCGTGCTTTAATCGATTTAAACGTTCTTGATAATAAATATTCTTTCTATGGTTTAACTCATCATAAGGAATATCATCAAAAATTGAGTAATATGGGTAATATATTTGATAAAAATAATAACCATGAGAAGTGGAACTTACCCAATCAGAAACATCTCTAGCCTGATTTTTTACCACACCAAATATAAAATTAGCATATAAGGCAAAAATTAATATTTTCTTCGCTCCATAGTGGTTCCAGATAAAATCACCCAATAATATCAAATAATATATCTGAAAGTAATTTACAAAACGAGTGGAAAAAATAGGCAGAAAAAGTCCTAAAATCTGTGTCAGCAAATAAAACTTTGCTCCTACAATAACAGTCGCAGACATACAGTTATTAGCAGTCTCATACTGTTTCACTAAATAAGCTACTAATAAAACTATCAAACAAGACCTAACACTACCAAAAATCGTTGCCCTTTTCATTTGAGAATATTCCTCAAAAGAATCTGAAAAAAATGGCAAGAAACATCCTACAATGTGTTTAAGCAAAAAACTACTGAAAATAAAACCAACAATCAACAGAATTAGAAGTTGTTTATTATTAATAGTTGATGCAGAATACCTATACAAAAAAGGGATTACCAATAACACTATGCCAGACTTGTGAAAAGACAGAGCAAGTAAACTCCAAGAAAAATATTGTACCCATTTTTTTTCTTTATAATGATTCATTGCCAGTAAACCACAGCTAAGACTGAGTGACTCTCTTAAAATCTCGCAGTTGAAATAAAGCATTGTCGCAACTACATAGAAGAATATTACAGTAAAACGATACTGACAATACTTACTAACTATGTAGAATATGACTCCATTAACTAATATTGCATGAAATATTTGGAATGAATAGAAATTAGAATTGATGGTTTTACAAAAACTGTTGGTTATATACCACATAGGAGCATACTTGGCGTGCAAAAAGTCAAATTTAGAAAGTCCTTCCAGAAAAGGAATCTTTTTCCACATATCCATATAACCGATTGTATCGCCACCAACATAATTTCTCAGTCCCAAGAACAACACGACCACAATATAAAGAAAAAAGTAATATCCTTGATATATATTCCCTCTCTCATAACTATCCCCATAATTCCACAATTTATAATCACAAGCATATATGGGAAATAGAAACAATAATATAAGAATTAAATAAATCATTTGCTACTTTATCAAACGTTTTTCCTATCCTTAAAGCCTTTATGGGAAATAATACGAGCAGGAACACCTGCCAATACGACATTCTCTTCATCAAAAGACTTAGTAACAACAGCATTAGCACCAACTATAGTATGGTTTCCAAGATGAACTCCTATTAAGATTTTTGCGCCAGCTCCAAGGTAACAATGTTGCCCCCCCACACCTTATCGGAGATATTAACACCATTTTGAATGACACAATTATCTCCAAAGCGAGCGGTACCATTCACAACTATAGCACCATAATGAGGAATATATAAACCTTTGCCAAAGGTGTTAGGAGGTATAGAGATTCCAGTTAAAACACTCAGATTCCTAAACTTGAAACGATACCAAAAGAGTAATATTTTGGACAATTTTCCTTGTCTACAATTGGTAAGATATTCTATCTTCCTCATATACTTTAAGTAACGCCATGTCTTATTAAAAAACAAAGACAAACCGGAAATATGGTTTGCCCTTCTATCCGCATCTAAATATATTTTTAAATCTTGTTTTGAAGCAATCATAAAAATCACGTAATTAGTGTTCACTGAATATATTTATTATAACTATATTTTCTCACATAATATCTCTTGTACCACTCGGCGAATGCCCTCAGTCCTGTACGCAAAGACGTATCTGGCTTATATCCGAAATCTTCCTCTAATGGTGTAGTATCGGCATAGGTTACCGGCACATCGCCTGGCTGCATTGGAACAAGTTCCTTATGCGCCTCGAAGTCATAATCCTTAGGCAACACACCTGCACGAATCAACTCTTCCTGTAAAATCGTAACGAAATCTAAAAGATTTTCAGGATGGCTGTTACCTATATTATATACCTTATATGGAGGGATTGGCAAGCCGTCCTCGCCTACTCGCTTCTCAGGCGCATGCTGCATTACTCTTACGATACCCTCAACAATATCATCTATGTAAGTGAAATCACGCTTGCAATTACCATAGTTGAAAATCTTGATGGTTTCACCTTTTACCAGTTTATTGGTAAAACCGAAGTATGCCATGTCAGGACGACCGGCAGGACCATATACTGTAAAGAAACGTAAACCTGTGCTAGGAATATTATAAAGTTTAGAGTAAGCATGAGCCATCAACTCGTTGCTTTTCTTTGTCGCAGCATAAAGGCTTACAGGGTTATCCACCTTATCATCAGTGGAATAAGGTACCTTCTTGTTACTTCCATAAACTGATGATGAAGAAGCATAAACCAAATGCTCTACCTCGTGATGGCGGCAAGCCTCCAGAATGTTGTAGAATCCTATGAGGTTACTCTGGATATAAGCATCAGGATTCGTAATACTATAACGTACTCCTGCCTGAGCTGCCAAGTTAACTACTACAGAGATTTTATTTTCAGAGAAAATCTTCTCAACAACTTCTTTATTCGCAATGGAATCATGAACAAACGTCCAATCTTTACCCAATGCCTCAATTTCTTTCAATCGCTCATACTTGATGTTCACATCATAGTAATCGGTAATACTGTCAATACCAATCACCTTGATGTTCTTTACATCATTAAAAAGGCGCTTTACAAGATTACTGCCGATAAATCCGGCAGCACCTGTCACCAAGATGGTCTTACCATCTAGACTAATATTATAATCTACCATAACTAGTCTCTTCTAAATATATCTCGTGTATATACCTTATCTTGTACATCATCCAAACAAGAATCATAACGATTGGCAATGATGGCCTGGCTCTGTGCCTTGAAGACCTCGATATCATTCACCACCTTGCTACCAAAGAAGGTGCTGCCATCTTCCAAAGTTGGCTCGTAAATGATTACCTCAGCTCCCTTTGCCTTGATACGCTTCATTATACCCTGAATGGCAGACTGGCGGAAGTTATCGCTGTTACTCTTCATTGTTAAGCGATAAACTCCTATCACACAGTTGTGTTCCTTGCTGGCATCATAGCTACTATTCTCATTATAGTAACCAGCCTTTCTGAGCACAGCATCTGCAATATAATCCTTGCGAGTACGATTACTCTCAACAATTGCCTCAATCAGGTTCTCTGGAACATCGGCATAGTTTGCAAGCAGCTGCTTGGTATCCTTTGGTAGGCAATAACCACCATATCCGAAGCTTGGGTTGTTGTAATGGGTTCCGATACGTGGGTCAAGGCCTATGCCATCAATGATTGCCTTGGTATTCAAGCCCTTGACTTCGGCGTATGTATCCAACTCATTGAAATAGCTTACTCTTAGAGCAAGATAGGTGTTGGCGAAGAGTTTGACGGCTTCTGCTTCCTTCATGCCCATAAACAAACAAGGGATGCCCTTGTTTTCTAATGTTGAATGTTGAGTGTTAAGTGTTGAATTGCCTACGGACTGTGATGCGATAGCACCTTCAACAAGAAGTTGAGAGAAGGTCTTGGCAGCTTCTTTTAACTTCTCTATATCGGTAACTTTCTGAATAGCCTCGTTTTCCTCTGCATACTCTGGACGATCTATCAATTTAGGATAACCAACGATGATACGACTTGGATAGAGATTATCATAGAGCGCCTTGCTCTCTCGGAGGAACTCCGGGGAGAAAAGGAGATTGAATTGCTTCACTCCCTTCTGAGCATACTTCTGATACAGGCTTCGGGTATAACCTACTGGGATGGTGCTCTTGATTACCATCACTGCATCGGGATTTACCTCCAGAACCAAGTCAATAACTTCTTCTACATGAGTTGTATCGAAGAAGTTCTTCACTGGGTCGTAGTTTGTTGGTGCTGCAATAACTACGAAATCTGCATCTCTATAAGCTGACTTGCCATCCAAGGTGGCAGTGAGACGCAGAGGCTTCTCTGCCAGATACGTCTCGATATAGTCATCTTGAATCGGAGATATATGATGATTCAGTTTATCTACTTTCTCTGGGATTACATCTACTGCTGTTACCTCATGATGTTGGGATAAAAGCGTAGCAATACTGAGTCCTACGTAACCGGTTCCGGCTACAGCAATTTTTAATTGATTAAAATCACGCATTATTTTAAGTTCTTGAATAACAAGCATCCTGAGCCTCTTTCGGAGGGTCAGTTTCCGAAAGAGAACTACAGGATGCGTTGCGGGTGATTATGTAGCGCCCACACTACTAAGCTACTTCTCGCTATTTATAAAAAATGTATCTTTTGCTATTTTTACAGAGACGACAAGTCTCTAAGGATAAGAGCCAAAGGCTCTCATCCTACCATCTTAAGAATAAAAATTTGTTTTTTGTTTCGTACATATTAACAGGAAAGAAGCATTGCTCCTTCCTACTAAATATATTTTGCTGGATAAACTATTCTATAGACATCACCTAACAAAAAAGACTTATCTATAACACAAAACTGTACAGGAGGCATTAGCTCCAAACGAGCAATATTATAATTGACAAATCTCATAGTTGGTGAATGTTTCATACAGCCAGTTGCCTTCGCACGAATTACCTTATACTGCGATGAAAAATCAGAATGATTCTTCAAAAAGCAGATGACATCACTTACAGAGATATTATTACGATGCAATTACGAATTCATCCGCATCAACATAAGGCAGATCGAGAGCCTCTATCTGCTTCCATTCTTCCAACAATTTCTCATCAGAAATATTGTGGAGATAGTCCAATGCCTGCAAAACGTTATTTTCAATCATATCAATATATTATTTTTGTGCAAAGATAAGGTTTATAATTTAAATATGTAAATAA
>ERZ1026874.1643-NODE-1643-length-11622-cov-6.548370_pt1 | contig 11622 bp, 11 predicted proteins | sample MGYA00380167_ERZ1026874 | MGnify/ENA primary metagenome ERZ1026874 (study PRJEB33269, sample SAMEA4719803) | human gut metagenome | biome: human-associated habitat; feature: organic feature; material: feces | place: Cameroon | collected 2013-10 ...
GCTGCAATTGCAATATTACGAACGTTATCTGACCCTGCCATATGACCAGCAGATCTTGGGAGTCCTTTGCTTTTCGCCCATCTACCATTGCCATCCATAATAATTGCTAAATGTTTACATTCTTTCATCTTTTCCATAACTTCTAAAATTATAGCATAACGAAACAAAATTATTTATGCATGTGATTGATAAACTGACCATTCTGTAAAAATAAATAATAATCAGTAAATGAAATATTCTTCTTTCCCGTATCTACTTTATTAGCTGTATAACAATTTAAATTATATTCTCCTAATTCCAATTCATTGATATAACCATTTTTTTGAATAGAACTATGTTCTATCTCTGCAAAGATATTTCCACTATCTAATTCGATAGCCTCTTTTTTAATTAACATAATAATATCTGCATCTTTTTCATCAATATCTTGTATATATAAATCATTTATATACAATTTCTTATCGTGAATTTTTCCATTTAAACGATTGATATCAGGAAAAAGAAATAACAAAGAATCCATGCATGATGGTTTATCCAGTATCTTTTCTATAGAATTATATTCTAGTAATATGCCATCTTTTAATAAGCCTATTTTCTCACTAAAAAAGAAAGCTTCTTCAATATTATGTGTAACAACAATCATTGTCATATTTAATGATTCCTGCATTTTTAGTAAATCTCTTTTTAAAGCAAAACTTAATTCTTCATCTAAATTACTGAATGGTTCATCAAGAAGTAATACGCTTGGATTTCTAATAATTGCTCTAGCAATACCAACCCTTTGCTTCTCCCCTGCTGACAAAGAAACAGGATATCTATCTAGCAAAGATTCAATATGCAGTAAACTTGCTACTTCAATTAACTTATTGTTAATTTCTTCTTTGGTATATCCAAGTTTTTTTAATCCTAATATAATATTATCTTTTACTTTTGCATGTTCAAAAAGACCACCATTTTGAAATATCATAGCGACATTTTTATTGGTATCATCAAAAGAAATTTGTCCCATGCTAACTGTTTCAAGTCCTGCAATTAAACGTAATAAGGTCGTTTTTCCCGCACCACTTGGCCCCAGTATTACTACTCTTGAACCATTTTCTATCGTAAGAGAAATATCTTTAATTACAGTATGAGTACCATAAGATTTTTGAAGATTTTGAATTTCAATATTTGACATACTTCTATTGTACTAAAAAGCATAAAAAAAGAGGAAGAATTTCTCCCTCATGTAAGTAATTAAACTTTTAAAACTTCGTCGTTCTTTTTCTTTGCAATTTCTTCAACTTGTTTAACAAAGCTGTCTGTTAACTTTTGGATTTCGTTTTCAGCATCCTTCTGTACATCTTCATCCATTGTTTCATCTTTTTTGATAGCGTTATTTGCATCACGACGGATGTTACGAATTTGTACTTTAACTTCTTCAGCAATCTTGCCTACTTTTTTAGTCATTTCTTTACGAGTATCACCTGTTAATTGAGGAACTGTTAAACGAATTACAGTACCATCATTTTGTGGAGCAATACCGAGATCTGCCTCATTGCATGCCTTTTCAATATTTTTTAAACTGGATGGGTCATAAGGTTTAATCACCAAAATTCTACCTTCCTGTACAGAAATACCAGCAATTTGGTTTAGAGGTGTTGGTGATCCATAATAATCAACCATAACTCTGTCTAACATGCTGGCGTTTGCTGCACCTGTACGAATTGTATTTAATTCTTCTTTTAGATGAACTAATACTTTTTCCATTTTTTCTTTGCTTGTATCAACAATTTGATAAGCCATATTTCTTTCCTCCTATTTAATTACAGTGCCAATATCAGCACCAGTAGCTGCTTTAATAATGTTGCCTGTTTCATTCATATTAAATACTCTTAATTGAATTTTGTTGTCCATGCACATACTTGTAGCCGTTGAATCCATAACTTGTAGATTTTTATTTAATAAATCCATATAAGTTAATTCATCATATTTTGTAGCTGTTGGATCTTTTTTTGGATCTGCAGAATATACACCATCTACGCCGTTTTTAGCCATTAAAATTACATCAGCTTTAATTTCACTGGCACGTAATGCTGCTGTTGTATCTGTAGTAAAGAATGGGCTTCCTGTACCGCCACCAAATATTACTACACGTCCCTTTTCCAAATGACGTACAGCTCTTCTTTGAATGAATGGTTCTGCTACTTTTGGCATTTCAATTGATGTCATGACTCTAGTATCAACACCAATAGATTCTAATGAAGATTGAATTGCAAGAGCGTTAATAATCGTTGCTAGCATTCCCATAGAATCACCTTGAACTCTATCCATTCCTATTTGTTCTATTGTCTTTCCACGAATGAAGTTTCCTCCACCAACAACAATAGCTACTTGAATTCCTGAATTACTTACTTCTTTAATTTCTTCAGCAAGCGCACGAAGTACTACAGGATCAAAATTTCTTTCTTGCCCTGTTAAAGCTTCTCCACTTAATTTGAGTAAGACTCTTTTATACATGATGTCCTCCGGTTCTTTGTAATTATTATATTACATACTTGATGGATATTCCTACACATTTCAATGTAAAATAGTAATGTTTGGAGGTTAAATATGCAATTTGGTGTTATCGACATTGGATCAAATACTGTCGTTTTAATTATTTATGAATTAGTGAATGAATTTCCTAAAGTCATTTTCCATACATCTTCTCATGTTCACTTAGTTAGTTATATCGAAAACCATGTAATGAAAGAAGAAGGAATAGAAAAGACATGTAATGTTTTAAAAGAATATAAAAAAATTCTTGAAGAATATCAAATTAAAGAATACAAAGCTTTCATTACAGAGCCTCACCGCAATATAGATAACTGTAAAGAAATGTTACAGGCATTTAGCAATTGTGGTATTGAGGTTATTGCTTTATCTGGTAAAGAAGAAGCAGAACTAGATTATTTAGGTAGTCTTATTGATACGAAATTTATTTCTACAGGTACTGCTTTTGATATAGGTGGAGGAAGTACAGAATTTATATCTTTTAAAGATAATAAAATTATTGAAGCTGTTTCTATTCCCGTAGGATGTGTTCGCTTAAATAAACAAGAAGTATCACCTCTTATCACTGATAAATATGTAGAAGATACTCTTGATACCTACCCAAAACTACTTGAAGCGAAAACTAATACAATCATCGGTATTGGCGGTACAGCAAGAGCTTCTCTCAAGTTATATCAAAATGTATATCATACTCATGAAAGTTACATGGATGTATCAAAACTTGAATATATTTATAACAAACTGGTAGAGAAAGATGCTGATATGATTAGCCATATGAAAGAATCTATTGAAGCAGGTAGACAAGAAGTTTATTTACCTGGCTTAAATATGTTAATGAGTATAGTGAAAGGATTCAAAGCGAATAAAATACAAATCTCTACAGGATGCGTAAGAGAAGGATTCCTATTTACATTTTTCAACTAAAGTCACATTTGGGTGACTTTTTTTATAGAACAAAAAAAAGAAGCTGTACGTTTAGTACAACTTCCTAAATCCCTTTTATCTTTAATTTTTAGCTTATTTAGCCATTGCAGCAACTTCAGCAGCGAAGTCACTTTCTGCTTTTTCGATACCTTCACCAACTTTGTAACGAACAAAGCTAACTACTTCAGCACCGTTTTCTTTTAAATATTGACCGCATTTCTTGTCTTGATCTAAGAAGAAAATTTGATCAACTAAGCACATATCTTGAAGTGATTTAGATACTCTTCCTTCAATGATACCAGCTTTTACTTTTTCTGGTTTAGCTGCTAAAGCAGGATCATTAGCAACTAATTCTTCTTGAATTTGACGTTCATGAGCAACTACATCTTGAGGCATGTCGTTTCTTGAAACATATTCTGGAGACATAGAAGCAATTTGCATACAAATGTTTTTAGCAAGTTGAGCATCTTCTGTTCCTTTGAATACTGCTAGTGCAGAAATTACACCACCATTATGAGAATAGCTTCCGAACATTTCATCGTCGTTCTTTTCTAATAGAGCGAAACGACGTAGTTTGATTTTTTCACCAATGATAGCAACAGCATTAACGATTGCATCATTTAATGTTCCTTCACCAGCATTTAAAGCTAATGCTTCTTCTACTGTTGCTGGGTTAGCAGCCATAATTGTATCAAGAGCTAAATCTAATAATGATAAGAATTTGTCATTTTTAGCAACGAAGTCTGTTTCAGCATTTAATTCAACGATGCAAGCACGGTTGCCTTCGATCTTAACTTTTGTTAAACCTTCAGCAGCTGTACGGCCTTCCTTCTTTTCAGCTTTAGCAATACCCTTTTTACGTAGCCAGTCTGTAGCAGCTGCCATATCGCCATCACATTCAACAAGAGCCTTCTTGCAATCCATCATTCCAGCGCCAGTTGTTTCACGAAGTTCTTTTACTTGAGCAGCAGTAATTGCCATCTTAAGCTTCCTCCTTTGTTGTTGCTTCTTTAGCAGCAGGTGCTTCAGCATTTTCAGCCTTTACATTTTTAGCACCATCTTTACGGAATACACGACGTTCGCCATTGTAGTTTCCACGACGGTCTTTTTGCATTTGAGCACGACGTTCTTCATACTTTTGACGACGTTTCTTTTCATATTCAGCAGCTTGTTGTTCAACGTTGATCATTACATCTTTCATTGTAATATCTTCAGCTGTTTGATCTTCTTGGTAAGCTGTTTCTAGAACACCACTCTTAGCTTCAATAACAGCGTCAGCCATTGCACTAACCATTAATTTGATTGAACGAACAGCATCATCATTTGCTGGAATTGCAAAATCTACTACAGTTGGGTCTGCATTTGTATCAACTAATGCAAATACAGGAATATTTAATTTTTTAGCTTCTGCAACTGCATTGTGTTCTTCTAGTGGGTCTACTACGAAGATTGCATCAGGAAGTTTCTTCATTTCCTTGATTCCGCCTAAGAAGTTGTCTAAACGTTCTTTCTTCTTTAGAAGAGCAGATTGTTCTTTCTTAGGATATACACTAATTGTTCCACTAGCTTCCATTTCTTCAATTTCAACTAACTTCTTAATTGATTTTTGAATTGTACGGAAGTTTGTTAATGTTCCACCTAACCATCTTTGGTTTACATAGAAGCTTCCAGAACGAATTGCTTCTTCAAGAATTGTAGCTTGAGCTTGTTTCTTAGTTCCAATAAATAAAACTTTTCCACCTTTTTCAGTGATGTCTTTTAATGCAGCATAAGCAACATCTAGCTTTTCTTGAGTCTTCGCTAAGTCGATGATATATACACCATTTTTAGCAGTGTAGATATATGGACGATACTTAGGATTCCATTTACGTGTTTGATGTCCGAAATGAACACCATTTTCTAACATTTTCCTCATTGAAACAACATTCATAATTTTATATACCTCGCTTTCCGTTGTTTTCCGCCACAAGTTCGAACATTACCAACACTATTTGTGCACGGGGTAATGAATTCCCTGTGTGAGAAGTACACTTTTTTGCATAACAAAAGAAGTGCCGTCAACTAATATAACATGACTTGCACTTCTTGAAAAGAATAAATCGTGATTTTATCGCTATTTTTGCTTATTTTTACCTGCATGAGGATGCGTTTCATCAATTACCTTGCGTAACTTATCTACTGTTACATGCGTATAAATCTGCGTCGTTGATAAACTTGCATGTCCTAATAGTTCCTGCACTACTCTTAAATCTGCACCATTATCTAGTAAATGGGTTGCGAAAGAGTGACGGATCATATGAGGATGAACATGAATTGATAATCCCGCTTCGACAGCACTGTTTTCACAAAGTAATTGAATACTTCTTGAAGATATGGGCTTTCCTTTTTGGCTAACAAAGAGAAAGTCATGTTCTTCTTTTCCTTCCATAAATACGGGTCTCGATTTTGTTAAATATAATTCCAGCAATTGTTTACATCTAGGATAGAACGGTACCATTCTTTCTTTACTCTCTTTTCCTAGTACTGTTAAATAGCTGTCTTTTAAATATATCTTAGAGATTTTTAATGTTGCACATTCACTTACTCTTAGTCCACACGCATACATTACTTCAATGATCGTTCTATTTCTTACATCAACAGGATCATCTAAATTAAAACTGTTCAGTATAGTTTCAATTTGGTCAAAAGTTAGAAATTCAGGAAGCTTTCTTCTCGCTTTTGCAGTTTTAAAATATTGAACAGGATTATTTTCTACTCCTTCATATTTATTCAAATAATGAAAGAATGAGCGAAGTGAAGACAAGTTACGATTGTAACTTGCTTGTGATAAAGCTGTACCGCCAATATTTCCACTTCTTAATTCTGTAACATAATCACTGATGATGTTTTTATCTACATCATCAAATGAGTGAATATCATTTTCTTCTAAATACATCAAAAAGCGATGAATGTCTCTTCTATAAGCATCCTCTGTATCTTTAGAACCAGTTCGTGATAGTTGAATATGTTTTAAAAATCTTTCTAAAATATCGTTATAGTTCATTGTTGTTAATCTTTTCTTGAATCAAAGGTAAAGATTGTTTTGCATAAGCTTCTTTTCTGTCTTTTTTATTTACTGCCGTATTTAAATGCATAATACCAAAGTTGGCATTCATCGGTTGGAAATGGTTAGGATCAGCATGAGTAATATAGTAAGCCATAGAACCAAGCATTGTACTTTGATCCAAATCAGCTAAATGCTCGTTCTTTAATAAATGCGCCATATTGATTCCAGCTAACATTCCACTTGCAGCACTTTCAATATAACCTTCAACTCCTGTCATTTGACCAGCAAAGAATAAATCATCTCTTTTTTTGGTTTGATATGTTTGTCTTAGAACAGTCGGAGAGTTGATATAAGTATTACGATGCATAACACCATAACGGACAATTTCTGCATTTTCAAGTCCTGGTATTTTATGCAGTACTTCTTTTTGACTTCCATAAGTTAAATGTGTTTGGAAGCCTACAATGTTATACAGGCTGTCTTCTACATTATCTCTTCTTAACTGAACTACAGCATATGGTCTATTACCATTTTGTCCAAGTCCTACAGGTTTCATTGGGCCAAATAATAATGTATCTCTACCTCTTCTAGCCATGACTTCAAAAGGCATACATCCTTCAAAATATACTTCTTGTTCAAAGTCTTTAATTTTTACTGTTTCTGCACGAATTAAAGTATCATAGAAATCATCAAATTCCTCTTTTGTCATTGGACAATTGATGTAATCTGCACTGCCTTTGTCATAGCGACTCTTATAATATGCTTTACTAAAATCAATGGATTCTTTCGTAACAATAGGAGCAGCCGCATCATAAAAGTAGCAGTACTTCGCATCTAAGAATTCTCTTATTGGATTCATTAGGCCTTCAGAAGTTAGCGGGCCACTTGCAATAATACATGGACCACCAGGAATAGTTGTAGCTTCTTCTGTAATAACATTGATATTTGGATCATTAACAACCGCATGATGTACTGCTTCAGAGAATTTTTCTCTATCTACAGCTAAAGCACTACCGGCAGGAATTGCATGACGATCTGCTTCCTGCATAATTAATGAACCAATCATACGCATTTCTTCTTTTAATAGACCAACAGCGTTTGTTAAAGCATTTGATCTTAAAGAATTTGAACATACTAATTCACAAAAATGATCATTAGAATGCGCAGGACTTTTCTTGTTTGGTTTCATTTCAATTAAATCAACACAGATTCCTCTTTTACTTAACTGATATGCAGCTTCACATCCTGATAAACCTGCACCGATAACTGTTACTCTATTCATTTTCTACCCTAGCTTTCTTTGTTGTTTTCTTGGTCGTAGTTTTTTTAGTGGTTGCTTTTTTTGTCGCTGTCTTTTTCGTTGTTGCCTTTTTAGCAGTAGCTTTTTTAGCTGTTGTTTTCTTAGTCGTAGTTTTTTTATCTGTTTTTTTCGTAGCTGCTGTTTCTTTTTTAGCAGCTTTAGCTTTTGGAATGATTTTTTCACCATCCAAAGTTGCCATATAGTGACACTTAGGATAATTACCACATCCTAGAAAATATGTACCAAAACGACTCTTACGTTTTAACAGTTCACCACCACATTCTGGACAGATTTGACCAGTTGGTTCAGCTTTTTCTTTTTCTTTCACTTCAATTTGTCTACTGTATTTACATTTAGGGAAATTTGAACAAGCAATAAACTTGCCATAACGACCATTTCTATAAACTAATTCGCCACCACATTCTGGACAAACTTCACCTACTTTTTCAGGTTCCAGTTTTTCCATATTTTTATAAGCTACATCTACTAATGGTTCAAACTTCTGCCAGAAGTCTGTTAATACTTTTAACTCTTCTTCTTTTCCTTCAGCAATTTCATCTAAATCTGTTTCCATCTCTGCAGTATATTTAACATTAATAATGCTTGAAAAGAATTCATCCAGTTTTTCAACTGTCAATTTACCTTGATTTGTTGGGAAGAATACTTTCGTTTTACTTGTCGCTGTTGATTTTTCTAATGATACATATCCTCTTTGTTGAATCGTATCAATAATCATGGCGTAAGTAGAAGGTCTACCAATACCTTTATCTTCCATTTCTTTAATTAGTTTCGCTTCTGTATAACGAGCAGGTGGTTCTGTAAAATGTTGATTTGGTTTAATTTCAACAGGTGATAACGAGTCATTAATTTTTAATTCTGGTAATAAAACATCCTTTGATGAATCATAGTCACCATATACTTTTAACCAGCCATCAAATGTTAATCTTGAACCTGATGCAGTAAAATCATGTCCATTTCTTGATAATGTTACGGAAACACTATTGTATTTCGCATTAGACATTAATGAAGCTAATGCTCGACAATAAATTAATTTATATAACTTGTATTGCTCGCTTGTTAAATGAGATTGAATTCTTTCTGGTGTATATGCTAAATTTGTTGGACGAATTGCTTCGTGAGCATCTTGAGCATTGGCATCATTTTTCACATGATAGAAACCCAAATAATCCTTACCATATTCAGATACGATTTTATTTTGAGCAGCCTTTACATATACATCTGATAAACGAGTACTATCTGTACGCATATATGTAATTAAACCTTCTTGTCCATTACCTACATCTACACCTTCATATAGCCCTTGAGCAATTGTCATTGTACGTTTTGCACTGAAACCAAGTTTTGTACTTGCTTCCTGTTGCAACGTAGAAGTAATAAATGGTTTAAATGGAGCTCTTTTTCTTTCTGTTTCCTTAATATCAGAAACAGTAAATTCACCATTACATGCTGCAAATGCCTTTAAAGCTTCTTCCTCATTATGTAGTTCTGCTTTAACGCCATTAATTTTAGCTAAAGAAGCATTAAATTTCTTTTTGTCTTTTTCAAAAATACCATCAATTGTCCAGTATTCTACAGGAACAAAAGCTTCAATTTCTTTTTCTCTTTCAACAATAAGTTTTAAAGCAACACTTTGTACACGTCCTGCTGATTTAGATTTAATCTTATTATTTAAAAGTTTAGATAACTTAAAGCCGATGATTCTATCTAGTATACGTCTTGTTTCTTGAGAATGAACTAAATCCATATCAATTTGACGAGGATGATTAAATGCTTCAAGTACAGCATCATGTGTAATTTCATGGAATGTAACTCGATTTTCTAAAGATTCATCCAAGCCCAGTTCTTCTGCTAAATGCCAGCTGATAGCTTCTCCTTCTCTATCAGGGTCGGTTGCAAGATATACTTGATCTACTTTGCTGGCAGCTGCCTTTAATTCTTTGACTGTATCTATTTTATCTTTAGAAACAACATAAGTTGCCTTAAAGTTATCATCTACATCTACGCCCAGTCCTTCTTTTCCTTTTATCGCTAAATCACGAATATGCCCTTTACTGGAAATAACGTTATAGTCTTTACCTAAATATTTCTGTATTGTTTTAGATTTAGATGGTGACTCTACAATAACAAGATTTTTCATAACTTCTACCTCAAACATTCTTAGGATAGTCAAACTATCAAAATTTATCAACATTTTTCTGTTTATAAATAATTCAATTGTCTCCAATCATATAACAAAAATGCACCCTGACTCAATAATAAATTGCATCCACTGTCATTCACTGTTTTTAAGGGATATGGAACAACATACACATCTTTTCCTAAAGTAATTGCTTCATTTACGGTTAGCATTGTACCACTTTTACATGTTGCTTCTGTTACAAATACTCTTTCTCCTAAAGCAGCAATCAATCTGTTACGCCAAGGGAAATGTTCTTTTTTCACTCCAACTAAGTCAGGATATTCACTGATAATTAAGTCATTTTCAGCTATTTTCTGATACAGATATTCATTGCATTTTGGATAGTGCGTTTTTAATCCTGAGCCTATTACAGCAATTGTAGAACGACTATTTTCTAATGCGGTTTTATGTGCAACAGCATCTATTCCTTTAGCTAAACCCGAAACAATCACATATCGATCTGAAAGTCTTCGTACAATTTCTTTCGTACAATTTATACCATATTCTGAGGCATTTCTAGACCCAACAATAGAAATACACTCTTTTTTTAATAAAGTAATATTTCCTTCATAAAAAATAACCCACGGTGGAAACCGTAAGTTACGAAAAGCTTCTGGATATTCTGCATCATAAAAAGTAATAAAATGATCACATTTAAAATGCGGTACATGTTCATCAGTACTAATCGCATGCGCAATTTTGCTCCAGTTTCCTTGATAATAAATTGCATAATCACATATTTTTTCTCGAATCGTCATAAATATAAATACTCCTATACTATAACTATTCGCAAAAATAATGCGAATTCCCCAGATTTTTAAAATAATTTTTCTTGATGAAAAGCTACTGGTCCAAAACTTTTACGATGTATTGGCGTAATCCCATATGTTTCAATGGCTTCTAAATGTTGTTTTGTAGGATAACCTTTATTTTTAGCAAAACCATAAACAGGATATATTTCATCATAATATTTCATGATTCTATCTCTTGTTACTTTAGCTAAAATACTTCCTGCCGCTACAGAAATAGACTTTTGATCTCCCTTTACTAAAGAAACCATTTCTTTATCTATTGCTAAAGGCATTGCATCGGTAATCACAAAATCACATGCTAAATCATTTGCTATTTCTGTCATTGCTCTTTGATCTGCACGATAAATATTATATTTATCAATTTCTTCTTCCGTAACAATCTTTATTTCAAAATCTAACGCATCTTCTTGAATAATATCAAATAATTCTTCACGTTTTTTTTCTGAAAGTGATTTGGAGTCATATATAGCTGGATTTTCATAGCCAATTTCAAAAACTACCCCTGCAACAACTAATGGTCCTGCTAACGGCCCTCTTCCTGCTTCATCAATACCTAATACATATTTATTCAGGTTCCAGTATTCATGTTCATATGCATTTTCACAAATTTTATTCTTCATTATCTAAATGCTCCAAAGTAAACTTGCCTAATTTGCCTTTACGATATTCTCTTAAAAATAAGATAGCAGCTCTATCCTCGTCAAGCACATCATTATCTTTTCTTAGATTTCTCTTTTTTGCAATACATGTTAAAACATCATGAATATCAGTATCTGTATCAAATTCATATTCTTTTTCTAATACA
>ERZ1026874.1646-NODE-1646-length-11617-cov-7.596350_pt1 | contig 11617 bp, 6 predicted proteins | sample MGYA00380167_ERZ1026874 | MGnify/ENA primary metagenome ERZ1026874 (study PRJEB33269, sample SAMEA4719803) | human gut metagenome | biome: human-associated habitat; feature: organic feature; material: feces | place: Cameroon | collected 2013-10 ...
ACGCCTTCGGTGGTTCGAATCCATCTTTGCCCACGCAACGGCGCAGCTTTCACATCGAAAGTTGCGCCGTTGAGTTTTTTACAAACCATACGTACAATAAAACTGCCCACTACTCATTTTAATCTTTGTATGAATACTCCCCAAAAACATAATATCCAAAACTTCATAACCTTGTTGCTACTCTTTGTGACTGCACTGCAACTACAAGCACAAAGCCGTACCAAGGTGTTTGGCATTATAAAAGATGACCAAGGCGCTCCCATTGAGTTGGCATCGGTGCGCGTAATGGGACAAAATGCGCTCACCTTTACAAACCTAAAAGGAGAATACACCATTTGGTGCCAATCGGCAGACTCTGTACGATTAGTTTACTCCATGATTGGTTACGAAAGTCGCAAACGTTTGTTGCGCTCGCCTGGCGACTCTGTACGTCTCGATGTGATGCTACCTCCCTATGATGCCAACAAGACATTAGGCACAGCGGTAGTTACGGGACAAGGTAGACAAACTACTACTACGCAACGCATTCATAAACCTGACACTAAACTGGCTCCCTCAACTACGGGCAACGGAGTTGAGGAAATTATTGCCACACAAGCAGGAGTATCGACCCACAACGAACTCTCTTCACAATACAACGTGCGCGGTGGGTCGTTCGACGAGAATTGCGTTTATCTTAACGGCATTGAAGTGTATCGCCCCATGTTGGTGCGCTCAGGACAACAAGAGGGTTTGTCTATTATAAACTCTGACATGGTAGAAAGCATTGGCTTTTCGTCGGGAGGCTTTGAGGCTCGCTATGGCGACAAAATGTCATCGGTGCTCGACATTACTTATAAACGTCCTGAAGCTTTTGAGGCTTCGGCACAAGCTTCGATGCTCGGTGCTGGCACCTATGTGGGATGGGGTAATAAGAAGGTAAGCTTGATGTCGTCGGTGCGCTACAAAACAACACGCTACTTATTAGGCTCTACTGACACCAATGGCGAATACCGCCCTAACTTTCTCGACTATCAAGCTTTTTTGTCGTGGCGCCCTAACCAACGTTGGTCGTTAGATGTGTTGGCAAACGTGTCAGACAATCACTACAACTTTACACCACACGACCGCGAAACGAAATTTGGCACCATCGACGATGCAAAGACCTTTAAAGTGTATTTCGACGGAAAGGAAAAAGATTACTTCCGCACGCTCTTTGGTGCTGCCACACTTACACGCCACTTTAATCCTGACACATACTTAGCTTTACAATTTTCAACCTACGGCACACAAGAGCACGAAACTTACGAAATTCAAGGACAGTATTGGCTCAATGAGGCTACAACTGAGGAACAACTGGGCGTGGGTACTTATTTGGAACACGCACGAAACCGCTTGCGGGCTCGCGTAATGAACACTGGACTGCGCTTTCGCACAAAATTCACAGCACACACACTGCAAGCAGGCTTTAACTGGACACGCGAAACCATTCACGATAACTCGCGCGAATGGGAAATGCGTGACTCTATGGGCTACTCTCTGCCCTACGACCCGAATGTGTTGCGACTCATTTACAGCCAACGCTCTAAATCGGACATAACCACGTCGCGACTTGCTTTCTTTGCACAAGACACGTGGCGCATACGCACAAAAGTAGGTTTGTTTAACTTTACCTATGGTTTACGCCTTAGCCATTGGGATTGGAACAAGGAGACCATTGTGTCGCCACGCGTATCAGTGGGGTTAATGCCCTCGTTTACCGACCATTGGACTTTCCGTTTTGCCACGGGCTTCTATTACCAACCGCCTTTCTACAAAGAACTGAAGGACACTACTCTCAGTGCTACAGGCTTGGCTACGGTGCAACTTAACAAACAAATAAAGTCGCAACGCTCTATTCACTTTGTGTTGGGAGCCGACTACCTCTTTAAGGTGGCAGACCGTCCTTTTAAATTTACTGCCGAGGCTTATTACAAAGCCCTCTCACACCTTGTGCCTTACACGGTAGACAATGTGCGCGTGGTTTATTACGGCAGAAATGAATCGAGTGGTTATGCTGCAGGTGTTGACTTTAAGCTCTATGGTGAATTTGTGCCAGGTACCGACTCGTGGCTTACTTTCTCGCTGATGCGCACGAAGGAGAAGATTGGTGGATTGTGGATTCCACGTCCCACAGACCAACGCTATAATGTGTCGCTTTATTTTACCGACTACTTTCCTGGCACCACACGTTGGCGCTTCACGCTGAAGGCTGCCTTTGCCGATGGTTTGCCTTTTGGACCACCACGTAGCGAAAAATCTAAACAAACATTGCGAGCACCAGCTTATAAACGTGTAGATATAGGCATGAGTTATTGTTTGCTGAAAAATGATGACCGCCACATTCAACACGGCATTGGCAGATGCTTTAAAAACATTTGGCTGGGTGTGGACTGCTTTAACTTATTGGGTATTGATAATGTCAATTCTTATTATTGGGTGACTGACATTACGAACAACCAGTATGCGGTGCCTAATTACCTTACAGGACGACAAATTAACGCTCGCATCTCGTTTGACTTTTAAGAGAGAGAGTGCGTGTGCTGAACTTGCTTAGAAGAAAAATTACAATGAAGGACTTGGAGAGAACTATATAACAATAGTTTTCATTCCAAGTCCTTATCTGTACCATATATTTTACATTTCTGAGGTATAAAAGTACAAATAAATTAGCATTTACTTTGCTAATTAAAAATAAGGAACTACTTTTGCATCGTTATCCTAAAACAATCTTTTTACCTTAAGGAACTAATACCTATTAAAACATCGGGTGGTTTGTTGCAAAAACAAGCTACCTTTTTTTGTTGTGAAGTAAAAAGTTGAGTTCTTTTAAGAATACAAGCCCTGCTTTGGATACTGAAACGAACATTTGCCTCACGCAAATCCTACTGAACATTAAACAACGCATTTCGCTAATCCCTTATAACAAAGAATGACAAAGAAAACCAAACACCTACTTGCTACTGCAAGCATTATTGTGGCACTGATTGTGGCTTCGGCCGTGGGCGGAGCTTTTTACTTAATAGACTATGCACTGAAACCTGGTGACCGATCGCGCGACGAACAAATGGCGTGGAACGAAATAGATAGTACTTACCCTGGCATGATTGCTTGGCGCGACTCACTGCTGAAACAAAATGCTCTTAAAGACACCACGATACTTGCGCCCGATGGAGCTAAAATGCACGCTTGGTACGTGCGAGCTGACCATCCCACTGCAGCCACAGCTCTGTTGGTTCATGGTTACACAGATTGCAGCATACGCATGATGCCTTTGGGACGAATGTATAACCGCGACTTGCACATGAACATTCTGCTACCCGACTTGCGCAATGCAGGACGCACCGACGGCGACCACTTTCAAATGGGATGGTTTGACCGCTACGATGTGAAGCAATGGGCCAAGCTACTTCCCCATTTATTTGGCGACTCTGTGCAGGCAGTGGTTCATGGTGTGTCGATGGGAGCTGCTACAACAATGATGCTCTCGGGCGATGCTGACGTGCCTACTTGTGTAAAGACTTACGTGGAGGATTGTGGCTACACCAACGTACACGACCAATTTAGCAAAGAATTGCAAGAACGCTTTTCACTCCCTTCATGGCCACTTATCCCATTGGCTTCCGCCCTTTGTCAATGGCGCTATGGTTGGAACTTTGAGGTGGCTTCTGCCCTTAACCAAGTGAGTCAAAGCAAACGTCCCATGCTCTTTATCCACGGCACAGCTGATAAGTTTGTGCCCACTTGGATGGTACACCCTCTTTACCAAGCCAAACGCTCAGGCTACAAGGAATTGTGGTTGGTACCTCAGGCCGAACACGCACGAAGCTATCAACGCTATCCGCAAGAATACACACAACGCATAAATCGTTTTTTGCAGAAGACACTCAAATAAAAAATCAAAGAACCTACAAAAACTACATAGAATTTTGAACACAAAACTATCCTCTAAAACCACAACACTCGAACCCAACCAAGGAATTCCACCTCGTCTGCTCTGGATGATGGCAATGGTGAGCGGACTCACTGTGGCAAACCTCTATTACAACCAACCCTTGCTCGAGGATATACGAAAAGACCTCAATGTAAACGAGGTGCAAGCCAACTTCATCACTTTTGTAACACAAGTGGGCTATGCACTCGGTCTGCTCTTAGTGGTGCCTTTAGCTGACATGTGGTCGCGACGCAAAATTGCTGCCACAAGTATGATTCTTGCAGCAATGATGGCAGTGGTTATTGCTTTTGCTACACGAGTGCAAGTGCTTTGGGCTGCCTCGTTAGTGCTCGGGGTGTGCTCCGTTATTCCACAAATGTTTGTACCCATGGCCCGCCTTTATTCGTTGCCACAGAACCAGTCACGCAACATGGGCTACGTGCTATCAGGTTTGCTGAGCGGTGTGCTTGGTGCTCGTGTCGTAAGTGGTTACGTGGGCGATTGGTTAGGCTGGCGCACAATGTTTGGGGTAGCTGCGGTCATTATGCTGGTTTGTCTTGTAGTAAGTTTGCGCATGTTGCCTCGCATGCGTCCCACCTACCAAGGCTCTTTTGCCGGACTGATGCACTCTATTCTGCGCATCTACAAAGAACACACACTTATTCGCCTCTATTCAGTGCGTGCAGCTTTTGCCTTTGGTAGTATGATGACCGTATGGTCGTGCATGGCATTCCACTTGGCGGGTGCTCCCTTCTACGCCAGTAGCGAGGCGGTGGGCATGTTAGGACTTTGCGGAATGGCTGGCGCAATGGCAGCCAGTGGCATTGGCCGTTTCATTCCTCGCTTTGGCATTATGCGCATTTCGTTAGTGGGCAGTTTGTTGCAACTGGCTGCTTGGACTATTGCTTGGTGCTTTGCCGACAGCTACCTGGGACTTATTACTACCATCATCCTTGTGGACATTGGCGCACAATGCCACCAACTCAGCAACCAAAGTGGCTGTTTAGCTCAAACACCACGGGCTACCAATCGCAGCAACACCATTTTCATGTTCCACCTTTTTGTGGGTGGAAGCCTTGGCACGCTCTGTGCTGGTTTTGCTTGGAATGCACTGCAATGGACGGGGGTATGCCTCTCGGGAGTGGCTTTTGCCTTGGTTTCGTTAGGTATTACAATCTTATTTAGAAAATAATAAAAAAGCATAGCGAATAATGAATAGAAGTACAATTCATTATTCGCTATGCTTATTTTTTGCTTCTAAAACTTCTAAAGAAGTATCAATGCGATGTCAATTTGAGTGTAGCAGATTTCAACCCTTTGGCTGAAGCCTTTACTGTGATGGTGCCAGGCTGCTCGGTTGTAGAAATGATGGCTGACATCTGACCCGAGAATACCTTCATCTGCGGACGCTGCAACGACTCAAGCGAAGCGGGATTGCCATTGGTACCTGCTTTATAGTGTCCAGCACCCGATACAGTATACTTAATTTCGTTGTCGGCTAAAGGACAAAGATTTCCATCCTTGTCAACCACACTAACAGTTACAAACGAAAGGTCCTTGCCATCAGCAGTCAAACTGGTGCGGTCGGCTTCTAAGCGAATGGCATAAGGAGCACCCGCTGTGTGCATCTCGCGCGTAGCTGCTACACGACCTTGTGCATCGTAAGCCACAACCTTAAGTGTGCCAGGTTCGTACTTAGTGTTCATCCACATCAAACGGTAACGACGTTGACGCTTAAAGGTGCGCTGCGACTCAGCATCAGCACTGTTATAAACTGTGACGGTTGTATCCTTCTCAACCATTCCCTGACTCTTACCATTTATAAAGAGTTCTGCCTTAGGGTAATTGGTGTAAACAAAGACAGGGGTGGTTTCACCCTCACGACCAGCCCAATTCCAATGGGGTAAGATATGAAGCGTCTCGGCTTGTTTATTCCAATGACTGCGATAGAGATAATAACGATCCTTAGGAATACCACCCATGTCGATAATACCAAAGAGTGAAGCATGGCTGGGCCAATCGGTGTAATAAGGCGAAGGTTCACCCAAATAGTCGAAGCCCGTCCACACAAACTCGCCCATACACCAAGGTAAGTCGTCATGCTGAATCCAATCATCCTCGGGGAGGTTTGACCAAGAGCAATGCTCTACGTCATACGACGAAGCTTGATGATCGGGGTACTTAGCCATTGCCTTTCGCTCAACGGGGAACTTGTATACACCACGCGAACTAATGGTGGAGGCAGACTCTGTGCCAAGCAAAAAGCCTTGTGGCAACTTCTTGATGTTTTCAAGATATTTATGCGGACGATAGTTAAAGCCTGGTATCTCCATTGTAGCAGCCATACCATTATTTACAACTGCATCGGGATGATCCATTCCTTGTGTTACAGGACGTGTAGGATCGAGTTGATGACAAAGTTGCTGCAAGCGATAGGCAATCTTTGTGCCACGGTCGCCATCGTCCTGGTCGGGAACTTCATTACCTATACACCACATCACGATGCTCGGATTGTTGCGATAGTGACGCACCAAATGGTCGATATCTCGCTCAGCCCATTCGTCAAAAAATTGATGATAGCCATTCTGCACTTTCGGTGTAATCCACTCATCGAACGACTCGCCCATAAGCATCATTCCCATCTCATCGCAAGCTTGCACCAACTCGGGCGCAGGCATATTGTGTGAAGTGCGAATAGCATTACAGCCCATGTCCTTGAGAATGCGAATTTGACGACGAATAGCAGCCATGTTTACTTCAGCACCCAAAGCTCCTAAGTCGTGATGTTGACAGATGCCCTTAAACTTAAGAGGTTGTCCGTTAAGGAAGAATCCCTTGCCTGCCTCCACCTTTACTTGACGAATACCAAAGGTAGTGGTGTAGGTATCCTTGAGCGTAGAGCCTTCATAGATACGCGACTCTGAGGTGTAGAGATTAGGTGTTTCTATGGTCCACAACTGCGGTTTGCTCACCACAAACTGCTGACTGTAATGTTGTGTTTGAGCACTCTCTGCCGAACATTTATTTTGCGCAACAACATGCCCTGCTGCATCTTTTATTTCGGTCACAATGGTGTAGTCCTTCAACGATTTTCCTTTGGGAACTTTTAATTCCGTCTTTTGCGAAATGCGAGCAAAATCGCTGCCAATTTCATCGGTAATGACCTGCGTTCCCCACACGGGAACATGTGCATCTTCGGTCACAATGAGGTGAACATTGCGATAGATGCCAGCCCCTGGATACCAACGCGAACTCTCGCTTTGGTTTTCGAGACGCACTGCCAACTCATTTTTCACCCCTTGCTTTAAGAAAGGCGTTGCATCTACATAAAACGTATTGTAACCATATGGCCAATACACAGCTTTCTCGCCATTGATATACACCTGTGCATGACTCATAGCACCATCAAACACCAAGGTGCAACGCTTGTTTCCCGTGAACTCAGGCACTTCAAAAGCAAGTCTGTACCAGCCCGTTCCTACAAAGGGTAAACCACCCGTACGCCCTGCATGCTCCATGGCTTGTGTTTGCCCATCTTGTGCAATAGCCGTGTTCTGTTTATCATTGTCAATGCTAAAAGGACCATAAATAGCCCAATCGTGAGGCACGCTAACAGTTTGCCACTTCGCATCATTATAGTCGGTACGCGCAAATTGTGCATTATCAGTGCGCGTAAACTTCCAGCCTTTTTCAAGCTGACGTTCAGTGCGCTGCGCCCAAAGGTTAAAAGGCACAGATAAGAGGGCTGCACAGAACAAACATCTGGTTAAGTGTGTCATTTATCTTTTTATTTAAAATCTATTATTTGCTTGTTTTTTTAGGAACTTCATTTGCAAAAAGCCTGCATAACCTTCGAAGGCTTGCCCTGCTGTGTAAAGGCTCCCATGTCATAGGCTCCCCAATTATCGAAGAACGTGGTATACGATTGTGGACGCCAATTCCCCCACACTTCGGGTTCCCAATAGAACACGCCACTGCACACATCAATGCCCAACGCCTTAGCCTTTGTCATAAAGTCGGTTGTAACCTGTGTTGCCAAAGCCTCGTTTGCCTCGCTCTTTACACCAAACTCTGCCACAACCACAGGCACTTTATAGGTGTTGTGTACCTCCTTTATATAGTTAATGGCTTGCGTGTTCACAGTCAGCGGGTCAACGCCCTCTTGGTCCACTTGTGGATAGTGCGAAAATGCCACAGCATCGAACTTACCACCCTTAGCCTTAAACTGTTGCAACCACCATCGGTTGTCGGTTGCCTTGCTTGCCGTGTTAAGATGTAACATTACTTGGGCTTGAGGCAATACAGCCTTAGCTGCATTATAACCCGAGTTATAAAGATTGACAAAATTCGACCATCCTGTGCTGATATCGCCTTGATCGTTCCAAAGTTGTCCTGTAGGATGCAACATGCCATTGCGCGTTTCGTTACCAATCTGCACCCACTTAGGCGTAACACCCGCAGCAACCACAGCTTGCAAAACACTGCGTGTGTGTGTAGCTACTTGCTGACTCAATGCTGCCAAACTTAAATTTTTCCAAGCTTCGGGCGTTTGCTGACGCGAAGGGTCTGCCCAAAGGTCTGAATAGTGAAAGTCTATCATCACATCCAGACCAGCCTCCTTAGCTGCTTTTGCCTTTGCCACCACATCGGCAGTATTATTAAAATGGCATGCAGCATTCTCAGGATTTACCCACACACGTAGTCGAATGGCATTCATTCCTAATTCTTTCATCAACACCGGACAGGTACGCACCTCGCCTGCTGCATTGTAAAACTGCTTTCCATCGGCAGCCATCTCAGTATACCAACTAATGTCTGCACCATGCACAAAAGTGGTTGTAGTTTCGGTCGGCTCATTAGGTGTAGGGGTTGGTTGAAGTGTAGGAGTAGAAGACTCAGGACTATCACTTCCACAAGCTGCAAATGTAATGGCAAACAATGCCAATAACGAATATATTTTCTTTTTCATGAATTTGGAGTTTCGGTTATGACAAAAATATGAATTATAAATTAAGTATACAATTTATTTCAAAAGTATTTTCAAGTTCTTGTTACCAACCCTCACAACGTAGCATCCCATGGGCAATGCAAGCGAAAGTTGCGACACCTTGCCTTGATAACAAATGCGTCCGTCTGCCGAAACAATGTTAACTGCAACAGGTATGGCGGTAAGAATATTAATTTTACCATTGGCAACGCTAACACATTTCTCCGTAAACTGCAATTCGGCTACCGAAGCCGCTACAGCCTCATCAGCAAACATTTGCCAGTTGCTACCATTTGCTACCAGTTGATAGCCTTGTGGCACAGTGGTAGGTGCAGCTGCACCAATGCGTGTAATGAGTTTACCTTTATGTCCGATGGCACAACTTTCATAATACTTTGAACGTTCTGTTACCGTTACATCGCTCTGCGAATGCAGTCCTACGGCACGTCGCACAGCAATCATGTGGTTAATGGCATCCCGATCAGCTCCCACCCAATGTGGCCAAAACACACAAGGAATACCTGGCGAAGAAAGCAAAAAGGCATAAGCAGCCTGAATGTTGCCCGTATACTTATTTCCGTCACGATACGTGTCATGGTTATCAACAAAAGTCACAGCATAGCTATTGTATTTGTGGTGATGAATCATACCCGCTGGGCGCCACGTAGTTTTGTCCTCTATCCACGACATATTGGCAAAATTATTCTTTGCCAAACCGTTGTTTAAGGCAGCGTATTTCGAAGGGAAATCAAAAGCCATGCTCTGTTTTCCCGTAGCTTCAATCCAAGCAGCAACGGCATCGTAACTTCCATCCCAATATTCGCCCACCGACACATAAGGCTGCGAAGCTTGGTTGTAAATGCCCACGTATTTACCATTAAAACCTTTGCAGAAGTCGTAACGCCAACCATCGTAGCCAAAATCACCATGCAGCCAACTAAGGTAAGCCACAATATCCTGCTGCACATAAGCCGAAGTATGGTCAAGGTCGCGTGCGCCACTCCAGTTTTCGCCTGTATCTTTTGCCCCTTTAGCAGTACCATACCAAGAGCCTGCCGACTTGTCGGTATTCATTTCATCGTCGCTGCAAATGTGGTCGGTAGTGAGTTGAAACGACCCATACGTGCCAAAATCATCGGTGGTAAAATTGCCCCAACCTGTGTTTCCTGCACGATGGTTCACCACTATGTCTGCTATCACTTTTACACCATTATGATGAAGCGTAGCAATCAGCGATTTCAAATTTTCTGCCGTGCCCCAACATGAGGTTTGGTTGTTCCACTGACGCGGATGGTAGCCCACATTACTGCCACCCACAGCTCCCCCACCCTCAGCACTTGCCGAAGGAGGCAACCATACTAACGTAAAGTTTTTACCAATCTCCTCAGCTTGTTCTGCAAGTTGTGTCCAACCTGTTTGCTTTTGAGAGTTCCAATAAAAACCTTGCAACATCACATCCTCACTCTCAGTGGGGGCTTGCGCAAACATCGAAGCCGACAACAGTGCAAATAATAATACCGTAAAATGTTTCATATTGCGTAACTTAAATATAAGGAGCCCCACCCCACAAGGGATGGAGCTCTTTACTTTTTCTTAAAAACTCAACGTAATTTAATTGTTCGCCGTAATGCTATAGTTCATGTCATAGAGGTCTACTTTGATGGTAAATGATGTAGCACCCGCGGGTTCTATCAAATGCCAAGAATACTTTTCACCGCCAATCACAAACTTACCTTGCGCGGCTTCATCATCTTTTGTCGAAGCACAAAGGCAGTTGCCCTCGTTTGCCCAATCAAAGTTGCCATCTGCGCCAAAACCAGACTTTGGAGCTATCTTAAACCAATGCCAATCACCATAAGCAGGCACGGTTACTGAATATACACCATCAGCTTCTTCCTTCATGGGGTGACTCTTGTCTGTGCCTAACGCACCTATATAATAATAGGCTTCTTCAAACACAGGAGTAACGGGTTTTACCTTTACCTCAATGTTTTTGCTTACGCTTACACGCTTCGTTTTGTCAACTGAAGTCCACGCATAAACAGAGGCTTTAAGGGTGAGAGTACGCAACTCGGGGCGACGTCCAAATTCTTTGGTTACCACTGCTGCCAAATCTGCTTTAGCCACCTTACCCTCTGTGAGTGATAACGGAGTGGTACTACCATCTGCAGCTACCACATCGAGTGCTACTGAATCTGTCACAAAGTTCTCTGGTTGATCTACTGAGATTTGTGCCAATTCTAAGCTATCTGCCGTGACCGCAGCCAAATCTATGTCGGCACAAGGAGTTATGTTGAGCGTAATTTGCTGAGCATCCTCCTGTGGACTACTCTGTGGAGCCGACCAATCCGTATAATCTTCATCGCAAGCTGTCAAGCAAACCATTGCCATCAAGCCTAAAACAATTTTCTTAATCATAACCATCTTTATTTTAAGTACTAAGTAATACATTCTAATTGAAACGATTAACATTACACTGAAAAAGGAATCTTAAGCATTCCCATTAGAATGTAATACCTTAATACTTACTACTCTTTATTCTTTAATAAGTCGGAATGCGCCAGTAATGTCGTTTACAATAACCAAATAATCTGCCTCGGTCTTCACGTAGATATTTCCACCACCACTCTTAGCACCAACGCCATAGTAGCCCGACTTACAACTGGGCGTTTCGTCAT
>ERZ1026874.1647-NODE-1647-length-11606-cov-7.730500_pt1 | contig 11606 bp, 10 predicted proteins | sample MGYA00380167_ERZ1026874 | MGnify/ENA primary metagenome ERZ1026874 (study PRJEB33269, sample SAMEA4719803) | human gut metagenome | biome: human-associated habitat; feature: organic feature; material: feces | place: Cameroon | collected 2013-10 ...
GGCCAACCTGGCGAAGCGTTTGCTCGGCATCGAGCGAATCGGGGCAGATCTGCGCTGCGAGCTCGACGTTTTCGAGGGCCGTCAGGTTGGGAACCAGATTGTAGAACTGAAAGACAAAGCCCACGTCGGCGCGGCGGTATTCCACAAGCTGGGCCTCGTTGGCGGCGCTCACGTCGCGCCCGTCCACCGTCACGGTGCCGGAGGTCGCCGTGTCCATGCCGCCCAGAATGTTGAGGGCCGTGGTTTTACCGGCACCCGAAGCGCCCAGGATAATGGCAAGCTCGCCACGCTCAACCGTAAAGCTCGCGCCATCGAGCGCGTGGATACGGGCATCACCCTCGCCATAGGCTTTGATAACGTCTTTGAATTCGATATAGGCCATCGATCGGTTCCCATCTGGTCGGATAACTCCTAAGTATTACCCATTTCGCACCGACCAAAAAGGGACAGGTTTATTTTGGCAGGTTTTATATGGGAGAACGGCGGCTGTTGATAGAACGATGAGGCGACAGAGGGGCCATCCACGGAGTCAAGCCACCCGTCAAACGCAGAGGATTTATCTCGACCGTCAACCAAGTTATTCGAACAGCTGTTCGTTTCTATGATATGATGCTGCCATCCAAACAAGCTCATCCGCAGAAAGGCGGCCGCCGTGACATACGACTTCAAGAAGGAATGCAAGGAGCTCTATAGGCCCGCAAGCAAGCCGAGCATCGTAACCGTCCCGCCCATGAGCTACGTCGCCGTGCGCGGAAAGGGCGACCCAAACACCACGGGCAGCGAGTACCAAAGCGCCCTTCCGCTGCTTTACGGTATCGCTTACACCATCAAGATGTCGAAGAAAGGTTCGAGAAACATCGAAGGCTATTTCGACTTTGTGGTGCCGCCGCTCGAGGGCTTCTGGTGGCAAGACTCCCCCAGCAGCGACATCGACTATGTGCGCAAGGACGACTTCAACTTCATCTCGTGCATCCGCCTGCCCGATTTTGTCACCCAGGCCGACTTTGACTGGGCCGTCGCGGAAGCTACCGCCAAAAAGAAGCTGGACTTTTCAGCGGTTGAGCTGCTCAAAGTTGACGAGGGTCTCTGCGTTCAGTGTATGCATACCGGACCTTACGACAACGAACCGGCGACCGTGGACGCCATGCATGAATTTGCGGCAGAGCAGGGTTACGCCCTCGACTTCTCCGATGTTCGCCTTCATCACGAGATCTACCTCTCCGACCCACGCAAATGCGCGCCGGAAAAGCTCAAGACCGTAGTTCGTCATCCCATCAAGTGCGCTGAATAGTGTGGGGTGCCGTACCGTGTATCAGGTTTGAAGCTAGCCGGCCGACAGCTTCAGGTTCATCCGGTGGTTTTCTTGACGCGATTCGCCGCATCCTATAAGTTTGTTTTGCTAAAGCTGGAAAGCCTCTCAACGATGCGCAACTCCAGCTCTTTTTTTCATTCTGCATAATCAAAATGGGACGCCGTTTCCGTAGACGATGCCATCCGGAAACTGCATCCCACTCTGAGGCGATATTCTGGGTCGCGGTTTCCGCTTGAAGCATCATCCGGAAAGTAATTGAGGCGTCTTACCGTCAAACAAAAGGTGCCGCGAAAGGAAAGCGACTCGTCCTTTCACGGCACCTTATTCATGCAAAGCGTTCGAGCGTTATTCCTCGTATGCGCCCTCAAGCCGAAGCAGCCACTCTTTGCGATCAAGCCCGCCGGCATATCCGTTGAGCGAGCCGTCGGCCGCGACCACGCGATGGCACGGCACGATAATCGAAATAGGATTGCGCGCAACCGCAGCCCCCACAGCACGGGGAGACACGACGGGGTCTTCGTTTCCCGGCACACGATGCTTGGCCGCGACACGCTGGGCAATCTCGCCATACGTAGCGACCTCGCCACGCGGGATAGAAAGTAACTCGAACCAAACCTCACGCTGAAACGCCGTGCCGATCATATGCAACGGTGGCGTAAACCGAGGCTCCTGCCCCGCAAAATAAGCATTCAGCCAAGCCCAAGAACGCTCAAGCACCGAAGAAGCCGCACCATTCGCCGGGTTTACCGAAGACATCCCTCCGGCACCAGAAACCGCATCGGCACCCTCGACATGCTCTGCATTCTCTTTGAGCAGCGTAGAGCCAAAGTGCTCCTGTCCCTCAAACCAAAGCCCCGTCAAACCGCGGCCATCAGCGGCAAGCAGGATTTCGCCCAAAGGCGAAGCAAACGTCGTCGTGACCACCAGCGGCTCCTTTCAAAACTCCGCAACATAATACCGCGAATTGTGCAGACAACCCCGCAGATACGCCCGGACAGGCCCACGATTGCCCAAGCGAGGCTGTTTTCCTTTCAATATCGGCCAGCGCCCGAGCCATGGCACCCAAAACACTGGCAGCAAAAAAACGAAGGTGAATGGTTTTCCCGAGAAGTGAACGAGTAAAAACAGAGCCCCGAAGCATCCACACTTTTGGAATACAAAACCGCAGGATTCACGTGGCAAAACCACAGGAAATAGCGTCCAAAACATGCCGATGCTTCGAGGGTTCAAATAAGGTCGTTCACTTCTCGGGAAAAGTATTAGACCTCGATCCACATCAAGCCCGCAGTCACCTTAGGCAGCAGGCGCGAAGCGCCGCAGCTGCCGCACGACCCCAAAGTTACCCCAGGCAGCAGGCGCGACAGCGCCGCCGCTGCCGGCCGCGCCCCACAGCCCCCAAGGCGGCAGGCGCGAAGCGCCGTGGCCGCCGCCGGGACCAGGGCTCGCAACAGCCACGTGCCCCCACATCAGCCCAGCGGCCTCAACCAACAACGGCCCCATCGCAGGCCACTCGCAACAGCGTCACCGCAGGCGGGGGCCGGGCTTAGTTTTCAGAACACTCCGCAGACCAGTGTGGCGCCTTGTCCGCGGCTCCGAAGGAGCAGGACAAGGCGCCACACATGGTCGAGGACGTTCTGAAAACTAAGCCCGGCCCCCGCCGGACAGGTCACACTACTCGCAGAGCAGCTTAGCGATCTGGACGGCGTTGGTTGCCGCGCCCTTACGGATTTGGTCGCCGCAGCACCAGAAGGTGATGCCGCGCGCGGCCTCGGGGTTCGAGATGTCGCGACGCACGCGACCGACCCAGATCAGGTCCTGGTCGGACGTATCCATCGGCATGGGGAAGCGATCGTGCGCATCCTCGGCAGCCATATCGTCAACCAGCTTGACGCCGGGAGCGGCAGCCAGCGCAGCGCGGGCCTCCTCGACCGTAATGTCGCGCTCAAACTCGAGCGTAATGCTCTCGGAGTGCGAGCGCAGCACGGGCACGCGCACGCAGGTGCAGTTCACGCGCAGCTCGGGCAGGTGCATGATCTTGCGGCCCTCGTTCTGCAGCTTCATCTCCTCGGAGGTAAAGCCCTCCTCCTTGACGCCGCCAATCTGCGGAATCAGGTTGCTCGCCAGCTGGGCAGTAAAGGCACGCGGCTCGGGAATCTCCTCGCCACGGCCCAGAGCGGCCAGCTGAGCCTCGAGCTCGGCCATGCCGGGAGCGCCTGCGCCCGAAGCCGCCTGATACGTCGAGACGATCATGCGCTTCACGCCCGCGAGCTGATGCAGCGGCCAGGTGGGGACCAGGCCGATGATGGTCGCACAGTTGGGGTTGGCAATGAGACCGTGATGCCACTTGATGTCATCGGCGTTGATCTCGGGCACGACCAGCGGCACCTCGGGATCCAGGCGGAAGGCATGGCTGTTGTCGACCACGACAGCACCGCGCTTGACGGCCTCGGGCAGCAGCTCCTTGGCGATATCGTCGCCAGCGGCGCCGAGCACGATGTCGCAGCCCTCAAAGGCCTCGGGGCAAGCCTCCTCAATCACAACCTGCTCGCCGCGGAACTCGACGGTCTTGCCCGCAGAGCGCGCGCTCGCCAGCAGCTTAAGCTTGCCGACCGGAAACTCCTGCTCGTTCAGGCACTCGAGCATCTGGGTGCCCACGGCTCCCGTCGCGCCCAAAATAGCAACCGTGTACTGTTTCATGCTTCCCCCTTTAAAGGTCGCGGCTTTTGCCCGCACGCCGAGCAGGCCAATTATTGTTGCCAGTGTATACAAGAACGGGGCGGACACAAAACCCGCCCCGCCGAAACGAAACCGAAACGAAACGCCCCACAGTAGATTTTTAGGCATGTCCCAGAAATCTACCGGAGTGGCCCCTACTTGTGCAGCGCGGCCAGCGCGGGCTCGAGCGGCGCGCTGGGCTCCAAGTCCGCAACCTTCACGATGCCATTCTCGTCCGAGAAGGCACGGTAGATGGTCTGGATCGCCAGATCGAAGTCCTTCTCCTCCACACCGATGATGATGTTGATCTCGTCGCAGCTCTGCGAAATCATACGCACGCTCACGCCGGCCTGGCCGAGCATGCCAAACAGGTGACCGGAGATGCCGGCACGACCGCGCAGGTTGCGGCCGACGGTGGCAATGAGCGCCAGGCCCTCGACGACCTCAATCTCGAGCGGCTCGACCTCCTGCTGGATGTCGCCCACGAGCGAGTACAGAGAATCGTGCACGTCCTCTTCCTGCACCACGGCGCCAAAGCGATCGACGCCGGTGGGCATGTGCTCGACGGAAACGTCATAGCGCTCGAACACCGAAAGCGCACGGCGCATAAAGCCGACGCGGGGCTTGGTACGGTCGCGGGCCACGTTGATGGCGACAAAGCCGCGCTTGCCGGTCACGCCGGTAATGATGGGCTCGGCCTCGCCCTCGTCGGCCGTCTCGCTAATGATGGTGCCGGGGTCCTGCGGCGCGTTGGTGTTCTTGATGACCAGCGGAATACCGGCCTCGCGCACGGGGAACACGGCCTCCTCGTGCAGAACGCTCGCGCCCATGTACGAAAGCTCGCGAAGCTCCTCATAGGTAACGCGGGCGATGGGCTGAGCCTCGGGCACAATGCGCGGGTCGGCGGAATAGAAGCCCGAAACGTCGGTCCAGTTCTCATACAGATCGGCACCCAGGCACTTGGCCAGAATGGCACCGGAAATGTCGCCGCCGCCACGGTCGAGCAGCTTAATCTGGCCCTCGCGGGTCGCGCCGTAGAAGCCGGGCATGACAAAGCCGCCCTGCTGGCCGTATTCTTGCACCAGCTCGGAGGTGCGGTTCATGCTGAGCGAACCGTCATGATGGAACGCCACGACCGTCGCGGCATCCAGGAACGGCAGGCCCAGATACTCGGCCATGAGGCGGGCGGTGAAGTACTCGCCGCGGCTCACGAGCTCCTCGGTGGAGTAGCCACCCGAGCGGGCGCGCTCGGCAAAGGCCGCAAACTCCTCGCGGATGGGATAGGTGAGCCCCAGCTCGTCGGCGATATCAAAGTAGCGCTGGCCGATGTCCTCGAGCAGCTCCTCACACGACACGTGGTACTTGACGTGCGCGTTGACCAAGTAGAGCAGGTCGGTCACCTTGGTGTCGCCCTTAAAGCGGCGACCGCAGGCAGAAACCACCACAAAACGGCGGGCAGGGTCGGCGTCGACAATGGCCTTGATCTTCTTGAAGTGTTCGGCATCGGCGACCGACGAGCCGCCAAACTTGGCAATCTTAATCATGGGCTTGAGGTTACCTTTCTAAAAAGCCTCTGCGAACCTATTTTGCGCGCTCTGATACCATTGTTTCACCGATTGGGACCAAGGCATCCGAGGAGCAGTGTTATATGGGAACTTATCATAGTACACGAGGACGCACTTTATCGTGCTCAAGTAAGGTGGCAATCCGTACCGGCATCGCTCCCGACGGGGGTTTGTTTGTCTCAGACGAGCTGGGCACCCAGCAGCTCGATATCAGCTCGCTTGCAGATAAATCGTACTTTGAAATCGCTCAAGATGTGTTGGGAATGTTACTGAATGATTACACGGCCGAAGAAATTTCGGCGTGTGTCGACGAGGCATACCGCGGCACGTTTGCGAGCGAAGAGGTCACGCCGCTCGTCAAACTCGACGCCGCACCGGGCGCCGACGCCCCGCAGACCTATGTGATGGAGCTCTTTGGCGGTCCCACGAGCGCCTTTAAGGACGTCGCCCTGCAGATGCTCCCCCGCCTGATGGCCCGCACCTCCGCCAAGGACGGCGGCGCCGAGCGCATCATGATCGTCACTGCCACGTCGGGCGACACCGGCAAGGCCGCACTCGCTGGTTTTGCCGACGCTCCGGGCACGGGCATCACCGTCTTTTATCCCGAGGGCAAGGTCAGCCGCGTCCAGAACCTGCAGATGTCCACGCAGGAGGGCGCCAACGTCGCCGTCTGCGGCATCCGCGGCAACTTTGACGACGCCCAGAGCGCCGTCAAGAGCATCTTTGCCGATAAGGAGCTTGCCGAGCGCCTCGAGGCCGCTGGCACCGTGCTTTCGAGCGCCAACTCCATCAACGTCGGCCGTCTGGTGCCGCAGGTCGTCTACTACTTTGCCGCTTATGCGCAGCTGCTGCGCGCCGGCGCCATCGAGGCCGGCGACGCCGTGGAGTACTGCGTGCCCACCGGCAACTTTGGCGATATCCTGGCCGGTTACTATGCCAAGCGCATGGGCCTGCCCGTCGCCAAGCTCGTCGTGGCGAGCGACAAGAACAACGTGCTCGCCGACTTCTTGACCACCGGCGTCTACGACCGCAACCGTCCGTTCTTCACGACCATCTCGCCGTCGATGGACATCCTTATTAGCTCCAACCTGGAGCGCATGCTGTACTTCCTGTCCGATGGTGACTGCGAGCTCGTTGCCGGCCTTATGGAGCAGCTTGCCCAGACGGGCCGTTACGAGGTTCCCGCCGAGCTGCTGGCCAAGATTCAGAGCGTGTTTGGCTGCGGCTGGGCCAGCGAGGACGAGGTCCGCGCCGCTATCAAGAGCTGCTGGGACGCCAACGGCTACGTGATCGATCCGCACACCGCTTGCGGCTATCACGTCTTTGAGAAGGTCGCCCCCGCCGAGGACGCCAAGGCCCGCGTGCTGCTTTCGACCGCCAGCCCCTACAAGTTCCCGCGCGCCTGCTGCGACGCCCTGGGCCTCGACGTTCCCGAGGACGACTTTGAGGCTATGCGTGTGCTCGAGCAGGCCACCAACACGGTCGCCCCGACCCAACTCGCCGAACTCGAGTCCAAGCCCGTCCGCTTCGAAGACGTCTGCGACGTCGACGAAATGGCAAGCTACGTAGAGTCCGCCGCCAAAAAGATGGCCACCAACTAAACCCCTTACAAGGCGCCGGCGAAAGCCGGCGCACCTTCTTTTATTCAGATACCCTCCGGGATGATGACGAACGAACATGCGGGTCTGCCTGTTTAGTTCGTCGCGAGTTCCGCACGAGCCGGAAAGCACTTAATGTGCTTTCCGAGCGAGCCAGGACTGTCCGAGCAGCGAACTAAACAGGCAGACCGCCCAGGAGACTCACATGATCAAGATCACCGTACCAGCAACCAGCGCAAACCTAGGCATTGGCTACGACACCCTCGGCATGGCCGTCAGCCTCTACTCGCACTTCACCTTCGAGCGCGCCGATAAGCTCACCATCACGGGCTGCCCCGAGGAGTTCCAAAACGAGAACAACCTGGTCTACGTGAGCTTTGTCGATGCGCTGGCCGCATGGGGCGAGCCGGCCTTCCCCGTCGCCATCGACATCCAGACCGACGTGCCCGTCGCCCGCGGCTTGGGTTCCAGCTCCACCTGCGTCGTCGCCGGCATCATGGCTGCCGCCGCGCTGACGGGTCACACCGTCGACCGCGCCGAGCTCGTTCGCATCGCCACCGAAGTCGAGGGCCATCCCGATAATGTTGCCCCCGCCATCCTGGGCGGTGCCGTCTGCTCCTTTACGCCGACCGACTCGCTACCCCAGTGCCTACGCTACGAGGTAAGCGACAAGCTGCGTTTTATTACCGTGATTCCGCCCTACGAGGTGCACACGAGCGAGGCACGCAAGGTCGTGCCGCAGGAGATTCCGCTCTCCACCGCCGTGTGGCAAATGGGTCGCATCGCCGGCATGACGCGCGGTCTGGAGACCGGCGACCTAGACCTGATCGCCGCCGCCAACGACGACCGCATTCAGGAGCCTTATCGTCGCCGCCTCATCCCCGACTACAACGCTGTGCGCGACACCTGCCTTAACGGAGGCGCCAAGACCATCTGGATCAGTGGCTCCGGCTCGACCCTCATGGCCGTGACTGACGACACCATCGTGGCAAAGTTCCTGCAGGTCAAGCTGCGTGAGCAGTTCCCCAAGTGTGACACGCATATTCTGACGTGCGACACCGAGGGCGCTCAAATCGAGTACCTGTAGACATCGCCGATCGGTCTGTCCGGGCCGCCCAGGGGCATCCCCTTAAAACCGTCCTCGCACTTGAGGCCCGCTTATCCTGCTCCTTCGGAGCTGCGGATAAGCGGGCCTCGTGCTGCGGAATGTTTTTAAGGGGATGCCCCTGGGTGGCCCTATGGCAACGTGATTAGCGATGTCTACAGGGACCCACGCTTCGAAGGGGCGCCGGGCTGAAATTATGGCCTTTTATTGATAGGGGCTCTTGCTAGGCTGGGGCACTTATTAGAGGCAGGCCTCGGCGATGCGCTTTTTGAGTTCGTCGATGCCGGTGCCGATTTGGGAGCTTGTGATGATTACGTTTTCGGCCGGGACGTTGAGCTGCTTTTTGATGGCTGCTGCCTGGCGAGCCTGCTGGGTGCGGCTGAGCTTGTCGGCCTTGGTGAGGCAGACGATAAAGTTGAACTCGTTGCCCTGCAGGTAGTCGATCATGTCATGGTCGAGCTTGCTCGGGTCGTGACGAATATCCACCAGCGACACGACCAGGTTAAAGCTGCGCTCCGAGTCGAAGAAGTCGCCGATAAGTTCTGCCCAGCGGTCACGCTCGGCCTTGGAACGACGGGCGAAACCATAACCCGGCAGGTCGACGAAGTGCACGTCGTCGGCCTCGAAGAAGTTGATGTTGCTCGTCTTGCCCGGCGTGCTCGAAACCTTGACGAGGTTCTTGCGGCCAAAAAGCTTGTTCATGATCGACGACTTGCCCACGTTGGAGCGGCCGACGAAGCTCACCTCGGGGCAGGTGGACTCGGGAATCTGCGAAACCTTGCCATAGCTGGCAACGAACTTGGCAAGCTGGTAGTTAATGGAATCGGCCATGGACACTCCTTGGTCGTAGGTTCTTACAAAAGAGCGCGCTAATAGATAGCAGCGATACGGCGAACGATATCGAGCGTAATGCCACTCGCGGTGCGGGCATACTCGAACAGGTCGAACTCGCGGTCGCAAATCGCATCGTACGCCTCGTCACAATTATCGCTGATAGCGCGCAGCACCAGGCAATCGACACCATTTTTAGTTGCGACATGAGCAATTGCCGCGCCCTCCATGCCGACACAATCGGCGTGCGTCGCCTCGATAGCGTCGTTGCGCATGGCGGCGCCCGTCACAAAACGGTTGCCCGTGGCAATCGTGCCGACCAGGAATTGTTTGGCTCCCTCGTTCGAAGCGGCTGCATTTGTCGAAGCGTTGACAAAGCCACGCTCAGCAAGTACATCGGCAGCGATATCGACCAGCGCAGACGTCGAGCCAAACTCCTCGAGCCCCGGTGCAGACTCGGCGATAAGCGCGGTATCGGTATCCAGATAGCGCAGGCACTTGCCAATGACGATATCGTCAATATGGAGCTTGGGATTCAGGCCACCTGCGATACCCGAAAGCACAACTGCCTGTGGAGCATACTTGCTAATGAGGTGCTGCGTCGCAGCAGCGGCGTTTACCGTGCCCATGCCCGCCGTCGTGGCGACAAGCGTCAGGCCGTCGAACTCACCGCTCACAACGGTCAAGCCTGCCTCCTGTGCCTCGCAAACGTCGCTCAGCTCTTCCTTAATCTGCATGATCTCTTTTTCGAGTGCACCGATAATCGCGATGGTAGCCATGCCATTCCCCAAACCTATACGAAATTCTCAACCACGGTATGGTACCAGCATTTTGTTTGACCTCGTCAAACGAACACGCTAGGCCAGCGCAGCTCGCGTATCAAACAGAGCCTTTGCAATCGCAGCCGTGACCTCGCTCGAGCGGTCGCTCCACGGCATCGATGTCATGATGCTCATGACATAGGTACGGCCATCGATGTCGATAAGGCCCGCATCGCATGTCGAATAGCAACCATCCTCGCTAATCCAGCCTGCCTTGTTGCGCACCAAGGCTTGGTCGTCCGCAATGCCGTCACGGATAAACGATCGGGCCGTAGAGGCCAGAAGGCCCGACAGCCATTGTGACGTCTCGGTATCATGGCTCAGATACTCGCTCATCTCGCACCACAACTTGGCCGAGGTGCGAGGACAATAAGTGGGAAAATCACTCATCGGGTCGAGTGCGGTATCGTAATCGACGCCAAGATCGACAATCCAATCCTCGTAACCGACACGGTCAAACGCCGCACGCAACGCGATAAACGAATCGTTGTCCGAATTAACGACCGCGGCCTCGATCAGGTCGCGAACCGTCAGCCAGCCCATACTGTAGCCGCCATAGGTGCCCAGAGTATCATCGAGCGATACTTGCCCTGTCTCGACCAGTGACTCGCAGACGTAGAGTACATAGAGTGCCTTATAACTGCTCGCACCGTACACCTCGGCGTCCGCGTTATACGTCACGCCCTTGCCGCTCGATAGGTCGTAGAACACTACGCCCACATCCCCCAGCTTCTGCGCCTGACTCAAGGCATCTTGGAGCACGGCGAGGCTCTCATCCTCCAGGGCGGGGATCTGGTCATCTACCAGTGAGAAGGTTTGCACGGTATCGCCTGAGGGAATATCGTTAAAGTCCGCCTTCGAAAGCCTCGTCTTGAGACTCGCCGTCGACAGGGTTTGGCTTGCGGTGGCTTTAGATTCAGAGACCTTTTTGTTTTGCGTCTGCACCGTTGACGCATCTGAGTGTACCATTCGCTCCGACGCGTAGGTTTTGGCGGTAATTCCGAGGATAATAACCGCCAACGTCAGCATCCCAATGACAGCAATCTTCGTCACGCGGATGCGAGCGTCAGCGAGGCCACGCGAAGACGTGCCCTTCGTCTCATATCTGCTGCTATGCTGCGGCACATACTCGTCCCGCGATGCGTTGTTTCGCACGTGGTCTCCTGACTGCTACCGTTTATATACGAGCAGCATAATACCGAGCAGGCATTTCTTTCCAAAGATATTCAGCGGCGTTTAAGGCGTCTTTAAAGAAACCACAGGCGTTTCTATGCAAATACACCGATTCTGTTGCGCATCTCCACCCAAAACGCAGTTGCGGCGGAATAGTTCCTATTTGGGCGGCATAAGCCGATACACAAGAACTATTCCACCGCAACTTGACGGGGCTCTTTGGCAATCAACTTGGTGCCCAGGGGCACTCATTTAAGTCTGTCCCCAATGAGTGCCCTTGGGGAACGAAAATGGCACGCTAGCCGATGGCCGACCTGAGCTCCGCACGGCGCTTTTTCATGCCGGTCATAACGGCATTGCGCAACTCGGGCATGCGCGCGGTATCCATCTGGGGCACGCCCTCGAGCTTATAGGGAATCCCCAGCTGCTCATACTTGACGACACCCATCGTGTGATACGGCAGCATCTCCAGGCCGACCACGTTAT
>ERZ1026874.1648-NODE-1648-length-11601-cov-7.604192_pt1 | contig 11601 bp, 8 predicted proteins | sample MGYA00380167_ERZ1026874 | MGnify/ENA primary metagenome ERZ1026874 (study PRJEB33269, sample SAMEA4719803) | human gut metagenome | biome: human-associated habitat; feature: organic feature; material: feces | place: Cameroon | collected 2013-10 ...
ATTATATATTATACATATTTCAAAGTCAATATTATAATTATTAGCCTGACGAATTTTTCTGTCAGGCTTTTTTGATAAAACAAAAAGGGCGGATAATCCGCCCTAAAATTTCAAAAAGTATGAATTACTCAGCAAAACCTGACTCAACGAGTGCTACAAGACCGTCAACAGCCTCAGTTTCGTCTGAACCGTCAGCAATAACCTTGATTGTTGTACCGCCAATAATACCAAGTGACAATACACCGAGAAGGCTCTTTGCATTTACTCGTCTTTCTTCCTTTTCTACCCATACAGTTGACTTGTACTCGTTAGCCTTCTGAATGAAAAATGTAGCCGGGCGAGCGTGTAAGCCCGCTTTGTTCTGTACTAATACTTCCTTAACATACATTTTAAAATCCCTCTCTTGCCATATAATTTAACCCGTTTTGTAATCCGACTGCTTTCTGCAATCTTTTAATAAATATTATAGTATTTTTTCAAAAAAAGGTCAATAAGTTAAATAATTTTTGGTTTATTACTCACATACAAACAAAATTTCAAGTCGGTAGTTGTGCAATATTACTACAAGATAAATTAAGTTATATTAAGTATTGCTATATATTATTTTATATATGCAAATTATTGCTGATTTTTAATCCTGATTTTCAAGCCTTTCGAGCAGTTCGGGGCGCTTTGCTCGTGTTACCTCTATGCTTTTTTCCTTTTTCCACTTCTCAATGTTTGCGTGATGACCGCTCAAAAGCACTTCGGGCACTTCTTTACCTCTCCAAACCGACGGCTTTGTGTACTGCGGATGCTCAAGCAAGCCGTTAAAATGGCTCTCCTCGGTAAAACATTCGTTGTTTGAAAGCACACCCGGCACCATTCTTGAAAGTGCGTCCGTAAATACCATTGCAGGCAATTCACCGCCTGTCAGCACATAGTCGCCTATTGAGATTTCCTCGTCAATAAATTCATCAAGCAAGCGCTGGTCAACACCCTCGTAATGACCGCATAAAATACACACATTCTCTACCTTGGCTATCTCCTTGAGTCTTTGCTGAGTAAGAGTTTTTCCCTGCGGCGACATATAGACAAAATGCGGTCTTTTGCCGATTTTCTCACATATATCCTCAAAACAAAGTGCAATCGGCTCGGCTTTCATCAGCATACCGTTTCCGCCGCCGTACGGTGTATCGTCAACTCGTCTGTGCTTGTCAAAGGCATAATCTCTGAGTTGGTGGCAGTGAATTTCAAGCGCACCGCTTTTCTGCGCCCTGCCGATTATGCTGTCGCCAAGTACAGGTGTGAACATTTCGGGGAATAAGGTTATTATATCAATCCTCATCGTCAAATATTCCTTTCATAGGACGAATAAGCACATATCCGCCGTCAACATTTGTTTCGGTAATAACCTCGTCAATAACAGGCGCAAGATACTTTTTGCCGTCTGCATCGGTAATCTCGTAAACATCGTTTGCACCCGTACGCAAAACATCTGTGATTTTGCCGTAAACTGTTTCGCTGTCGGCGTCCTTTACCTCAAGACCTATCAAGTCCTGCACAAAGTTTACACCCTCGTCAAGCGAAATGTCCTCTCGGTCAATGTAAACTATCTTGCCTCTCATTTTGTCAGCCTGCTCGATTGTGTCGATGCCGTCAACCTTGCAAAGCACAATGTTCTTGTGCGGGCGTGACTTTACCTTAATGCTCTCTCTGCCCTGCTCGTCAAGGTACAGCTTTTTAAAACAGCACAAAAACTCCGGACTGTCGCACCAAGGGTCAATTCTGAGCTCGCCTTTAATGCCATGAGTACCTACAATTTTTCCGCTGTCAAGAAATCTTTTTTTCATATATACACCATCCGTAATTTTCTTTTATCCGATTACATATTCTAACATATTTTTCGGCTGTGGGCAACTATTATATATGACTGTGCATACTAATAAAAATCTCGCTTATAAGGTCGGCGATATATTCTTCGCTCTCTGCCATTCCGCCTCGCACCCACTTTTTAAGAATACTCGATACTCCGCTCTCCGTAAATGTATACATATAGTCGAGCTTAGTCTGCTCAATATCCTTTTTGCCAAATGCCGTACAATACTCCTTTTTCAGCTCCCCATACATTTCGTCAAGCAGCTTTGTAGGAATATTATTTGTAAAAACTATCTTGTAAAAATCGGAATACTTGCGCACAAACCTCACAATGTATAGGAAATTCACCTTGCCGTTTTGAGTGAATTTAGTATTGTAATCCCTCAGCTCCTCAACATAGCTTAACTCTATTTGCGAAATCATATCGTAAACATCGGTGAAATGGTGATAAAAAGTAACCCTGTTCACTTCTGCCTGCTTGCATAGCGAGGTTACGGTAATTTTGCTCAAAGGCATTTGCTCAAGCATATCAAAAAGTGCCCGTTTAAGCGCCTTTGTAGTATTTTTAACTCTTTTATCCATAAAATTTCACCTTAGATTTTTTGTAAAAATAAACAAATTTTATCCATTTGTAAAATAATTTACATAAAAATTAAAATTAAGTCTTGTATATTTGTGTAGAATATATTATACTATAATCATATAATTAAATCAAGGGAAACACTTTAAAAGCATATTGTATAAATTGCGGATTTATCATGGCAAAAAGCAAGCAATATGCACCCTTTTTCCCAAATTTCTTAAAGAAAAGAGGATAAATAAATGGCTTTTAGTTTAAATGACGAAAGAACTCCGCTTGAACAGTTTTTGCAGGGCGAATCTGTTACAGCTTATGAATTTATGGGCTCTCATTTTGTAAACTGGGGCGACAGGGACGGTGTTGTGTTCAGAGTATGGGCACCAAACGCACTTTCCGTATCCGTTGTAGGTGACTTCAACGATTGGAACCCCGATGCAAACTATATGTATAAAATTGACAATTCAGGCGTATGGGAATTGTTTATTGAGGGTGTATGGGAATATGCTTGCTACAAGTATTGCGTAGAAACTCCGTCAATGCAAAAGGTTATGAAAACCGACCCGTATGCTTTTCATTGCCAGACAAGGCCCGATAATGCATCTCGTGTATATGAAATTCACGGCTATGAATGGAACGACAGCGAGTGGCTTGAGCATAAGAAAACTCACCCGCACAAGAACGCTCCTATCAATGTATATGAAATGCACGCAGGCTCATGGAGAAAATATGAGGACGGCAATGTATTCAGCTATAAAAAGCTCGCAGAAGAGCTTATTCCTTATGTAAAGAAAATGGGCTACACTCACATTGAGTTTATGCCGCTTACAGAGTATCCGTTTGACGGCAGCTGGGGTTATCAGGTAACAGGTTACTTTGCGGCAACTTCCCGTTACGGTACTCCTAAAGACCTTATGTATTTTGTTGACAAATGTCATCAGGAAGGTATCGGCGTTATTCTTGACTGGGTACCTGCTCACTTCCCTAAGGACGAGCACGGTCTTGGCAGATTTGACGGTACAGGCTGTTATGAATATGAGGACTGGAGAATCGGCGAACATAAGGAATGGGGTACATATATCTTCAACTATGCCCGTTACGAGGTAACAAGTTTCTTGCTTTCATCTGCTATGTTCTGGCTTGACCAATACCACATTGACGGCATCAGAGTTGACGCCGTTGCGTCTATGCTCTACCTCGACTACAACCGTAAAGACGGCGAGTGGCTTGCAAATATTTACGGCGGCAGAGAAAACCTCGTTGCTGTTGACTTCTTGCAGAAACTCAACACTGTTGTGCATATGTTCCACCCTGAGGCAATGATGATTGCCGAGGAGAGTACAGCATGGCCGAATGTTACAGGTTTCCCACCAAAGGATATGGGACTTGGATTTGACTACAAGTGGAATATGGGTTGGATGAACGATATGCTTTCATACATCAGCCTTGACCCGCTTTACAGGAACTACCACCACGATACACTCACATTCAGTATGGTTTACGCATTCAGCGAGAGCTTTATGCTCCCTATCTCGCACGATGAGGTAGTTTACGGCAAAGGCTCGCTTATCAATAAAATGCCGGGACTGTATGATAATAAATTTGCAGGCGTAAGAGGATTTCTTGCGTATATGCTCGCTCATCCGGGCAAAAAGCTTATGTTTATGGGCAGTGAACTCGGACAGTTTGACGAGTGGAATTCTACCGAACAGCTCCAGTGGAACTTGCTCGGATACGAAAAGCACCGTCAGCTTAATCACTTCTTTGCAACAGCAAATAAATTCTATTGTGACACACCTGCAATGCACGAAAACGATTACGATTGGAACGGTTTTCAGTGGATTGCGCTTGATGATTACAAGCAAAGTATTATTTCATTCAGAAGAATTGCGTATGACGGCAGCGAGGTTATTGTTGTATGCAACTTCCAGCCAATGCTGCGTGAAAATTACAAAATCGGCGTGCCAAAGTACGGCGTATACAAAGAAGTTCTCAACTCAGAGGCAGAGGAATTTGGCGGTTGCGGCATAGTAAACGAGGGCGAAATTAAGGCTCAGGATGTGGTAGATCACGAGTTGCCGTATTCAATCAACATTACTCTTGCTCCGCTTTCTGTAATCTACATTGAGCTTGACAAGGAACTGCCTGCACCTGAAAAGCCAAAGAAGAAAAAGACAACAAACCGCAAGGCAGCCGCACTCAAGAAAGCAAAAGCAGAAAAGGCTGCAAAGGCTGAATCAAAGGAAGATACTAAAACAGAAGTTAAGACCGAAGAAGTAAAGGCTGAAGAAGTTAAAGCTGAAACTGTTGAAGAATAATATTGGATTTGGCAAAATCAGTATATCAAGGTCATTTTTGTCCGACCTCTTTATAAAAGGAAATGCAGATAGGGTTCACTCTATCTGCATTTCCTTTTTGGCTTGTGCGTTTAACACACAAAGTTTAGTTTAATAAATCCAAAATTTAGGTCAACCCTTTTTAAAGGGTTGCGGGTTTGGTCAGAGCCCATAAAATAATAAAATTGCAAGGATTTTCAAAAAAACAAATAGTTGCAATTATATTATAAAATAACTAAACTTTAGAGTAATCAAAGCTTTAAAAAAAGCAAAAGTCAAGACTAATGAGTGGCAGAAAGGTAGAAAGTTACACTTTACCCTCAGTAGAGAAAAGATATTCTAAAGGATACAAAAGTTTGTAGGTGTTGCTAATTTGCCCTTGAAAAGTGGCAAATTAGTAGTTTAGTAGCGTAGCTTTTCCTTTGTTGCTGTCGTAATTTTTAGGCTCTCGCCGATGTGTTCAAGCCACCAAACAGCAAGCCGTTTGGCTATTAAAATTTGCGATAGCATAAAGCATTTGTGGGCGTTGCCCTCACCCACAACCTTTAAAAAGGTTGACCAAACTTTTAACTCCGAGCAGAAAGTTTAACTTTTGCTTTACTTTGTTGCCCGACCGAAATGAAGTTAAACCACAATTAAAAATCACCTCTGCAAACAAATCGCAGAGGTGATTTTTGTAACTATTTATTTGCTAATGGAAGAGCGTTTCTTTAATACATATAATACAGCCGCACCGGATACCATAAGAACGGTGAACAATACTGCATATGATGCCTGTCCGGTTTTTACTGTTCCGTTTGAGCCTGCGTTTTTGCCTGCTGTATCGGCAGTTGCCGGAGAAGTTGCGGCGGCTGTTGTACCTGTCGCAGAAGTAGCGCCCGTTGCAGGTGCAACTGTTGTTTCCTCTGTGCCACCGCCTGTTGTCAGCTGAGTTTCAGGTACATATTCACTTGCCTTTACAAGTCCACTGTAATCATACACCGCTTTATTGGAATCAAATGCCTCATATGCCTTAGCCATAACCGCCGGGTTGTAGCTGTTTACATTAAAGCCGGCATTTGAAAGGTCAAGGTCGGCTACAAGCATTTTCTCGCCTGTCATTGTTTCTGTTGTAAGGAAAACAGAGCTTACGCCGTTTGGCTCGATAATTGTAGATTTACCGGGATAAAGCATACTGTCCTCATATCCGCTTGTGTTTACAAGGTCACAACTCAAAAGAGCCATATTATCTCTTGCAACGATAGATGAAATTGCGTTGTTATAAATAAAGTTAGAACCTGCGTAACCTGTTGAGGCTGTTGGATTGACAAGTATTTTACAGCCGGCAGCAGCATAATATCTTGCAAGTTCAGGATATGCGTAGGTATCCATACAAATGCTTATGCCCATTGAACCCCATGGTGTATCTACAATAAGTGGCTTTTCGCCCCATGTTGCCCAGTCGCCCTCAACAACCTGAACCTTTCTGTACGAGAGAGTTTCTCCCTCTGGAGTTGCTACAAAAGCTGAATTGTATGGGTGCTGTTCGTCATTAGGGTTTACCTCGGCTGTACCGTAAATTACATACATATCGTTAGCCTTTGCAACCTCGGCAATCAAGTTAGCGTAGTAGCCGTCTGTTGATTCTGCTGTTGCAACTATTGTTTTCCAAATTTCCGAATCAGGGTCGCTTGTACTTGCATAATCTGCAAGTGCCATTTCAGGGAACGTAATAATATTTACACCCTTTTCCTTTGCCTGCTCAATGTAGCTGAGCATTTTTTCTGTGTTAGCCTGTTTGTCTGCCCACTTTGGATTCATCTCAACAACAGCAACTGTCGGAGAATCTGTTGTTGCAGGCTCTTTTGTAAGTGAAGTACCTTTCTGTGCAAGTTCCGAGTACCATTCCTTATAAAGGTTTGGCTGATAAATGTCCATATCCACAAGTTCGTGAGTTACTGTATCAAGGTCAAGTTCGGCTGTGCAAAGTGAAGTTGTGCTGTCCTCTGCGCCTGCATATACCTTAATAATATAATCTACAAGGTCTGAACCTGTATCAATAAGCGATGACCACATCGACCAAATTTTTCCGTACTCTTCGGCGGTATTCATACCCACAACCATTGAGCCTCCGCCAAAAGTTCCGCTCTTGTATGTACCGCTGAGATTTGCAGAGGCTACATAAAGTCCTGCTTCATACACTACATTATAAAGACTGTTGCGGTTGTAGTCTTTCCATGTTTTATTATAATATGAATTGGTGTAATCGCAATAAACAGCGTCACTAAAATTATACTTTGCTGTATAATCCTCAGCCTCAAGCGCTGCGGAGCTTGCAATCATAAAGCAACCGTCTGCGGAATAAATTCTGCTAAGCTCAATTAAATCGGCGGCGTCATCACCAACAAACAAACCGACCTTACCAAACTTTGTATCAAAATACACCGGAGTGCTGCCTGCCTTGCACCAGCTGTCCTCAGCAGATACAGTCATCTTTTGATAGCTGTCAACCTTGCCGTCAGGAGTGCATACAAAGGAGGAGTTGTATGCGTGTGTGCTGTCATTTTCAATAGATTCGGTAGCACCATATACAATATACATATCGTATTTTTCGGCTAAATCAGAAAAATAAGCGGCTGTATTGCCTGTTTTTGACTCTGCAAGCTGAACGGTCATTGGTGTAGTTGAATTTGTCATATATTCCATACCGCTGCTGTAACCTGTAAGCGACATTTCAGGAAATACGATAATATCTGTACCGTCTGCGTCAGCGTCATTAATCAACTTTGTCATAGCCTCAATATTGGCTTTCTTGTTGCCCCATTCAGGGTTAAAGTTTACAACGCTTACCTTTGGATCTTTTGCGGTCTGAGCGTCAGCGGCAAAACAAATTGCGGTTGACGGCACAACCAAGGTAGCGGCTACTGCGACAGATGAAATCACTTTCACTTTCTTTTTCATAAATCTTCTCTCCCTTTCATATGCAGATAAAACAAAAAGCGCCTGAGTTATACAATAACAGCAGACACCTTTATCTGAAAAATAATGAAATTGTAATTCGCCTATCAATTAATTCACTATGCTTATTATACCACTTTGCAGGTAAATGTCAATTTAATAATTGCAAGAATTGTAATTACAACTTGCAAGACAAAATTGTTTACATTGCATAATTACTGCATTATGCAATGTGCTAAAAACCAATTTGCATAATTCGGTAGTTGATATTTCATAATTGCTTTCGCTAAACCAAATCACCATAAAACCTTCAACCGTTACAAAGAAACAAAAACCTCTCGATTACAAAAGCAGTAACCGAGAGGTGAGTTTTTAATAATCTAAAATTAAAATCAGCTGATTTTTGAGCCTGTTTCCATATCGTCCACAAAGATAACCTTAACATCTTCACCGCAGGTAGCAGCAAGAATCATTCCGCAGCTTTCAACACCGCAGAGCTTTGCAGGCTTGAGGTTTGATACAAGAATAATCTTTCTTCCGATAAGGTCGTCAGGTGTATAGAATTTTGCGATACCCGAAGCAACGGTTCTCTCTTTTACACCGTCAAAGATTGTGAGTTTCAAAAGCTTTTTAGCCTTTTTAATCGGCTCGCAAGCCTTAATTTCGGCAACTCTGAGGTCAACCTTGCAGAAATCGTCAATGCCAATCTGAGCCACGCCCTCGATTTCTTCTTTAAGCTTTGCTGTTTTTTCGTCAACCTGTTCGTTGTTTTTGATGATAGAGTTAAGCTCCTCGATTTCCTTTTCAACATCAATTCTCGGGAACAAAGCCTCGCCCTTCTTGACTGTTACATCAAGCGGAAGAACACCGAATTTATCGGCATTTTCATAAGTAGCGCACTTCTCGCAAGCGCCAATCTGCTCAAGTGCCTTTGGCATTGTAGTCGGCATAAATGCAGAGAGAAGTGTGGCTGTGATTCTGATAGTTTCAAGCAAATTGTAAAGAACAGTTGCAAGTCTTGCTTTCTTTGTTTCGTCCTTTGCAATCACCCACGGTGCAGTTTCGTCAATGTACTTGTTAGCACGAGAAACTACCTTGAAAATCTCAGCAAGCGCATTGTTAAGCTGAGTTTTGTCCATAAAATCATCAACGCTTGACTTGAGTGCAGTAGCTGTTGCAATGAGGTCATCGTCAAACTCGCCGCTTTCACGCTCTGTCGGCAATGTACCGCCAAAGTATTTTTCAACCATTGCAACGGTTCTTGACACAAGATTGCCAAAGCCGTTTGCAAGGTCGGAGTTAATACGGTTTATCATAATTTCGTTAGAGAACGAGCTGTCTGCGCCGAGTGCCATTTCACGAAGAATGTGATAACGGATAGCGTCTGCGCCGTATCTCTTGCCGAGTACAAACGGGTCTACAACATTGCCGAGTGATTTACTCATCTTCTGACCGTTAAAAGTAATCCAACCGTGAACCGCAAGGTGCTTTGGAAGCGGCAAATCGAGAGCCATAAGCATTGCAGGCCAAATGATAGCGTGGAAACGCATAATATCCTTGGCAACCATATGCACATCGGCAGGCCAGAATTTATCAAAATCATTATAAGCGTCGTTATAAAAACCAAGCGCAGAAATATAGTTTGAAAGTGCGTCAATCCACACATATACAATATGCTTATCGTCAAAAGTTACAGGAATACCCCACTTAAAAGTAGTTCTCGACACACAAAGGTCCTCAAGACCAGGCTTGATAAAGTTGTTTACAAGCTCTGTCGCACGGGTTTTCGGCTGTAAATAGTCTGTTTCCGTAAGTAATTTTTCAATTCTATCGGCAAAAGGTGACATTTTGAAGAAATATGCCTCTTCCTTAGCCTCTGTAACCTCTCTGCCGCACTCCGGACATTTGCCGTCAACAAGCTGGCTTTCTGTCCAGAAGCTCTCACAAGGTGTGCAGTATTTACCCGAATACTCGCCCTTATAAATGTATCCCTTATCGTAAAGTTCTTTAAAAATCTTCTGAACAGTCTTGATGTGGTAATCATCGGTGGTTCTTATATATCTGTCATAGTCAACATTCATAAAGTTCCAAAGGCTCTTGAAGGTTTTAACTACTTCGTCAACATATTCCTTGGGAGTCACACCCTTTTCGGCAGCTTTCTGCTCAATTTTAAGACCATGCTCGTCAGTACCCGTAAGAAACATTACATCATAGCCCTGCATTCGTCTGTAACGAGCGATAGAGTCGCAAGCAACAGTTGTATAGCAATGTCCGATATGCGGATTGCCTGACGGATAGTAAATTGGTGTCGTGATGTAATACGGTTTTTTCTGACACATAAAAAATTCCTCCCTTTTCAGCAAATGAGCTGTATATATTATTATACCAATATTATACAAAAAATGCAATAATCAAAGTAAAACTAAACGGCAAAAAGTGTAAAACCTCTTTTTAAATCCGACAGTATAACTTGATTAATAATTTTTGCTTTTCCCATTTTACATAAATGAAAAAGCCCGATTTACACCGAACTTTTTATTTTTATTATGTATTTTTCAATAAATATTTTTAATTACATAAATTCAACTTTGTATTCATTAAAGCAGCCAAGAAAATTAGTAATAACATTTTTGGCGTTATCTTCTACTGTATCATACAGTCCCTCTGTTTTTGCTTTTTCAAGTCCATCTTCTTTTATTTCCTCAATCAATGACTGATACTGTTCAAAATCTATCGGATTCAATATATTGTTTTGCTCATTGCAAACCATACTATCATCCCAATATATTTGATTACTGTTTATTTGTATATCAGGCAATGATACATATATTTTTTTACTGTCATTGTCAACCTTGATATTTATATCGTCCACATTGTATCCTGCCTTAACACTACCGGTACAAGTAAGCTCCACATGGTTTGTTGTACCAAAAACAGGAATATCGTCAAACATATGTCGGGTATAATCCTTTCCCTTTGTTACCTCATACTTTCCCTCGCAAAAGGTCAGCTCTCCGATTTTATGTATAGTAGCCTTAACATCATCAACAGTTACCCTCGCCTTTTCGGTTTCTCCGGGAAGTTTTAAATCAAACGCACTATCGTTAGTAGCCGGTACGGTTTTTGCTCCGCCCAGCGGATATTTGCCTAAGTAGTAACCCCCAAAAAAGGCAGCTATAATTAAAATCAACGGAATTACTTTTATAAAGATATTTTTTAATTTTTTCATCATTATATGGTCCCCACTTAAATCCATGCAGTAATCAGCGTAAACAAATAAAATGCTGCAACTAAGCCAATAATTATTAAAGTGATATTTCTGATTATTTTCACTTTTATTATCCCCCTTAAATTATTATCTTTAAAATTCAGCGTATTCCCTTTCTAACGCTAAATTCACCAATCAGCCAAAATAACTAAATTAATTTCATTTTACCACACAACTCGCAAAACTTCAACAATATACAACAATAGCTTTTTGTATTCAATATATTTTATAAAAGAATATCATATTTATTAAGCATAGCTTTAATTTTTGTGTTGCAATCAATTCTCAAAAAGCATTGATATGAGCAGTAATTTTTGATATTGTAAAGTACAGATAAAAATTTTATAAGAAATTTTTAAAAAAAGTCTTGACAACGGGATATAAAAGGTGTATTATAATAGAGCTGTAAAGATAAAGCAATAAGCAATATCTAAATATCGCGGGATAGAGCAGCTCGGTAGCTCGTCGGGCTCATAACCCGAAGGTCGTCGGTTCAAATCCGGCTCCCGCAACCACTAAAAAGTCGCTTAAACACTAAGTTTTAGCGACTTTTTCTTTTTTGTAAATATCTTTTGGCTCTCTGTCAATAGTTGGGGTAATCCGAAAAATGAAATAGAGATATTTAA
>ERZ1026874.1651-NODE-1651-length-11595-cov-16.054939_pt1 | contig 11595 bp, 6 predicted proteins | sample MGYA00380167_ERZ1026874 | MGnify/ENA primary metagenome ERZ1026874 (study PRJEB33269, sample SAMEA4719803) | human gut metagenome | biome: human-associated habitat; feature: organic feature; material: feces | place: Cameroon | collected 2013-10 ...
CATTTTGGCGAAAAACGATTCCGAAGGAATTCCGATATCATTCCGAAGGAACACAACCCCCATTTTGGCGCCATTACTAACCTAAAAAACACTACTATCATGGCAAAAATCACTCCCATTGACATCATCAAAGGCATCTCGGGTAAGTTTGGTGGTGGCAACTCAAAAGAATACTTCGCTACCAACAACAGCAGCTACAACATCCACTTTGCGAAGCGCGTCAACGAGTTTCAGGGTCCTGCTACCGTAAAGCAGCAGGAAGTCTGCGCTCGCTTCAAGAGCAAGCAGAAGGCAGTTGCCGATTGGCTCCGCGCCAACCGCCCCGCTAATGGTCGCCTTGCAACCGCGGACTACAGCGTAGCGCTCTACCTGAAAAACCGCTACAAATTTTCGAGCATCAATCAGGTTATTTACAAATACCTGAACGAGGACTTGCAGGTGGTACTCCCAACACGATCGACTCCGACAACGGCGAAGCCCCAGAACCTGCTCCCTCGCAGCCTGGCAATAAGTCCCAAGGCGTTAATGTAAATAATATTCACGCGCCAGCCTAACGGGTGAGACTGGCGCGTGAAAAATCTTAATAAATCTATCAAATATCGTGCAGAAAAACATTATGAATTTTGAAACCCTACCTAACATGGTGATCCTTAAAAATACATCCTTTACATTCGTTAACCACGATTTAAGAAAAATTTCAAGTGACAAAGTGACACCTAAGTGATTGATTATCAAGGTGCTTTGGTGTCACTTGTCACTTGTCACTTTCGCTATGTTTTCACTTTTTACTACCAAATAGGAAAAATGTTCTTAACCACGGATAATTTACTATTCACATATTACCTGTTGCATGAATTTGTGCATAACTTTGATGGTTTTTAAACACCTTACCTCAAATCTCCATGTCAAAAGTTAGCAACGTATGTTTTTTCTATCCTTATCTCCTTAAAAAATCAAAAGAAAAAGAATATCAGGCACTTTTGTCTGTGCGTGACTTTCATTTTGTCAGCATTTATGCGTAACTTTGCACCGTTTTGGCTGATAATTAAGCAATCAAGCCAACATGCCGAAAGTTATTGGCACAGATCAACCCTAAAGAAAAATAATAAGAAAAAATAGACAATGAACAAGAAATTGTTGCTTGCCGCAGGTTTGGCACTTATGTCAGCTGCTGCCTCGGCGCAAGAAGTGAAATTCTACAACACGGGTCGCAAATGGAACTCGTCGTTCGATGCTTTGCTCAATGGCAATAGCATTCATCGTGTAACGCGAAAGGGTGCAGAAACTGTCAGTCCTGAAACGAATCTTCAACTCCAGGTTACAACCATCGTGGGCGGTGCTGAGGTTGTGGCAGATTTTGCCATTGCCGAAGGCTATCAGGCAGAAGCACCAACCGACCAGTTGGCAGTGATTACAGCCCCCGCAAGTTTTATTAAGACTTTGGCTGCACGTAGCGAAGTGCTCTATGTGAACAAGAGCGAGCAACTTTTTCCGACCATGCATTTGGTACGTACCGAAACGGGTGTGACCAAGGTGACTGAGGGCGCAGGACTCGACACTCCCTACGATGGCACGGGTGTGGTTGTGGGTGTGATAGACCAAGGTTTTGAGTTTAAGCATCCTGCATTCTTGAACGCTTGCAAAAAGTGGGGTAGCAGTGCTACATCAGGTATGCTGAAAAACTCTGCTCCATTTAACGACCCTAATGACAACGAAGGACATGCCACACACGTTGCCAACATTGCTGTAGGACGTAAGGTAGAAGGTTGCAACTATTATGGTGTGGCAACAGGGGCCGAACTTTTGCCTATGATGTCGAACTTGTCTACTTCGTCGACCATGGCACAAGCTGCAGCCATTAAAAAGTATGCTGAAGGTGAGGGAAAACCTTGGGTAATCAACATGAGCTTTGGTTCAAACTCAGGTCCGCACGATGGTAGCACAGATACCGACCAAAATATGGATAAACTCAGCACAAAGGGTGGTATTTTGGTAGGTGCTATGGGTAACTCGGGTGCCGAGAAACTCCACGTGATGCACAAATTCACAGAAGATGGCGAAAAGGCTTATTTCTACATTAAACTCGACGACCAACTCAACACCAACAGCGTGGTTTATTCAGAGGTGTGGTCTGCACAAGAGGGCGAAGACTTGTTCACCATCCGTCCTGCCGTGTTGTCGCGTGGGCAAATTTATTATCCCACAGACGTGCAGTTAAATGGTTCTGGTCAGGTCTTAGAGGCAGAGGTGTCTCCTTTCAACAACCGTCAGTATGCTAAATACTCAGGCTACTTTAAGCAGTTGCTCACCAAGATGGGACTGACAACAGGCGAGTTCGTGTGGGAGGTTGAAGGTAAGGCTGGTGCTGAATGCCACGCTTGGCTTAACACCGACATTGCTGCAGGCTCGTTTGCCAAGATTAAGATAACAATGGACGACAAGGTTTACACCACCCCCGAGGGCGACGGAAACTATGCCACAGGTGCGGGTGCTGCAAGTATTCCGAGTTCAATTTCGGTAGCCTCTTATAACAATGCTACAAGCTACACCTCACTCAATGGTAACTCTTATTCATACGCAAGCTTTGTGGGCGAAGTTGCCGACGTTAGCAAATTCTCAAGTCGTGGTCCTTCGCTCAGCACCGACCCCAAGGCATTGCCTACGCCTACGATTGCAGCCCCTGGTGGTGTGGTGATTTCGGCTTTCTCGAAGAAGTCAAAATTGTTTAGCACAGATGCGGCTGAGAATGTATTGAAGGTAACGAGTGGTGGTAACCCCTTCTATTATGGTGTGATGAGTGGTACGTCGATGGCAACTCCTGTTGTGACGGGTATTATTGCTTTGTGGTTGCAAGCCAACCCCGAACTTACGAGTGACGATGTGGCTGCTATTTTGCAAAAAACGGCTCGTAAGGATAGTTACACCGGTCGTAACCTTACATGGAGCAAAGAATGGGGTTATGGCAAGATTGATGCTTACGAGGGTTTGAAAGAGGCGATTCGTATGCGTACAGATGGTGTGAACCAAACACTGAATAGCGCTGCTCCTGTAACTTTGCAGAAGGGCAACGATGCATGGAAGGTGCTCTTTAACAACGATGAGAGCTATGCCAATGTGCGCGTAATTGCAGCTAACGGTCAGGTGGTTTATGCCCAACATGTAGTTGCTCCGCAACATGGCGATGAATTGGTGGTGAATACACAGACACTTGCACCGGGTGTGTATGTGTTCCAAGTGAGCACTACTGCAAGCACTGTGACTCGCAAGATGATTGTGAAGTAAGAGGGCTTAATTTCACGCATTATAAATAACAAAGGAGGCAAAATTGTTTCGGCAATTTTGTCTCCTTTGTTTTGATAAAGGGGGTATATTCCTTAATTTAATCCAGGCTCACTAATCAAACACAGGGTTTTACTGGTGTTCCTTAATCCTTCCCCTTATTTACATTTAGCAAATGCTGCTCATACAATTCGTCGATAATACCATCAGCCAAGCCTATAACGGGCACATGGATGTAGGAGGCATTGACAATGTGGGCTATGCGCAGAAAAATTTCGGCAGCAGGCACAATTACGTCTGCACGGTCTTCCTTCAAGGCGTATTGAGCCATACGCTCTTCTACGGTAAGGGTGTTGAGCTGATTGTAGACGGCTTGCACAGAACTGATGGGCATACGTTGTTCGGCTGTGTTTTTAACAGCTGCCATGCGATAAATTTTATTGATGTTGCCCCCTGAACCGATAATGTTGATGGGCTTGTCGGTGAGGGTGAGCATGGTGTGTAAATCATCTTGCATGCGTGCCCATTCGTCGTCGCGCACCTTGCCCGTGAGCAAACGCACCGTACCAATGTTATACGACACAGAACTTTGCAGCTCACCATCCATTAAAAAGTTGATTTCAGTAGAACCACCTCCCACATCGACATAGAGGTAAGCCCCCTTGCGGTCTTCCATACACTCAAGGTGGTTGCTATAAATGATGCGTGCCTCTTCTGCGCCCCCAATAATTTCGATATTGATGCCTGTGTCGCGATTGATGTGACGGATAATCTCGGCACCATTGCGTGCATCGCGCATGGCTGAGGTGGCACAAGCACGATAGGCACATACATCATATATTTTCATTAAATGGCGGTAGGCCTTCATGAGTCGTTGCAGTTTGCGTGCCTTGCGTTCGCTAAGTTCTCCGTCTTTAAAAATATCGAAGCCCAAGCGAAGGGGCACACGAAGCAGCATTATTTTTTTGAACTTCGTTTTGTCTTTTGCATCGCTACTGATGCTTTTTATTAAAAGGCGCACAGCGTTCGAGCCAATGTCGATAGCGGCATAATTAAGTCTTGCCATATTTCTTAAAAAAATCGTGGTAAAATATGTTTTGAGGGCATGCTTATTTTTATTAGAACCACCCATTACTTAGTTTCGTTCAGCAGCGCCTTGTAAATCTCCTCTTGCGAGCGGAAGGGCACATTCTCTTCGGTTTGCCAAGGCAGGTTTCTGCCAGTGCCATCGACAATGCGTCCTTGCATGGTGTCGCGCAGTGCAAAGTCGATAACCCTTTCTAAGTCGCGTTTGATGGTGGGCGAGTAAACGGGGGTTACCACCTCCACACGGTTGTTAAGGTTACGTGGCATCCAGTCTGCCGAACCAATAAACATTTTGTTTTCGCCTGCAGCGCAGAATTGGAATATGCGAGCGTGTTCCAAGTAGCGGTCGATGATGCCGACAATGCGAATGTTGTCGCTCTTGCCCGGAATGTTCGTAACAAGCGAACAGTTGCCACGCACAATTAAGTCGATGGGTACTCCATTGGCTGAAGCCTCATAGAGTTTCTTTACCATAATAGGGTCGGTAATGTGATTTATTTTTATGCGGATGTAGGCAGGTTTACCCGTGTTGTGGTTTTTGATTTCGTCGTTGATGAGGCGCACAAATTTATTGCGCATTTCATTGGGCGACACAAGCAATTCTTTATACTTCACGGGCGAGTAGGGACGTTCAATAAAATTGAACACTTGGCGCACATCGTGCACAATGTTTTTATTTGCCGTCATTAGCATATAGTCGGTGTAGCAACGTGCGTTGCCCTCGTGAAAGTTACCTGTGCTCACTACGCAGATGTCGGCACCTTTGCGCATGCCAATGTGGGTAATTTTAGAGTGAACCTTTAAGCCCTCTACACCAAATATTACATGGATGCCCACCTCTTGCATTTTCTTAGACCAACTGATGTTCGAAGCCTCGTCAAAACGTGCCAAAAGTTCGATAACCACCGTAACTTGCTTGCCATTCTGTGCAGCATTGATAAGCGCTTTAACCACCTTAGAGTCGTGAGCCAAACGGTAGAGCGTGGTTTGAATGCTTTTCACCTCTTTATGCACGGCTGCCTCTTGCAAAAGGCGGATGTATGAGGCAAAATCGTGGTAAGGCACGTGTATGTAGCGGTCTTCTTTGCGCACAGCCTCGAGCAGTGAGGTTTCGCCCATGAGTTCGGGTTTTAAAATGGGTGTCCATTGGGCATACTTGAGGTCTTTGCGTCCGCAGTCGGGAAAAGACATGAGGTCGCGGTGATTTTGGTAGCGTCCTGCTGCCAAAATGGTGTCGAGTTTGTCAACGTGCAATTTTGTGAGCACACGTTTCAACACATCGCGTGGCATGGTGCTGTCGTAAATTACGCGCATGGCTTGTCCGCGTTTACGGCTTTTCACGCCCTTCGAAATTTTTTGCATCAAGCCCGTGCGTAGGTCGTTGTCAATTTCCATTTCAGCATCCTTCGTAAACTTAAATGCGTAGGCTTCGAAAATGTTATAATTGAGTCCTGCAAAAATCAAGGGCAATGAGCAACGTACCACATCGTCGATGTACATAATGTAGCTCTCGCCATCGCGGTCGGGCAGTTGCACAAAGCGACCTACGAGGTTTACGGGTAATTGCAATAAGGCGTATTCGGGATGTGTTTTATCGCTTTCGCGACGCATTTTTACAGCCATGTAAATGCTATTGTCGGGCTCGTTGTTCAAGTCTTTCAAAGCCGAAAACCACACGGGAGCAATGTAACCATCGAGTTGCTTGTAATAAAAATTGCGCACAAAGTGGCGTTGCTCGTCATCGAGTTCTTCGTCGTTTACCAGGTTGATGTGTTCTTCTTTAAGGTCTGCGCTTACTTGTTTGATAGCTTTTTCATATTCCTTCGCATATTGCGTGTTGAGTCGATTGATTACCTTAAGTGTGTCGATAGCTTCGTGGCGCTCATTGCGAGTCTCTTTGTCATCGCACTCGGCAATGCGATTGAGCAAAGCCACGCGCACACGGAAAAACTCGTCTAAGTTATTCGAGTAAATGCCCAAAAAACTCAAACGTTCGAGCAAAGGCACATGCTTTTTTTCTGCCTCTTGCAAGATGCGTCGGTTAAAGTACATCCAACTTACGTCGCGTGGCACGTATTCTTTATAAACGGTTTCTTTCTTTTTCATAACAAACTCGGTTTTTTTGTTTTACGCTGCAAAATTACCCCGCACTTGTTGCAGCCATGTTACGCCCGCGTTACGAAATCGTTAAGGGTGGTTGGGGATATGTAGAATGTTCAATGACCGCAAAAAAAATACATAGTCAGAAAGCCATTAAGTCATACGTGGAAAATATCTTACACACAAATTTCACGTTCTTGCAACCACACTGTAACATACTCTCCCGACCTTTGCACCGTAAATCAAAACAAGGATAAACTTTCAAACTTAAAAAACTATTAAAAGTTATGCGAAAGAATTCAATCAAGGTCGTAGCATTTGCTGCTCTTACTGGTTTTGCACTTGTAGGCACACTCGCTTCATGTAGCGATAACGACACACCCGACAATCCCACAGCCGACACACGCCATTGGTCGACCGATGGTGGACTAAAAGCTGCCGATAACCTTCTCTTCGACGGCAATCAAATTGGCAATGGCGATAAGGAATTTGTGTTCACTGGCAAGCAAACACTAAAGCGCGGCACCTATACTCTTAAAGGTTGGGTGTACATAGCAAAGGGTGCAGAACTCACCATTGAGCCAGGAACCATTATCAAGGGTGACAAGCAAACTATGGCAACCTTGATTGCCGAACGAGGCGGTAAAATCATAGCACAAGGCACAGCCGATGCGCCCATCGTGTTTACTTCGGCACAACCTAAAGGTCAACGCAAACCTGGTGATTGGGGCGGCGTGATTCTTTGTGGTAATGCACCTCACAATGCTGGTCAAGCACAAATTGAAGGTGGACCGCGCACAAAGCATGGTGGTAACGATGCACACGACAACTCGGGCGTATTGAGCTATGTGCGTGTAGAATTTGCAGGCTATCCCTTTGCTACCGACCAAGAAATTAATGGCATTACATTCGGTTCGGTAGGCGATGGCACCAAGGTAGACCACGTGCAAGTGAGCTATTCAAATGATGACTCTTACGAATGGTTTGGTGGTACCGTTAACTGCAAAAACCTTATTGCCTTTAATGGTTGGGATGATGACTTCGATACTGATAATGGTTTCTCGGGTCATGTGCAATATGGTCTTTCGGTTCGTGATCCGCGTATTGCCGATAAGAGCCAAAGCAATGGTTTTGAAAGCGACAATGATGCCAGTGGTTCAACTGCTTCGCCTGTAACCAATGCTATATTCAGTAACATGACCTTTATTGGTCCGCGTCAAGTTGATGTCAACTTTGCTAACAATGCCGACTACATTACTGGTGGCAGCATGAATCCTAACAACGGCTCAGGTCTTGGTAAATATCAATCAGCCATGCAAATTCGTCGTGGTTCACGTCTTAACTGCATTAACTCTCTCGCTATGGGGTGGCCCATTGGTTTGATTATTGACAGCGAAAAGGGTGATACACGCGAACAAGCACAGCAAGGAAACATTCGTTTGCAGAATGTGTGGTTTGCCAATATGGGTGTAACAGGTTCGGATGCCAACAAAGAATATCGTGATATACGCGTTAACTATGTTGAAAAGAAAGCTGTAGTAGATGAGTCATTACCTTCGTTCTCAAGTACCTTCTTCTTGGCTCAGCAAGGCAATCGCGTGGCAGACATGAATACGCTTTTGCTCACAGGTAAATCGCTTATTGCTGGTTTGAATGTAGACTTTATGCCTACAGCTACCAGTCCCTTGCTCAATGCAGCCTCGTTCGATGGTGTGAGCAGCGCTTGGTTCGACAAAGTAAGCTATATCGGTGCTTTCTCTTCAACTGCCGATTGGTTGCAAAAGTGGACAAACTTTGATCCTGAAAATACGGATTACTAAACAATATCACATTCCCTTTTAACGTAAGTAATTTAAGAGTGAATTGTCGTTTATTTGCTGTGAACTATCACCTGATTCGTGCTTTAGACAATGCAAAAAATAGCATGCAATGCTCTTATGATTACTTACGTTATGAGGTTTTGCTTGATACCTCAATTTAAATCATTCCCCCTTTTAGGAGCGAGATAAGGTAGCCAGGTATGTGAATAAGGGTTTATCCTAAATTCACATGCCTGGTTATATGTTATGTTACAACCCAAACGAGTAAGAGACGTTAGCAGACATGAGATTTTTTAGAACTACCCTTAACTATTTCTTAATCATCTCTCAACGCAAGCTTCACAGTTTGTATTGAACTTTGCAACTGAAAACCAATACACACAAAAAAATGGATAAACAAAAACGACTATTTGTAGTGATGCTTGCACTGTTGCAAACTGTGGCAATGTGGGCAGGCGTGTTTCGTGGACGCGTGGTTGATGCCAAAACGGGCGAGGCACTGGTAGGTGCTACACTACAATTGGTTCAAACACGACAAACCGCGGTGAGTAATGCCGATGGAACATTTAGTTTCGACCGACTTTCGGCACGCAACTACACTCTTACTGCCACCTATTTAGGCTACAAACAGCGCTCGCTCGTAATTAATCCTGCCAAGTGCGACACTGTGATGGTTATTGCCATGAACGAAAACGAAAGCGAATTAGGTGTTGCCACTGTAATTGCACAAGCTAAGCGCAACACCGAAACCGCACAGGTAGCAACACAACGCCAAAGTCTCTTGGTGCAAAATGGTGTTTCATCACAGCAAATAGCTAAGACGCAAGACAAAGATGCCTCTGAGGTGATAAAGCGCGTGCCAGGCATTTCTATCATCGACCAAAAATTTGTAATGGTGCGTGGGTTGTCGCAGCGTTATAATAACGTGTGGATAAATGGGGCTGCAGTGCCCTCAAGCGAACCAGATTCGCGTGCCTTCTCGTTTGATATCATCCCTTCGTCGCAGGTTGATAATATGCAAATCATAAAGTCGCCTGCACCACAATATCCAGCCGATTTTTCGGGCGGATTTATACTTATCGACACCAAGGATGTGCCCAATGCCAATTCTGCCAGCATACAGGTGGGTACATCGGTGAATGACCAAACACACTTTAGTAATTTTATATCAGCCAAAGGATCGGGCACTGATTTCTTGGGTTTTGACAATGGTTTGCGTGCTTTGCGTGGTGGACTGAGTGCATACATGAAACCCACAGCAGGAGGCAAAGGTATTGATTTGCTCAACAATGGTTTGAACAATAGTTGGACCACACGTAGTCGTCACCCTTTACCTGACTTTAATTGGGCAGCCAACGTCAATCGTTCGCACAATTTTGCCAATGGCGCATTGCTTGCCATGCTTGCTTCTGCCAATTATAGCAACACACGTAGCACGTATGCCAACATGGAGAATGCTTTCTTCGGTGCCTATGACCTTACACACGATGAGAGTGTATATTTGCATCGATATACCGACAATCAATACAATCAAAAAGTACGCCTTGGTGCCATGCTAAATCTCACCTTCGTGCCAACTCGGGGGGTAGGGCGCTATGAGTGGAAAAACATCTTTAACCAATTAGCCACTGACCGTTACACCAATCGTGAAGGAGTTGACGCACAGAGCAACCATGTGCGCGAGGCAGAATATTACTATTCAAGCCGCACTACTTATAATACTCAATTCACGGGTAAATACCTTTTCAATGACAGCCGTTTTAATTGGAATGTAGGCTATGCTTACGCAAATCGCCATTTGCCCGACCGTCGACGTTACAGTCTTGACGACCAGTTAGAGCAAGGACAGATAGCACTGACTACGGGTAACAACCTTTCGCGCGAGTTTACGCAACTCGATGAGCACATCCTTTCAGCCAATGCCAACTATCGTTACGACTTTTCGCACGGAACCTTCCGTCCGCAGCTCTTTGCTGGAGTATATACCGAATATCGTACACGCGCCTATCACACGCGAAGCTTTATTTATGCTTGGGACCCTACCGACAACCTGTTGCCACACGGATTTCGTAACCTTGACCTTCCTACCCAGCTGTTACAACCCTCTAACTATGGCGACCAAGGACTTTATTTGCTCGACGACACAAAACTCACCAACGACTATAGTGGTACCCATTCAATTACCGCAGCCTATGCAGCTGCCAATTTACCCTTTGGAGCATTCAATGTATATGCAGGCTTGCGCGTAGAACATTCGCGTATGGCGCTCAAGAGTAATTTGAGCGACTATGAACACCGCACCCACACGCGCCATTATAATGCAACCGATCTTTTTCCCTCGGTGAATGCCACTTATAAGTTTGCCGATGTTCACCAAATGCGTTTGTCGTATGGCAGATCTATAAATCGCCCAGAGTTCCGCGAAATCAGTACTTCGGTCTTCTATGACTTCGACCTCTCGAGCAATGTGCAAGGTAACACCGAATTGCAAGCGTGCTACATCGATAATATTGACCTGCGCTATGAGTGGTATCCAGCAGTAGGCGACCAAATCTCCTTGGCAGGCTTCTACAAGCACTTTGATAGTCCCATAGAATGGAGTTATACGGTGACAGGTGGCACAGATGTTTGCTATTCTTTTGTCAATGCACAAAAGGCACACAGCTATGGCATAGAACTTGATGTGCGCAAAAGTTTAGCTTTTATGGGTTTAAAAGATTTTACCTTGGTTTTTAATGGTTCAGTCATAAAGAGCCGGGTAAGTTTCCCTGCAGGTTCACTTCAAGCCACGCGCCCCATGCAAGGTCAGTCGCCTTATCTTGTCAACCTCGGCTTGTTTTATGCTCATAAGCAGTGGAACGCCTCAATGCAATATAACCGCATAGGCAAGCGCTTGATTGGTGTGGGACGTAACTTAGGTGCAACGGGCGATCAAACAGTGAATATTCCAGACTCTTACGAAATGCCACGCAACTCGCTCGACCTCTCAGCTTCGGTAGCTTTGGGACACTTCAGTCTAAAATTAGGTTTGCGTGATGTATTGGCTGAGCGCGTAGTGTTTAAACAGTTCAACAAAGTGCAGTTGCCCAACGGCACAAGCAAAACCGTTGAGGAGGTTACGCGCCGCTATCGTTCAGGTCGCGACATAAACCTTGCCATAACATACAAGTTTTAATGTAAAGGAAAAAAACGAAGCATTCATATCAGAGTGCTTAGCCTCTCATCAAATAAAAAAGAACTCACACCGCAGCGTCTAAAAATAACAGACATTGCGGTGTGATTTGTTTTATGAGATGTGTTGAATAGTATA
>ERZ1026874.1652-NODE-1652-length-11593-cov-10.590050_pt1 | contig 11593 bp, 10 predicted proteins | sample MGYA00380167_ERZ1026874 | MGnify/ENA primary metagenome ERZ1026874 (study PRJEB33269, sample SAMEA4719803) | human gut metagenome | biome: human-associated habitat; feature: organic feature; material: feces | place: Cameroon | collected 2013-10 ...
GGAGATGTGTATAAGAGACAGACTGTACATCTTCAAATTTCATATCACATCTTTTTAATATTTTCTTTCCCTTATCAGTAACTAATAAGAATACCTTTCTAAGTGGAATCATATCTTGAACATTTAAATTAAGCTTATCAAATAATCCTTCACATAAGTCATAATCACATAAAACCTTTCGTTCAACATATCTATTTTTATTCATTTTATTACCCCTCATAAAAGTTTAATACCATCACATTCTTTTGCATTTCTAAGCTTACTCACTACCTCTTCCTTTGTAATATCAATCCTACCATTTCTACATCTATTTAAGATTTTCATAGATTCATTAGGATATCTTGATAAAATTCTTAAATACTTAATACTCCCCTGATCTAATGCTGATTTATTAACAAACTCATTTATTATATTGTTTATATCATATCCTTTTTTCCTTCTTTTGATTTTTTTTATATAATTATAACAATCGCTTTCCAATAAATCATAAACAATATATTTATTGCTGCTTATATAAATTATTTCATTCTTATCCCTCTTTAAACTACTTTCATCAACTCGCCCTAAACATATTTCATATCTTTTCATGCTTCTTTTAATTATTGAAAAATAGATTTCCAAATCTAATAAGCTAAGAGTTTCTTGAGCCTTTTTTATAATACGAGAGCCTTCATCTATTAAATAATCTTCAATATAATTAGTACCTTTATTATTAATAATTTTATTTATATAATTTTTATTCTTTTTTATATCAACTTTATATCCCTCAAACTCCCTGCCAATTACACTTTGAATTCTTGGTATAATAGCTTCTTTGCCATCTAAAAGCCTCTTATGTGCATCTGATATTAACTGAATTTGCTCACTAACACTTACTTCAGTATTGTCTTTAAATTTTTCATCACTTATGATAATGCTTCTGTTGCTTAAATACTCGTAAATATCCATGAAACTATCCTCCTATTTAAAGTATTCATCTAAAAATATTTCCCGGTATTCAACATCTTCCAAATACCTAATTATCTTATTTATAAATACCTCTTCATTCCATGGCTGCTGCTCCCAATAATATTGAAGCCCTATCTGCCAGAAGCTCTGGGGAAACATAATAAAATACTTCATAATCTTTAGTTCATCATCTGTTACCTCTAGTACTTCCCGATAATTATTAATAATTAAATCTCCAGTTTTATTATTCCATTTACCATCCTTCATAACTCTTATAAGCAAAGATGCTAAATCATGTATATGAGTATCTAATATGCAATAATCGAAATCTATTATATTTATCTGCTGATCTTTATCAATTAAGATATTATGATGGGCAAAATCATGATGGCAAAAACCTCTTTTCTTTACTTCTCTATCCATAACAGCAAAATATCCATTTCTCTCAAGACCCTTTACTGCCCTTTGTCCTCTCTCAATTTCATTATCTATATGCTCTAAATAAATCCTATCAAAATCGCTTTTGTATGCCTTTTGATATATTCTTTTTCTAAAATCTAATATTTCATTACATCTTGTGTTAAAAACATTAACCCATGAATACCATCCAATTCTTGGTCTCATTTCCCTATTCAAATTAAACCCTTTACTGCATTTATGCAGCTCTGCTAGTTTTATTGCTATAGCTTGAAGCTCAACAGGATTATTGAAATTACTCACTCTTGAAGGTATCCACTTAGTGATATAAGCATAATCTTCATCTATTTTTATATACTTATTTCCTACCTTATTAGGCAGTATTTCTGGTATAGTTTTAAACTGTCTTTTTTGTAAATGCTCTATGGAACTTATAATAAAATTAAAATGAGGAAAGTCATACTTTATATTCTTTATACAATATTCTCCCTCATCAGCTTTCACATTATATGAATTTTTAACCTTTGATATTGACCTAATATTAATACTATAGTTTTCTTCCACTATATCTTTTATTTCATTTATATCCATTAATGTCTCCTAAACATTCTCTCATCTATATTATATGAATATCCATATTTTATTGTGTTTCTATCACATTAATTTAAAATGATAATATTTTATTGTATAAGGTTTTTTTAGGAGGCGCTTATTTTTGAACTTTTCTATTGATGCTCGTGGTATTAATTTATATAAAGGCTCTGGAATAGGTACTTATATTGAAAATTTAACATTAGAACTCCTTAATATAGATAAAAAAAATAACTATACAATATTTTGGGCTGGTGATAATTTTCAAAAATATAAACGTAAAAACTCCAAGGTCATATTAACTTCTAAAAAACATAATTTATTCTTTGAAAATTATTACTATCCTAGCATACTACAAGAATATAATATTAACTTACACCATATACCACAAAATGGTATGGGTTTATCAAACACCTATAACACTCCTTCCATCGTCACTATTCATGATTTAATTCCCTATATTATGCCTGAAACCGTTGGCAAAGGTTATTTAGAAAGATTCCTCACTGATATGCCCTTTATAATAAAAAACTGTCATGGTATATTAACTGTTTCTAATTATTCTAAGAAGGATATCTTAAGATTTTTTCCTAACTGTCCAGAAGATAAGATATATGTTACTCCATTAGCTGCTAACACTTTATATAAACCTCTTCCTAAAGATAACTGTAAAGATTACATTAATAAAAAGTATAAAATCAGTACTCCTTTTATTTTATATTTAGGTGGCTTTAGTAAACGTAAAAATGTTTATGAACTTATTTTATCTTTTAAAAATATAATATCCTCATTAAATAAAAATTACTCTCTTGTAATATGTGGATCCCTTAAAGATGAAGGCCTCCGTCTAAAGGAAATTACTAAAGAGCTTCTTATAGATGATAAAATAATTTTTACAGATTTTGTAGTAGATGCTGATTTGCCATACTTCCATAATGCTTCTGACCTTTTCGTCTATCCATCTTCTTATGAAGGATTTGGATTGCCTATTTTAGAAGCAATGAGCTGCCAAACTCCTGTCATAACATCTAACACTAGCTCTATTCCTGAAGTGGCTAATAATTCAGCTATTCTTATTGATCCTTTTGATAAATCTGCTTTAAGTGAAGCAATGTTGAGAGTACTAAATTCACCAAGCCTTCTTGCTGAGTATGGTGAAAAAGGTTATAAAAACAGTCTTAAATTTACTTGGAGTAATACCGCTAAACTTACTCTATCAGCTTACATTGATATACTAAGGGAAAACTAATTGACATATAAAATAAAAGGGCTTAGTTACCATAATAACTAAACCCTTTTTATTTAACCTAAATATTAACTAGCTGTTAATTTTACATTTATTGTTTTACTTTGACCATTTCTTATTACTTCAAGAGATATTTCATCTCCCTCTTCTTTACCATTCTTTACTGCTTTAAATTCATCAAATGTTGTTATTCTATTTCCATCAGCTTTAACAATTATATCTCCAGCCTTTAACCCAGCCTTTTCAGCTGAAGAAAATTCTGTTACTTCAACTACATATAATCCTTGTTCCATATTTAATTGCTTAGATAGTGCTTCATCAATAGTTCTCACTGAAATCCCTAAATTTAATATTGGCTTTGATAATGATTCTATCTTATCCTTTATATCATTTATTGGAATTGAGAATCCAATACCTTCTACTGCTTCACCACTAATCTTACTTGAATTTATACCAACTACTTCTCCCTTAGTGTTTACTAATGGTCCACCACTATTACCAGCATTTATTGCAGCATCTGTTTGAATTAAGTTCATTGTTACTCCTGATTGAACAGCAACACTTCTACTAGTAGCACTAATTATTCCTTTAGTAACAGTACTTGATAATTCTGTTGATAATGGAGTACCTATTGCTATTACCTCTTCACCTGGCTGTAATGAATCTGAATCTCCAAGTTCTACTGTTGCTGGTATTTTAACACTTTCATCTGTTATCTTAATCATTGCTACATCTTGATTTTCATCATAATTAACTATCTGAGCTGTAGTTGTTACATCATTACTTAATGTAACTGATATTTCTTGCGCTCCCTTTACAACATGATAATTTGTAAGGATATAACCTTCTTGATTTATTATAAATCCTGATCCAATTCCTTCAACTTCCTGAGTTTGCATGAAATATCCCTGAGTTACTGATTTAGTTGAAACTACAACAGCGGCTGGAGCAACTTTATTATATGCTTCCGTAGCACTTAAAGCTTCATTTTTAGTATCAAATTTTGATGGGTTTACATTAATTGTCTTTGTTTCTTTTAAATTATCCTTTAATGCCAAATATGTTACTCCACTTCCTATGAAGCCACTACATAATGTACAAACAATAACTGCTGCTATTGTCTTATTGAATCCTCTTTTCTTTTTAACTTTAACAGGTGGCTCTTGAAAATTATAAGTATTATTATCATCTCCACTACTATATACTACATCATAAATATTCTTATCATCCATTACTAACTCTCCCTTTCCGTTAACTATTCTATACTTATAATATAACCACCTTATGTGTCAAATATATGACAAATAGGTTTTAAATCTATAATTCATACTAATTTCACAATAAACTTTTTTACTACTTTTATATATAAAAAATAGAAAGCTATAAAATAACTTTCTATTTTTTAAGATCATTACACTGCTTGATTACTCCTCTTATTCCTGCAAGTATATCAGTAGATTTACTTAATGATAATACACAAGAATCAGTATTACTGACAATAGATGTAGTTAAACCTTCATCTCCTAAGCTCTTTAATCTATCATCTTCATTTTTAGTTATTAAACAATAAGGCTTTCCTGTAAATACTCCATCTTGCTGAATATCTAAATTATAATTTGATAAATTTCTTAATTCATTGCTCACTGCACTGGTATAACTTGCTTTAGTTCTGTGACTTGAAAATTCCTCTAAAGCCTCGCCCTCTAAATTATCTTCTAAGTCATTCATATTAACATCTAAATTTAATTTGTCCAAAAGCATTGTTAATCCAATATATGAGCCTACTTGTTCTATTTTTCTTCTTATTCTTAAAGCCACATTCTTTAAACTATTTCGTGAATTTTTAATATCTTCTTCAACTAACGGATTAACTGAAACAATTCCGGCAACTGAATCTGGAAACTGCTCTGCAAAGCTAGTTAATACTAATGAACCATACTCTTCTCCCACTAATATATATGGTTCTAAAGCTCCAGATTTTCTTAATAGTATCTTTAAGTCCTGAGCCTGCTCTTCAATTGTTCTAGCTGATCCAGATGCACTAAAGCCATATCCTCTTCTATTATATAAGAAAGTTGCTACATTATCATTTTCCTCCAGCTCACTGGCAATTGTATTCCAAACTTCTAGATTCCCCCCAAGCACTCCATCAAATACTACAGTGTAATTTCCACTTCCACTTAATCTAAAATCCATTCTTTTATCATCCACTGTAATGTAATCTACTCTTTCTATTAAAGTTTCTCCTGCTATAAAGTTTGTAATTTGTTGCACAATAAAGCCTGCTATTATTATACCTAATAAAACCTTAGCTATATACTTTAATTTTTCTTTAGTAGTTCTTTGCCTCTTCATATTAACTCTTCTTACTCCATTTGAATGTGGCAATAAGTTCATTTTTTCAATCTCCTTTTATATTATTATAGCTTTAAATTAGGTTTTGCATTTAAGTTTAAATCACTTATCTTACCATTTACTAAATTAAAATATGCTGCACTTCCAATCATAGCTGCATTATCTGTACATAATACTGGTGCTGGGAATAATACTTCTATTCCTTTCTTTGATGCTACATTCATAATCGTTTCTCTTAAGGCTGAGTTAGATGCAACTCCTCCAGCAATGGCTATCTTCTTAACATTTCTACTTTTACATGTTTCCATTACATTATCTTTTAATACTTCTATTACAGCTTTTTGGAAAGAAGCCGCCACATCTGCCTTATTAACTTCAACATTTTGCATCTTTGCTTTATTTAAGTAATTTAATACTGCTGATTTAACACCACTAAACGAAAAGTCTAAAGATTTATCATGAAAATTAGCTTTTGGAAAAACAATAGCATCTGGATTTCCTTCCCTTGCTAACTTATCTATCTTTGGTCCACCTGGATATCCAAGGCCTAATGCTCTAGCAACCTTATCATATGCTTCTCCTGCTGCATCATCTCTTGTCTGTCCTATAACTTCATATACACCATAATCTTTAACATGTACTATGAAAGTATGTCCTCCTGAAACTACTAATGAAACAAATGGAGGTTTTAAATCTTTATGTTGTATGTAATTTGCACATATATGTCCTTCTATGTGATTAACTCCTACCAATGGCTTTTTAGTTGAAAATGCTAATCCCTTAGCAAATTGTAATCCTACCAATAATGCTCCTACTAGTCCTGGTCCATAGGTAACCCCTATAGCGTCAATATCTTCTAAAGTTACTCCTGCCTCTTCTAATGCTTCCTGAACTACTCCGCTGACAACTTCAATATGCATTCTTGAAGCTACTTCTGGAACTACTCCACCAAACTTTTTATGTGTATCTATTTGAGAAGCTATTATATTTGATAAAACTTCTCTTCCATTAACAACAACAGCTGCTGAAGTTTCATCACAACTTGACTCTATAGCTAATATATATTTTTTTTCCATATCTATCTATACCTCTTCTTATTACTGTTTATATCTAATGAGTATTATATCTTAATAAAACCCTATAATCAAACAAACCTTGTTAATTTTTTCTCTCTATTGTATATTCTAAATATAGTAGATATTTTAATTATATAAATTAAATCTTACATATTCATTAAATATTTATTTCAATTTATAGAATTTTAAGGAGAATTGATTATGAAACCATATGCCAAGGTAGTGGTACCAGGTTCCCCTATTTCCAAATCTAATTTTAAATTACATAATAAGGAAGGTAGAGCAATACTTCCATATAATACTGGAAAAGCTCATGACAAATATGCCTTATATGAAGAAGAAATAGCCTATTATGCTAGAAGCCAAAATCCTACTATCATATTAGAGGAATCTTTAATTGCCATCTTAAAAGTTTACTACAAAAGTGAAAAACGTCATCCTGATACTGCCAATATAACAAAAAGTATTTTTGATGGTATTGAAAAAAGCGGTCTTATAGTTAATGATGCACAGATTCGTCGAATAATAACTGAAGAATATTATGATAAAGAAAATCCTCGTTTTGAATTAGAGTTTTATGGTGAAAGTTCCTTTGAAGTCACATATACAATTAAGGAAAAAGCTACACCTTCAGAAAAGAGAATTTATTCATCATTAAAAAAGGTCATTCCTACTACAAAAGTAAAAGAAAGTCCTACTACATCCGTGGAAAAGTGTTCAATCTGTAATGGAATAATTGATAAATCATCTTCCATAAAAGCTGATGGTGGTAAAACTTTAATCTGTAAAAAATGTTTTACAAAATTATTTTAAGGACACTCAATAATGATAGATTTTATATTTTTAGGAGATGATATTCACTTTAATCCTAAAAAATAGAATATATTATTCAATAAAGCAAAAGAAGTATTTATACCAATTTAGTATAAATACTTCTTTATATATTGCGAAGCTAAATGCCCAATTATATAGCCATCTTCTCCACTAGAAAATACGCCTTCAATTCCAAGCTTTACTGTTCCACAAGCAAAAAATCCACCTTCAACAGTATTTATGGTTTTTATATCTACATTTAAGCCTCTTAATAAGTCTATTTCTGGATAATACCCTACTGATAATATTAAAGAATCACACTCTATTAATTCTTCTTCCTTTTCATCAATCATTACAGCAGCCCACTCCACCCTTTCTGCTCCTCCAATTTCTGAAACTCTGGCATTATATATTACAGGAATATTAAAACCTTCAAACAGATCTAACTGCTCTTTATCTAATGATTTTTTAGCTGTTACTAAAGCTCTTATTTCAGCTCCTTCTATTAATAGTCTCCTAGCTAAAAGTGCTGACCACTTACCGCTTTCTTGTATTACAACTTTTTTTCCTGGTAAATATCCATGGAAATTAATCAATCTATGAGCTGATGCTATAGTAAAAATGCCTGAATATCTATCAACTGGAATCATTATATTACCTGTAAACTTCTCCTTACATCCTGTGGCAAATATTATTGCTCCAGCTTCAATATTATAAACACCTTTATCTGGATTAATAACAGTTATTTTTTTATCAGAATCTATCTCTAAAACCTTACTACTAGTTAAATATTTTCCACCTAACTCCTTATAATCATTTATCATTATACTTGCAAACTCAGGACCAGTTACTTTTTTACCTAAATAAAAACTACCAAAACCATCATGGATAAATAAATTTAAATTTCCTCCTAAATCTTCTTCCTTTTCTATGATAAGAACATCCTTTACCCCTTCTCGCATGGCCATAATAGCAGAAACCAATCCTGAAGCTCCAGAACCAATGACAACTAAATCATACTTTTCCACAAAAACACCCCTTCAATTAATTAAAAATGTAAAATAAAAAAATTAGTAAACTTGTTTAATTTAAATATACAATATCATAAGATCTGAAACTAGTTATAAAAAATATAACTAGTTTCAGATAGAATAGTATTACTCAGTTAAAAATTTTATGTTTAGTACTTCCCTCATGTTAATTCACTTATGGTTTTAAATTACTACTTAATTTTTCATTCTTAATTCTTAATTTTTAATTCTGTCTATTCTCCTGCTATGGCAAGTGATTTAACCTTTATAGATGGGCTTCCTACACTACTCATAGGGAATTTTAAGTCATTTCCCACTTCTTCTATATCCTTAAGTAAATTAAAGAAGTTACCTGAAGCAGTTACTTGTTCAACTGGGAATGTCTTTCTACCATTTTCAATATAGAATCCATTAACTGCTAAAGAAAACTCTCCTGTAATAGCATTTGCTCCTGAATGAAGCCCTGCAAAATCAGTTATAATAAGACCCTTCTCTATATTTGCCAATAATTCATCAAAGTTCTTGTTTCCTTTTTCAATGTAGAAATTAGTAGGTGATACTGATATTGATGATGCATATGAATTCTTAAATCCATTACCTGTTGATTTAACACCAGCCTTATTAGCAGTCTTTAAGTTGTATAATAATGTTTCTAATCTTCCATTTTTAATAAGATAAGTTTTTTCTGTTGCCACTCCTTCATCATCAAATCCTACTGATGCAAGACCATCTTTTAAATGCGGATCATCCACTAAGTTAATTACTGATGATGCTATTTCTTCTCCTTCTTTTCCCTTTAAAAGACTTAACCCCTTTTGAGCTGCATCTGAACTGAATATTCCAGCAAAAGTAGATAACATTGAAACCATTGCTTCATTTTTTATAACTATAGGATAATTACCTGAAGGAATAGCCTTTCCACCTATTTTAGATAAAGCGTCATTTACAGCATCTTCTGCTATTTTCTTAGGATTAACTTCTTCAAGAGATTTAGCTATTGCATATCCAAAGCCATCATACATCTTTTCATCTTCCTTTATTATTGGACATACATATGCTGATAATAAATTAGATTTATTGTGTAAGTTTAATCCCTTGCTATTTATTATGCCATACTTACCAGAACTATAAGCTATAGCACACCCTGCAAAACTTTCTACTTTGCTATTTAAAGCTTTAACCTCCTTTTCCATATCTAATGCTATTTGTATAAGCTTATCTGGTGATATATTTTCAAGAGCTTCTGAATAAGTAGATATCTCTTTATACTCCTTGTCTCCACCATAAATAAATTGAACATCCTCACTTTCTATAGCTAATACATTTTCCTTAGCCTTATTAACAAGCATACGAATTGCTTCTTCATCTAGTATTTCTGTATAAGAGTATCCTATCCTATCACCCATCTTTCCTCTAAATGATAGCCCATAAGAAGTATTTAAGTTATATTTCTCTACTTCTTCCTTATATACATTTATACTAAGGCTTTCTCTATCAACATAGTATACTTCACACTCAGCAAACCCTACATCTTTAGCTTCCTTAAATAATTGATCTACAAATATCTTTAATTCCATTACATTACCTCCTATCTTCCACCTACAGTAATTTCACTTACTCTTATCATAGGTTGACCTACATTAGTTGGTATGCTTCCTGAAGATGATCCACACATTCCTTGTCCTTGAGTCATATTATCTCCTACCATATCAATATTCATTAATATTTCGCTACCTTTTCCTATTAAACTTGCACCTCTAACTGGTTCTTGGATTTCTCCATTCTTTACTAAATATCCTTCTGATACAGCAAAGTTAAACTCACCTGTAACAGGGTTCACAGAACCTCCACCCATTTTTTTAGCATATAATCCATCACTTATTGATGCTATTATTTCTTCTGGTGTATTATCTCCATTAGCTATATACGTATTAGTCATTCTTGAAGTTGGAGCATATTTATAACTTTGTCTTCTTCCGCTTCCTGTAACTTCCATGCCCATTCTTCTAGCATTTAATTTATCTATCATATAAGATTTTAAAATACCATTTTCAATTAAGATATTCTTTTGTGTTGGAGTACCTTCATCGTCTATATTTAGTGAGCCCCACGCATTAGGAATTGTTCCATCATCAATAGCCGTAATCTTAGAAGATGCTATTTGTTCTCCTAATTTACCTGTAAATACAGAATTTCCTTTAGCAACAGATGTAGCTTCTAATGAATGTCCGCATGCTTCATGGAATATAACACCACCAAACCCATTATCAATAGCTACTGTCATCTTTCCTGCAGGGCAATTCTTAGCATGAAGCATAGTATGTGCTGTTTTTGCAGCTTGTCTTCCATAATATTCAGGATCTATATATTTGAACATTTCTATTCCAGCTCTTCTACCTGGTCCTTCAATTCCTGTTTGATTTTCACCATTAACAGATGCTACTGCATTAATAAATAATCTTGTTCTTACTCTCTTATCTTCTGTGTATAATCCCTCTGTATTTGCTATTAATATGTTTTGTTCCTTATCACCATAACCAACACTTACTTGTGAAATTTCACTATGATAATTCTTTGCTGCATCATAAGCTATCTTCATTATACCTATTTTTTTATCTACTTCTACAGCAGATGGTAAATAAATTGTGGGATGTATATTTATAGTTTCTTTTTCATATAGAGTTATGCTTATATCTTCTTTTAATTCTCCCAATGCTAATGCTGCTTTTTCGGCAGTTTGTAATAATGAATGAAGGCTATTATTATTGGTATAAGCATAAACGCTTTTTAGCCCTTTAAATATTCTTATTCCTATTCCATAAGCTCTTCCTCCTATGGAATTTTCAACTTTCCCATTTAAAATACTTATGGAATTATCTATTGTATCTTCTTCAAAAATTTCTGCAAAGTCTCCTCCAGTTACTAAGCAACGACCAAGTACTTGCTGTGCTATTTCTTTTGAAAGCATTGTATCGCCCTCCTCTTTCTTTTAATTATATCTAAAATCTATTATACTTTATTTTTATATACAAAAAAAGACAGAAGTATAACTTCTGTCTTATGGCTCCGCGAAGAGGGCTCGAACCTCCAACCTATCGGTTAACAGCCGAGTGCTC
>ERZ1026874.1656-NODE-1656-length-11561-cov-5.858596_pt1 | contig 11561 bp, 10 predicted proteins | sample MGYA00380167_ERZ1026874 | MGnify/ENA primary metagenome ERZ1026874 (study PRJEB33269, sample SAMEA4719803) | human gut metagenome | biome: human-associated habitat; feature: organic feature; material: feces | place: Cameroon | collected 2013-10 ...
AGATTTCTACCAACAGCAATCTGGCAAAGAACAAGCCAAACTGGATTGACTTCAATGCCGGTGAACTGGTAGAGGGTACTGAGATGAAGGATCTTGTACGCAAATTTATCGATAAGATTATCGCCGTAGCCAATGGCGAGGAAGCCCGCAATGAGAAGAACGGCTACAGCGAAATCTCCATTTTCAAGAATGGAGTAACATTGTAACATAAAATATAAAACATGAGTAATAAAAAAGGTTTGCTGGCGCTATCGCCGTTATTTCTGCTGATTGTCCTCATCGCAGTGTTCACCGTCTATTCTACGGATGCGACTCACAAGGACACCAACTTGTCGCTCACCGTGGCATTCATGATATCCAGTATCTATGCCGTGGCGATTTCGGGTGGAATGCCCATCAAGAAGCGAGTAGATACCTACAGCAAGGGTGCTGGCGCCAACAACCTGATGCTCATGTTGTGGATATACGTACTGGCAGGTGCGTTCGCAGCATCGGCAAAGGCGATGGGGGCAGTAGACGCCACCGTGAACCTGGCGCTGAGCGTTCTGCCTGCCAGCATGATTCTTCCAGGACTCTTCCTGGCGGCTTGCTTCATCTCCGTCTCCATCGGTACCAGTGTAGGTACGGTGGTGGCGCTGGTTCCTATTGCAGCCGGACTGGCTAGTTCCATGCACGGCAATGTGGGTATGATGACCGCCATCATCGTGGGTGGCGCCTATTTTGGCGACAACCTTTCGTTCATCTCTGATACGACGGTGGTGGCAACCCAGACGCAAGGTTGCCGGATGAGCGATAAGTTCAGGGTGAATTCGCTCATCGTGGGTCCTGCAGCCCTCATCATCCTCGGCGTCTATGCCGTGATGGGAATCGGTCTTCAGGCTCCAACCGACATTGCAGACGTTGAATACGTCAAGGTATTACCTTATATATTAGTACTCGTCTGCGCCATAGCCGGCATGAACGTGATGGCTGTTCTGGCAATGGGCACGATACTCTGTGGCGTCATCGGCGTGGCAAGCTACTATCTCGGCTCTCCCCTCTCCTACGACCTGTTTGGCTGGTTCTCGGCAATGGGCAATGGAATCACGGGCATGGGCGAGCTGGTGATTATCGCCATGATGGCAGGCGGAATGCTGGAAATCATCCGGGAAAACGGAGGAATCAACTATATCATCGACAAGATTACCGCCCGTGTTCACGGCAAGCGTGGAGCCGAACTCTCCATTGCTGCGCTCGTATCGCTGGTGAATATCTGTACAGCCAACAACACTGTGGCAATCCTGACTGTGGGAAATATCGCAAAGAAGATAGGTGATAAGTTTGGCGTAGACAACCGCAAGGCAGCCAGCGTCCTCGACACCTTCTCGTGTATGGTGCAGGGAATGATTCCTTATGGAGTTCAGATGCTTCTGGCAGCCGGTCTGGCAGGAATCAGTCCGATGGACATTCTGCCCTATCTCTACTATCCGGTAGCCATCGGTATTGCCGCCTTCCTCGCAATCATCTTCCGCTATCCGAAGCGATATAATTAAACAGAAAAATATCATTTAAAAATCAGGCGATATGAACTTTTTACAGAGAAATCTTTTCATCAAGCTGCGTTCCGAGAATTTCGGAACCGATGAAGAACTGGAACCAATGACAACCTTCAAGATGCAGAAGATTGCCCAGATGATGAAGAACCTCAGTGACATTCCAGAGGGAGAAGTTCGCATGAACAACAGTTTTCTGAATCGCCGTCTTACTAAGATACAAGATGACGAACGCCATGCTATCGATACTTCAATAGAAACCGTCTACCTGCTGCGCATCATCGTGGGCAATGTGAACAGCATCCTGAAAAACGGAATCAATCTGAAGGGCATTATCCAGCTGGGCAACTACCTGCGCACGAAAGGCGACAAGGTAGACTTCGTGAAACTGGAGAAATGGCTTACCAGACTTCGCATCCAGCGCATCGCACAGCTGGAAGGAAGCGTGCTCATCACCTTCTTTGACTTTGAACAGGACGAAATCCCGTTTGTTCGCCACGTAGAGCCAGGCGCCTACAAGCATACGCTGCGTTCGCTCTATTACAACATTACGGAGCATCAGGACATCCAGTTTGAACAGAACAATGCCGGCTTCGTACATACTACCGGAGGCACCATGCGCAAGAATCTGCGCCGAAGCATGCGCTTCCTGCAGTATGCTCCGATAGAGACTATGAGCAATTTCATGAACAACTTCTTCCGTTCACTTTCGGAAATCGAAGAATAGTGAAATATAAATTTATATAAAAAACGAACACGTCTGATGCATATATCAGACGTTTTTCGTATCTTTGCAGTTATGAAAAGAAGTATCATAACAATAATTACCATTATATTTACCCTTGGGCTTCATGCTCAAGTGCAATGTGAAGATACCTGCAGTCATGTGCATGGTATTGACCTCAGCCATTACCAAGGGAATGTCTTTTGGGAAACTGTAGGTGATAATTCCAAGATGGCTTATGTCTATCTGAAAGCTACTGAAGGCGGAACCAACGTAGACGCCAAGTATAAGAAGAACATTGACCTGGCTCACCGGTACGGACTCAAGGTAGGATCCTACCACTTCTACCGCGCCAGGATTCCGCAGCAGACGCAGCTGGAGAATTTCATGGCACAATGCCGACCTGGGGATCAGGACCTGCTGCCGATGATAGACGTGGAGACCAAGAGCGGACTGAATACTCAAGAGTTCTGCGACTCGCTGTTCAAGTTCCTGCATCTGGTTGAAAAAGCCTACAGACAGAAGCCGCTCATCTATACTGGAGCCAACTTCTACGACCATTATCTGCTGGGCAAGCTGGACAGCTACAAGCTCATGATTGCCCAATACTCCAAGCGGGAACCCGTATTGGCAGACGGCAGAGACTTCGAGATGTGGCAGTATACAGGTAAAGGCAGACTGAACGGAATCAATGGTTATGTTGACAAAAGCCGCTTCATGGGAAGACATAGACTGAGAGAAATCAGATTCAGACATCGATGACTTTGAACTTCGTTACTTTGAACTTGGAGCATTGAACTTTATGATTAGCTTCAGGGGTAAAAGTGAGGGCTTAAGGTTAGAAAATCAATGATGTCTGGAAATTAAAATATGTAAATCAATAAACTTTAAATAAAACTATGGCAATTATAAAATGTCCTGAATGTGGACGCCAAATTAGCGATAAAGCACCAACATGTCCAAGCTGCGGTGTAGAGATTGCGGGCAAAATCACCAAATGCCCTAACTGCGGAGAGGTATATTTCAATTATCTTGAAATGTGTCCTAACTGCCAGACTCCCAATCCGACATTGGTAGGTGGCAGAGGCGGATTCTCTCCTGCTCCTTCTGCACCGGTGCAGCCTGCACAGCCAGTGGAACCGGTTGCTCCAGTTCAGCAGCCAGCAAGACAAACCATGCAGCAGCCTGCAAGACCGGCTACTACAGAAATGTCTGCAAGATCGGCAAATCCGGGAATGCCTGCAACTCCTCCACCTCCACCAGTACGCCCAACGGCAGCCAACGGAAACGGAGGCGAGCAGAATCCAGAAAACAAGGAACCAGAAAAGAAGAAGGGAACCAGAAGCATTCTGATCATCTCGCTCATCTTCTCTGTTCTCGTCTGCGGAATCCTGTATTACTTCTATGACAATGCCAATAAGAACAAGGAGATGGAAGCTTACGAATACGCCATGCAGAGTACTGACCCGATGGTTCTGCAGAGTTATCTGGACACCTACAAGGACGCAGACGAAGCCCACCGCGATTCGATTACAGCCCATCTTGACCGTTTGAAGCAGACGGATCAGGACTGGACCAATGCCGTGGTAAGCGGTTCGAAAGATGCGCTGCAGGCTTATCTGGAGAAATATCCGAACAGCATTCATAAGCAGGAAGCCATCAACAAGATTGATTCCATCGACTGGAATGTGGCGAAGAATGCGGATACGGCTGATGCTTATCAGACCTACCTGGATGACCACAGAGACGGTTCGCACATCGAAGAGGCTGAGAATGCCCTGAAGAAAGTGAAGGGGCGTGACCTGCAGCCGGAAGAGAAAGAATTTATCTCTAGTCTCTATCGCCAGTTCTTCCAGAGCATCAACGCTCATGATGGTGATGGGTTGCTCGCCAACTGCGAAGACATTCTCTCTTCACTGCTGGGCAAGAATTCTGCACCGAAATCGGATGTCGTTACCTTTATGGACAAGCTCTATAAGGAGGATGTTGCCAACATGAACTGGCACATCAACAATGATTATCAGATCAAGAAACGTGAGATTGGCGACAGCGAATATGAATATCAGGTGGTGTTCACCGCCAAGCAGGTGGTTGACAAGACAGACGGTTCCAAGCACGAACAGTTGTTCAAGATTTCGAGCACCGTTTCTCCTGACCTGAAGATTTCATCATTCAATATGTCGAAGGTAACTCCTGCTCAATAAAAAATATAGGAAAATAAAAAATGGGAAAATAAAAAAAGCCCTGTAAGAACAAAAGCATTCAAGTTTCAATGACTTATTTTAAAGCTTTTGTCCTTACAGGGCGATTTTGTTTATTGCATCTGGCTTCTACTTTGCGTCCTTCATCTGGCGAAGCAACTCTTTCTGTCTGTCATTCAAGCCGGTTGGCAACTTCACATTATAGGTTATCATCAGATCACCGAAGGTTCCATCGCCACGGTCGTAACCCTTGCCACGAACACGAACCTTCGTTCCGTTCTGAGTCTCAGGCTTGATCTTCAACTTAATCTTCGAACCGTTGCTCAGCGTGATGATTCCTTCACCACCCAACAAGGCAGTATACATGTCGATGTTCACGTTCATGTTCATTTCGCCATTGTTGGTTCGAGCACCTTGCTGACTGCCGCAGCCGCCGTTGCAACCGCCAGTACCGAAGTCAGCACCTGCGCCATAACCGGCATTGGCTCCACCGAAACCGCCAAAGCCACCAAAGCCGCCGAAACCAGCACCGCCCTGGCTGCTGCGGGAACGGCCGCCGCCAAAGAGATTTTCGAAGAAGCTGGAGAATCCACCTCCGCCACTTCCGAAACTGCTGAAGTCAAAGCCCTCAAACGGATTGCCGCCAGCGCCACCGGCACTGCCGCCGCCAAATCCACCACCACCGAAGCCACCGGCGTTCTTCCAGTTCTCGCCAAACTGATCGTATTTGGCACGTTTATCTGGATCTGACAACACCTCATACGCCTCGTTCAAAGCCTGGAACTTAGCCTTAGCCTTCGGGTCGTTAGGGTGCAAGTCAGGATGAAACTGCTTAGCTCTCTTACGATAGGCTGCTCGAACATCCTTCTGAGGAATGTTCTTGTCAACACCAAGAATTTTGTAATAATCTACGAATGCCATATTCTTATACCTCCTATTTTTAATTATTTTTTGAATTATCCAACAAAAAGTATGCCGTAATTGCCAACTTTTTTGTACTTTTGCAGAGTAATAATAACTTTTTAGTAATATGAAACAAGTATTTGCAGCGCTCTTGCTGGCGCTTACCATCAATTCACCCGCTATGGCACAGCAACGTACCGTAAAACTGAGAGTAATCGAAACGAGTGACGTCCACGGTTCCTTCTTCCCTTACGATTTCATCAACCGGAAGCCAAAGGCAGGTACTCTGGCTAGAGTTTCTTCCTACGTCAACGACCTTCGAAAGACGTATAAGGACAATGTTATCCTCCTGGAGAATGGCGACATTCTCCAGGGACAGCCCACCTGCTACTATTATAATTATGTGAACACCCAGGCTCGCAACGTGGCTTCGGATGTGGTCAACTATATGAAGTATGATGCGCAGGCGTTCGGTAACCATGATGTTGAGACCGGTCATCCTGTTTACGACAAATGGATCAAGGAGTTGAACTGCCCTGTTTTGGGAGCCAACATCATCGACACCAAGACTGGCGAGCCTTACGTCAAGCCTTACATCATCCTGAACCGTGAGGGTGTGAAGGTTGCCGTGCTCGGCTTGCTGACTCCAGCCATTCCTAACTGGCTGACAGAGAATCTCTGGAGCGGTCTCCATTTCGAGAACATGGTGACCAGTGCCCGGAAATGGATGAAGCACATCCAGGAGAACGAGAAGCCGGACGTGGTAATCGGCGTCTTCCATAGTGGTAAGGATGGTGGAATCGTTACCCCTGAATATGAAGAGGATGCTTCGCTCAGAGTTGCAAAGGAAGTGCCAGGTTTCGACATAGTACTCTTTGGTCATGACCACACCCGATGCAACGAGACTGTTACCAATGTGGAAGGCAAGCCTGTTATTTGTCTCGACCCTGCCAATAACGCCCTCTCCGTAGCTGATGCAGAGATTACTCTGACCCTCAACAAGAAGAAGGTGAACGGTAAGAAGCAATATGTAGTGACTGACAAGAAAGTGGTAGGAAACCTTGCCGATGTGACAAAATGTCCTATCGATGAGGAATTCATGAAGAATTTCGAGCCTCAGATTGCAGAAATCAACCAATATGTGGGCAAGCAGATTGGTACTTTCAAGAACACCATCCACAGCCGTGAATCGTTCTTCGGAAGCTGCGCCTTCAATGATTTCATCCTCAACCTGCAGCTCGAAATCACCAAGGCTGACATTGCCTTCAACGCTCCGCTTCAATTCAATTCCACCATCAACGCTGGTCCTGTCTACGTGAGCGATATGTTCAACCTCTATAAATATGAGAATCAGCTCTACGTGATGCGCCTCACCGGTGAAGAGATTCGCAAGCATCTGGAGATGAGTTATGACCTTTGGGTGAACACCATGAAGAGTCCTGACGATCATCTGCTTCTGCTCGACACCCAGACCAAGGGCGATCAGCAGCGCCTGGGCTTCAAGAATCTCTCCTTCAACTTTGACAGTGCTGCCGGAATCGACTATGAGGTGGATGTTACGAAGCCAGACGGAGAGAAGGTGAAGATTCTGCGCATGAGCAACGGTCAGCCTTTCGATGAGAAGAAATGGTACAATGTAGCCGTAAATAGCTATCGTGGCAATGGTGGCGGAGAGCTTCTCACTCGTGGCGCCGGAATTCCAAAGGACAGTCTGGACAGTCGAATCATCTACCGCAGTAAGCGCGACCAGCGCTACTACCTGATGGAAGCTATCGAAAAGATGGGCACTATCGAGGCTAAAGCCAACAACAACTGGAAATTTGTTCCGGAAGCATGGACCAAGCCTGCTGCCCAGCGCGACTATGAATTGCTGTTCGGCAAGAAGCAATAGAAAGCCCCAACCTGAAACGCTCCCAGGAAAGCATATCATAAAGTTCAAAGCTCAAAGTTCAAAATAAAGAAGTAATGAAGTATTGGTTTATATTTTGCAAGAGTGACATCTTGCTGGAGAAGAGAGAAGACGGAACCTATACGATTCCATGTAGTGAGGAATGTCCGATAGAGACAAAGCCCTGGACCCACATCCTCAACATCACTCCGATGGAGGACGGAACGGAGGTGAAAACCTTCACCATTCCGGAACCCGTCACAGACCATCCGAAGTTCGAGATGTGCGGTCTGCGCCCCAGTTTCTATAAGCTCACACCTGAGCTTTATCAGAAGGCTGGCAAGTGCCAGGAACTGAACTACTGGGACATGAACACCCATTTCTGCGGCGTCTGCGGCGCTCCGATGCAGATGGCAACCGACATCAGCAAGAAATGCACCCAGTGCGGCAAGCAGGTATGGCCATCTCTCGCCACCGCCATTATCGTGCTCATCAAGAAAGGCGATCAGGTTCTTCTCGTTCATGCCCGCAACTTCAAGGGCAACTTCGATTCTCTCGTAGCTGGATTCGTAGAAACGGGCGAAAGCCTGGAAGAAGCCGTGCATCGCGAGGTGATGGAAGAGACGGGACTTACCATCAGGAACGTGAAGTATTTCAGTTCCCAGCCATGGCCTTATCCAAGTGGACTAATGGTGGGCTATACGGCAGAATATGTGGATGGAGAAATCCACCTGCAGAAAGAGGAACTCTCTCGCGGCAAGTGGTTTAGCAAGGATAACCTCCCTATCCTTCCCGAGAAATTGTCAATAGCCCGCCGCCTGATTGACGCCTGGCTGGAAGGCAAGATTTAATAGTTGAACGCAACAAAAAACTTTTGTTCTGAACAAGAAACAAGAATGCAACAAGAGATGAAAGAGAAACTTTGGAATGCTAACTATGTGAAGGTGATGACGACCAATTTCTTGCTCTACTTCGCCTTCTATCTTCTCACCCCGTTGCTCCCGCTCTATCTGAGTGAGACCTTCGGGACAACGAAGGATGTAATCGGCATTGTACTGAGCGGATATACTGTGGCAGCCCTCATCGTCCGCCCCTTCAGCGGCTATGTGGTAGACGGGTTCTCTCGAAAGAAAGTATTGATGATTTGCCTGACAGCCTTCGCCATCTTCTTTGCAGGATACATTGCTGCCAGCACCATCCTGATGTTTGCCATCTGCCGAACCCTGCATGGCGGACCGTTTGGCGCCGTAACCGTTGCCAACAGTACCTGCGCCATTGATGTCCTGCCTGCCAGCCGCCGCAACGAAGGCATTGGCCTCTACGGACTGAGCAACAATTTCGCCATGGCAATAGCTCCGTCTGTCGGAATCTATCTCCATAATATGGTGGGCAGTTACATGGTACTGTTCTGGATTGCCTTCATCGTAGCCATCGCTTCGGTGGTGATTGCCGGAACAGTTCATCTGCCGGAGAAGGAAATCGTCAAGAATAAGGAGAAGCTGTCCCTGGACCGATTCTTCCTGACCCGTGCCTGGCTGCTCGCCATCAACATCTGCATGTTTGGTTTCTGCTGGGGTGTTCTGAGCAACTATCTTGCCATCTACAGCAAGGAAGAACTCGGCATTACGGGCGGAACGGGAACCTATTTTGCCATTCTTTCGATGGGCTTGTTCCTCTCCCGCTTGCAGGGGCGTAAGGCACTGAGCAAAGGCAAGTTAATGCAGAATGCAGCCGAAGGAATGCTGATTTCGTTGGTGGGCTTCATCATCTTCGTCGCCATCAAGCATCCAGTAGCCTATTACCTCTCAGCCGCACTCATCGGTCTGGGCAACGGTCATCTCTATCCTGCCTTCCTGAATATGTTTATCAATGTGGCGCGCCACGACCAGCGAGGCACAGCCAACAGCAGTATTCTTACGGGTTGGGATTTGGGATTCGGAATCGGCTGTCTGCTCGGTGGTGTTGTGGCAGAGCATTTCAGCTACAACGGAACCTTCTGGATGGTAGCCATCGAAAATGCCGCAGCCGTCGTTCTGTTCTTTGCCGCCTCTAAAAGCTTTTTCGAGAAACGAAGAAGAGTGGAATAGAATTTTCAGAAAAAATGTTCCGTGAGAAAACGGAAAAGAAACAAAAAAATGAGGGTGTGCCATCAACAAGAAGATGACACACCCTCAACTGTTTTCCAATGCTGTGTTCAGCTTAGAATGGAAGATCGTCAGCGCTTCCACCTGCTGCAGGAGCTGCTGGCTGAGCTGGAGGGAATGGAGCAGTAGCACCTGCTGCAGGAGCAGCTGCAGGAGCTGGCTGAGCAGGAGCTGCACCCATAGGAGGGAATGCTGAAGCACCAGGCTGCATTCCACCCATTGCGCCAACAGCGTTAGGATCTACGCGCTGCACGTTCCATGCGCGGATACTGTTGAACCAACGACCCTGATACTCGTGAGCATCAATATCGAAGGAAACCAGAATCTCTTCACCACTCTGAATATTGAACTGAGCCATACGGTCTGCGCCAAAAACATCAAAGCACAACTTCTTAGGATATGCTTCGTGAGTTTCGATAACATAAGACTGAGCCTTCCACTCGCCTCTCTGAGATACGCCGCTTCTTTCTGGTAAAACGGCAATAACCTTTCCTTGTAATTCCATATTAATATTTTAAAGTTTTTATAGATTCAAACGATTCTGACTGCGAAATTACTAAAAATAGTTCTAAAACTCAAACTTTTATCCAATTATTTTTGTGTATGAACAATATTTTTTGTATTTTTGTGCTCAATTAAGCGATTATGCTAAATTAAATAGGTGAATAAGAAAAATAAAAAATTAATTTAAAATAAATACTCATGAGATTTACAGTTTCAAGTTCTGCATTGAGCAACAAGCTCAACATGCTAGCCAAGGTAATCAGCAGCAAGAATTCCTTGCCTATCCTTGATTGTTTCCTTTTCCAGGTAGCAAATGGTGAAATGACAGTTACTGCCAGCGATAGTGACAATATCATCAAGAGCACCATCGAATTGGCAGACAATGACGGCGAAGGCGAATTCTGCGTTCCTAACAGAGTTATCCTCGATGCGCTCAAGGAATTGCCTGAGCAGCCTCTCAACTTTGATGTTGACACGGAGACCTTTGCTATCAAAATCGTTTACCAGAACGGTCTTTACAACTTCACCGGTCAGAATGCGGAAGATTACCCTCGCACACAGAGCATGAACGAGGCTTCTCATTTCATCGCCCTTCCTACAAACGTGCTGATTGACAACATCTCACGTTCTCTCTTCGCTACGGCAAACGATGAATTGCGCCCTGTAATGAACGGTATTTATTTCGACCTCACTGCCGATGCTCTCGCCATCGTTGCCAGCGACGGCCATAAGCTGGTGCGCAACAGAAACTACACCATCAAGAGCGAGACTCCTGCTTCGTTCATCCTTCCTAAGAAGCCAGCTTCCCTGCTCAAGGCTATCCTGACAAGAGACAGCGATGACGTGGAAATCAAGTTTGATGACCGCAGTGCCGAAATCCTTTTCGCTGACGGCGAGATGAGATGCAGACTCATTGACGGTCGCTATCCTAACTACAACTCCGTGATTCCTAATAATCCTAACGAGGTAACCGTAGACCGCAGGGCTCTCATCAGCGCCTTGCGCCGCGTAATGCCTTTCGCCAGCGAGAGCAGCCAGCTGGTTCGTTTCAGCATCGAACCAGGCAGAATGGAGGTTTCTTCTGAGGATATGGACTTCTCTACATCAGCCCGCGAGCAGTTGTCATGCGAGTATGTGGGTTCGCCAATCAACATCGGTTTCAAGGGCAGCAGCCTGAACGAAGTGCTCAGCAATATCAGTGGCGACAACATCATCCTCCAGCTCGCTGACCCTAGCCGTGCCGGAATCATCGTTCCTGCAGAGCAGACTGAAAACGAGGATGTCCTCATGCTCATCATGCCTATGCTCCTGAATGACTAAGGAGCAGCAGGCTTAACTGAATCGTCAGACAAATATTTTTAATAGAAAATGAAACTCAACTTAAAAAAGCCTTTAATCGTGTTCGACCTTGAAACAACAGGTCTGGACATGGTGAAGGACAGAATCATTCAGATATCATACATCAAGGTAAGTCCGGACGGAACAGAGACAAGAAAGAACCTCTTCGTCAATCCGGAGAAGGAGATTCCTGCAGAGGTCATAGCCCTCACAGGCATCAGCAACGAAGACGTCAAGGACGCTCCTACCTTCAAGCAGCTGGCTGCCACACTCGACAAGGAGTTTACCGGCTGCGACTTTGCCGGCTACAATTCCAACCATTTCGAT
>ERZ1026874.1664-NODE-1664-length-11512-cov-10.442262_pt1 | contig 11512 bp, 18 predicted proteins | sample MGYA00380167_ERZ1026874 | MGnify/ENA primary metagenome ERZ1026874 (study PRJEB33269, sample SAMEA4719803) | human gut metagenome | biome: human-associated habitat; feature: organic feature; material: feces | place: Cameroon | collected 2013-10 ...
ATTCCAAAAACCATTTTCAAATAATTCTTTTTCTATCGCTTTTAACATAAACTACCTCATCTTTTTTATACGCTCTTTATAATCAGGCATATATTTTTCTATTACCTCATAAAATTCCTTTGAATGGTTTGGCACCAAGAAATGTGCATATTCATGTAACAATACATATTCAAAAAATTCAACTGGATAATGTATTAATCTAGTACTAAGTGTAATTGAATGTTTATTAGGAAAACAAACACCCCATCTACTTTTCATATCTCTTAGTTTAATATCAGGCAATTGAAGACGATTAGATTTACATATTTTTTCATCCCAATTACTTCTGTTAATCTCAATTAGTTCCTGCATCTTTTGCTGCATATATTTCTTCACTAATTTATCCTGAGAAACTTGCTTATACTTTGGAGTTAAGAAATAAATCGCTTCTTCTGTTTCTTCAATAGTTGTTCTTCTACTATATGCAATAACAATATATTTCTTTTGTCCTAAAATATATATTTCATTTTCTTCACTTATCGCATTCATTTCATTTCTTTTTTGAATCACCTTTTGTGTTTTCTTAATCCAGCTAGCTCGTGACTCAATAAAACTTTGTATAATCTTTTCACTTGTACTATAAGGAACACTGCATAACAAACTTCCATCTTTTCGAACACGAAGATACATATTTTTATTACGTGTTTTTTCAATATTAATTGTTATTAGATTTCCCTCAATTTCCATTTGCAAAGATTTCATGCATCAATCATAAAAAACTACTTTCTGATTATCAAGCTAAAGTTTATTTATAGTTAAAAAGTTAGTCGTGAGCATGTTGCTGAATTTTATTCGACAATTAATTTTATAATTACTATCTGGAAAAAGATAACAAGAGATGAAATTGACTAACATGCTATTTGTTGGTTCTCTTGTATTTGTTCTAGACGCATGTTCTACACCTACTCCTGCTACTTCTACTCCAGAAGCTGAAGTTAAAGAAGTAGTAACAAGTGGCAAATACGAGGTAACTAACAATACTGGTACTGACATCAATGGACTTTATATCTATGATGCAACTTCTTCTGACAAAGGTACTAACTACGCTGAAGGCGGTTTAGCTGATGGCGAAACTATTACTGTTGAAATCAACGTTGATAAAGATAAAGCTGAAGGATATGCCATGAAAGTTGAATACGTTGCAGGTGATACAACTGTTACTGTATTTGAAAACCTTCACCTAGAAGAAGCTCCTCTTTATTTAAAGGGCGAAGCTGATATTACTAGCGGTGCTACACCATTTACAAAACCTGAATAACTATTTATTTAGAAAGTAAAAACGGATTGACTAGTGATTAGAATCATTATCTTTCCGTTTTTCTTATATTTTCTTCTTGAGTCATCTTAACAAACCACTTTTTACTTTCATTTGTTGATCAATTTTTTTAAAATTCATAATATAACAAAAAAACCGCATATGCGGTTTATTGATTACCTATGGGGCGATTGATGGGAATTGCCACCATGTTTATAATATGGCTTATTTAAGCCATTTTTTAATGGTAGTGTCTTATTTTGTCTTAGATTTCATCTTATAAGTAGACAAAATTTATTTCAGCAAATCATTTTATATTTTGTGTTCTTATGGATTCGTGTTTTTGATCATACCATAAAATATAAAATACATTTATTTCCAATATTCCTACAAGTCTTTTCATATTGTTAATCCTTAAAGAAAATAATCCATCTAAATTGTCTTTTTGTTCATCAACTTCTTTCTTTGCTGCAGTTGTTAAATCATCATATTTCAAAAAATGATTACTTGATTTATTGCTTTTATCATGTGTTTGTTGTTTAATTTCATTCCATGTCATTCCTTCGAAATCTTTCAGTTTTGGGATAACTGTTTTATTAAAATCGTCACAATATATTGTCCATTTTTCTATTTGTTTAACTCGTGAAAAAGCCCAAACAGGTTTCATTTTCAAGTAATCGTTTGGGCTCTCATTTTTTACTGTAACTTTTCCTTTAGAGCGATATTCTTGCTTTGTTTTCTTCGACATTTTACTTCAGCAGACCACTATAATATTCACGCATTGATTCTTTAGTGATTATGTTTGAACAAGCGTCTCCATCTTTGCAACCTTTTCTTGCATCTATCCAAGGCTTTTCAGAATGAGTCAATCCGCTCAACCAATATGGTTCTTTGTCTCCATAGTCATTTAAAACTATGTTGATATTTTCTTTTTGCTCAAATGTTAATTTAGAGCTGTCTCCATTTTCTAACATAGCAGAAGAAATATTAAATTTTCCACGATGTGCATTGTACAGTTGGCGGCATACCGGCCCATTTGCCCAAGCTTCAAAATCTTCATTAAAAAGTGGCATATCATCCCACGCTAAAGTCCATGCTTGAGAATAATAGCATAATTTTTGCAATTTCATTGTTGTTGTATTTCCGTGCTTTTCCAAAATATACTTTGCCACGTCAAAAACATTTGCCATGTTGCTACCTCCTCTACCTTCAAACATATCATAATAGATTTGATAATTTGGTGCAAGAGTATCTCACATTTTCACATAAATTGCAACATGAATATTCCTCTTATTTTTCACAAGACCTATTATTCCATCATGCAAAAATAAATTAATTCATATCAGAAATACTTGGTAATGGTATTTTATTTTCATGATAGTATGTTATCATTTCTGCTAAATTTTCGTATGCATCATTTGTAGCTTGCTCTGGTGTGTCTCCACCACCTGCAACACCGCCAAAGTCCGGAAACTCAGCATACCATGATAAGCCATTTGAAGTTTCTATTTGGCATACAACAACTTTATATTTTTTTGCGTCATTCATTTCCATCTTTTATATAAATTACTATAGCATAAAAAAACTAGAGTTTTCACCCTAGTCAATTCGCTATATAGTTTGTAGAAATGACCACAAATTTATTGAGCATTAAACATATTAACCAATGCATTTTGAAGAACTTCACTTAATGATAGTTTATTGTCTTCGGCAAATGTATTTAGCCATGAGGGAATAGTAACGTTTTTTCTAACGGATTTTTTTCCAAACTTTTCAGCATATGAAGCCATATCAAGTACAATAACGCTTACTGTTTCACCTTTAAATCTTTTGCAAATATCGTTATAGGAAGAAGAATCAGGTGCTTTTTTTCCATCTTCTAATTCATCAAGTACCCAACCACTTGCAGCATCAGTGATCATATTAATTGCTTCAGCTAATGTATCGCCTTCGCTAATACAACCAGGCAAATCAGGCACTTCAACAGAGTAGCCACCTTCTTCTGCTTCGAAAAAGACTGCAGGATAAGTCAATAATAGATTCTCTGTTTTCATAATTTTAATATTTAAAGTGCGGACAAAAGTGAGGACTATTTAAGCCCTGCACTTTTTAAAATCGCATTTACTGTTTTGATTTTCAAATCGCCTTTGTGGTAAGGAATTTGAATCTTTCCAGGCTTTGTATCATGCACATAATTGTAATGAGAACCATGTACATTTTTAAGATACCAACCGTCTTTCAATAACAGTTTTTCTATTTCTTTAAATTTCACACTTTAAATTATTCTCCTTTCTTTATATTAATATTATACACACTATACACACTAAATGCAATAAGTAAATTAAAAAGCACTCCATAATTTGAAATGCTTTTTAATCCACAATGCGACTTTTAAAAAATGCAATTTCATAATATATAATTTAATAATATTTTTCAAGAGCTTACCCGAATAAGCCTATATATGCCAATAAAAAAAGAGGTACTGCGTAATGCAATACCTCAAATTGAATGATTAGGCTTAGTTGGTAATTCTTTAACCATTTCCATGTTTCTCTTAACAGTACCATTGCCCCCAGCTTTAATATATGGTTCGTACATGTAAGTCAGATTTTCGTAATTTTCTGACGATACCCCACCTTCTTCTAGATACTTGTTTGTAAGATAGATCAACCTGTCATGTGCTAAACCTACTAATAGTTTTGTCTTAACATCATTCTTGGCTCTTTCTTCTTCATCAGCTTTTCTCTGCTGTTCTAGTTTCTGCAACTTTAAATCTTGTTGCTTAGATAAGAAAGTCCACAAGCCACCACTAGCAAGAATAGCTGTTATCACGGATACGACCGCTTGTAATATAAGCTGCCCTACCGTCATTACTACTCACCTTTTGTTAGTTGTTTGTAAATTTGGTTAACACCAGTAGCAGCAAATCCAGAAGCTAATCCTTGTAAAAAGACATTAAAAGTAAAATCTTCAAACATCCAAAATGCAAATACGATTCCTAAAACACCTGCTAATCCTGGAATCAATTTATCTGGAATAAACCCCGCTTTTTTTACAACAGCACAAATAATGTAAACTGCTACGACAATCCCTACAATTGTAAATTCTGTAATATCAATGTTCATCTTCTTATTCTCCTATCTATAATTCAATACATGTGTTTGATTCTTTTTTGTATACATCAACATACATTTCTTTTTTTTCACCATTGAATGTGCATTCAACATATAAACCGTCACCACTTCTTGTGCTAGAAACTAATGCTTTATTATTTTTTAAAACTTTGCACAACCAAACGATGAATAATTCATCTTTCGAATATCCAAGTTGTTCAGATACTTTTTCAATGCATAAATCACTGAATTTTTTATTTCCCATTTCTATTCCTCCACGATTTTCTTTATTTCATTTATTTTGTTTTTTAAAGCTTTATTTTCTGCATCGAGCAAATCATATTCTTTGCAAACTTCTGTGTAATGTTCATTCAATGAATCATACTCAACTAAAAGCTTGTCATATTCCGCCTTGCTTACAGTTTCTTCTGTAGGCTCACTTGGTGTTGATGGTTCACTTGGTTCTGTTGGTTCAGCAGCCTTCATCTTTCCGATTGCTAATACGTTTGGAATATAACGACCTGTGCAAATGATTGATTGCCACTTGCTATCTGTAAACGCCATCATTTGAGTTGAACCGCCACTATCAACTAAGAACGCATAGTCTGCATTACAATCTAATGCAAAGTTCTGCATTAGCTTTGGTAGTACCTTTGAAGCAGTGCAAACAATGCACCAACAGTCTTTAATCTTCATGAACATAGTCTGACTGTTTGCATAGTTATCTTTGTTGCCAAATGCACTTGAACGATGATTGCAAGCAACATGATTGAACACTACTGTTGCGTATGGTGAACATGCGAAGTTCACATCCGCCTTGGAATACCAATAGTCGTTAGCAGTACATCTTCCGCATTCACCATTTTTCAATTCATAGAACACTTCATATGCACTGTTCTTTGGTGCTAGGTCATGTCCTGTAGTATGTATATCATCACCGATACTTTGTTCAACACCGTAGTGTTGACCGTATTCTGATTTGCTGCCCATCTCAAAATAGTTACAGTTAGCCATGGACATAATAATCATGTCGCTACTGTCATAGTTTCTAATATCCTGTGTTGCTTTTTCATCGCCTAAAGCACTTAGCATGTATAGGTTTTTGCAATCTCCACTGCCTTTGTAAATCTTTAGATTTGCACCACTGTAATTGAACGTTGAAAAACCATCTTGAATGTTCATAGCATCATCTCCTTCTTTTAAAATAGAAGAGCAATGTTTCAATACTGCTCCCTTTGCATTTATTACCTTTGTAAAACTATCATCCACAAACATAACTTCTAGTGGATTTAATTCGTTGTAAAGTGTCCAAACACCGTTATTAGCTTTATATCTTTTTCTAACATCACCTTCAGCAATTTCTAGGTGGATATGATTACCTGTAACAACATTAGGTACAGGATATTTAGTACCTTCCAAGAACATTTTTTCATTGTGATACAATTTGCCGATTTGGTGGGCATTCAAGTCATGCGTTAGTGAAACTGTCACCACTCTATCCACTCCATCTGCACAATGCACTTTTATTGGATTACCTTTAGAATCACACGATAAGAAATGATATGTATTTGTTGCACTACTCCAACAACACGTACATTTCCAAAAAGTCTCACCTCTAGCATACCAATAGTCTTTTCCAGTGTCTTTACCACCTAAATCAACTGCCAAATTTGCGTGAGAATAACTACCTCTCGGTAATTGAGTTATGTTTAAATACTGCATTCCAAAACACAAGTTATCCATATCATCACCTCACTTTCATAATAAAAAGCCGTATTGCTACGACCTATTCAAATTCAGCTTTAATAATATCTAATCCTGTAACACCAACAATAGACCACTTTATACCTTTTTTAGCTTGGTAAACTTTCATACCAGTTCCTGCTCCATACGCTCCAGTATTATTCTTAACATTAAGAATACTTGTTAATCCGCTTGCTGTAATATTAACTTGCCATGTATTAATAGCAACTATAATGTAGCAGTCTTCTTTAGGTGTTTCAGTATAAGTTTTATTATTGTCTCCATTAAAGGCTATCAAGGAAGTAAATTTCAATTTAGATACCCCCCCCCGACTTTCTGACAATTAAACAATTTCCCATTTTTTTCTCCTTTAATTTATGTTTCCAACAAAAGCTACACCACCTGATAAACTTCTCCAAATATTGCTATCACCAGGGCAACTTCCTCTCATACGATAGTATTTATGTCCTTTTACAGAGCCTTGTTTAGAATCACAATATGTTGCCTGTACGTGCAATGTATCTAATGTTGTCCAAATGTTTTTATCATCACTGTATTCAAAGTAAGCATATGAATGATAGTTTCCAACAACTATCGCCATTGCAAAAAGTTTATAGCTAACTATATCATTTTTGCTTACTTCTAATATTTCACTAGTTCCTGTTACTGTTCCATTGTTAGACCTTATAAAAAAGCCTATACCTTTTGGTTCGGTCATATTTCCTCTTCTAGTTATCATGCAATTGCTCATGCTAACACCTCTTTTCTAAAGATGTTAGCAATGAAAGCTAGTAACTTAGTTACCCCCCCCCGCAACGATTGAAAGAGCAATATTATCAGACCTTTGACCTACGCTTACCGATGTATTTTCGGTAATCCCTGTGACTATATATGTATGTGTGCTTAATTCTGATTCCTTATTTTTACACGTATACGTAGTTCCACAATCAATAACATTTTCAGCGTTTGAAATAGTTGCTCCTATACTCCATCCTCTATCTCCTTCACGAGAGTTAGCACACGTCACTATTGCGTAATCATATTTTTTGTCAAATGTATACGATAACCCTTGCCAACCACTCATTGCCGAATGGAACTTCTTTTCAAAAACAAGTTTATTTGAACCTTTTCTAGTTATTAAAGCATTTGCCATATGTTCACCTCACATTGCTAAAACTTGAATGGTCAAAGCGGTAGATGTTGCTTCTTTGGCATAGAATTTTATACCGCCATTGTATGTCTCTGCCTTGTATACTTTTGCCCATTCTGTTTGTTGAGCTTCATAGTTACTAGTAGAAGTAACCACATCTAATATCGCATTATGATTTGCTGTTATACCAGATACAGAAACACTTTGAGTTAAACTGCTCCAAGATGTGCTCAAAGTAATAGTTGTTTTAATTGCTTTATCCTGTTTAGAAGATTTAAGCGAATTAATACTTGATGTATTAGCAGCAATATTACTTTTATTCGTACTAATATTAGAAGTATTAGTACTAACTTTGCTAGTTAAGTTAGTAATTGATGTTGCGTTAGCATTAACCGCAGTATTTGTATCGTTGATATCTTTAGCTGCAAAAATATCACCTTCTTGTGTATATTCAGTAGTATCTTCTAATGATATTGATCCATCGCTGTTAGATGTCTGTTTGTATTTTCTGTTACCTGTAAATACGTCATCTTTATAATTTGTTTTTAAAGCCATATTCCTCCTTAAAATAATAAAAATGCACCCATACTTGAATGCATTTATTTACAGTATTATTAAATCATGTTGACACTATGTACTGAGTACAAATAGCACATAAATGTATCAATACTATCTTCTATTTCCAAGTGGTCTGTTTCCTATTTTAAAAGAAAATCTTTTTTTGCCACTTAAGATATCTTCATAGAAAGCATTAAGTTCGTATAGTATCTTTTCTATGTCATTCGCCTGTTTAATATTGGTATATGTAATAGCATTTGGAACTTCTGTTGCTCCAGGTAGATCATAGAAAGATTTTTTCAAAAGTAAGATATTGGAGCGTATTCTTTCCATTTCCGATTCAGTTCTAAAATCACTCATCAGCCATGTTTTAGTCTCAATACTAACTCCAAATAAATCAGCCAAATACTTACAAGCATTTTCAACCCTATTTAAATCAGTATATGAAATATAAGCTTTATCTGTATCTTTTTCTAAATCAGAATTTGTTCTATCAAATATTAATGTGTTAATTACTGTAGACATTTTATTTCAATATCTCCTTTCACTTCAGAAGTAAAGCTCAATTGAGCACTTTGAATGATTCCTTTGCGTTTTCCATCAAACTCTGTATCAATTTCAACAACAGAACCAATTTCGTTTCTACCCATCAGAATAGATGCAGATACGCTTTCATTCTGTGTGTAATAGTTATATATACGGCTTAGAATTTCACTCGCATTTTCACTAGTAATCGTTGTTACATCTTTGACTTCAACATACTTTTTATTCCTATAGATATTTGCATTATCCATAGTTAGAATTTGTGTTTCGTCTGAATATTCATAGCCTGTCAAAATAACCTGTGCTCCTGTGCCATTAATCACTGCATAGTTAGGACCACTTTTTGAAATTGTTCCACCTGTAACAGTAAGCGAATGATAAGGTGTATTGAATATGATTGTAGCTTCACCATTCAGAACATCTTTATATAGTTCTGTACTTCTTTCTGTTGTTGCAACATATTTATGAACCGTCAAATTAACACCAGTTACAATATCATCATTATTAATTGATAATCCGTTTGAAGAATATATGCTGCTTAATTTAATATCTCTCTCTTTAGTCGTACTTAAAGGATAAACAAACAATCTTTCATCAAAGCTAGTATCAACTATTCCACCAATAGCAAAGCATACCAGAGCTAAACATTTTCTTTTTGAATCATATGGTAAATATCCATATACCTTCTTATTCTGAAGTTCATCATCAATGTAATATTTGAAGTTTTCACCTTTAAAAATATCATCAATCACTTCTTTAGCTGTTTGGCCATTGTAAATGCCGCCAACATAGCTGTTTGTATCTAAAATTGAAACAACATCTTCAGCAGAAATAGTATGCGTATATGCATTTGATTTCTTGCCTGATTTCAGATAGAAATTTCCATAAATTTGTTGATCAAAATACAATTGAATCAACTGTCTTTTTTGGAAATCAAATTCATAATCATCTTCTTTTCTAACATCAAAAGACAATGTGTTAATGCTTAATTCGTCACTGATAGGTGATATTTCCATAAAACAGTTGCAATCAATAATTTCTTTTTCAGTATAGATACGCTTAACACCAAATAACACACTTGCTAAGAATATATTTCTGAATGGTTTGGATGTTTTCTTGAATTCAATTGTCACTTTGTCATAATAATCAACAACGTTGTAACAGAAATAACTGTAATCATTTGGATAATATTTTTTTGTAGCTATCACCTGATTGTTTGCATACCAATTAATCACTAAATCAGAACAATAATCTCCGCTGTGATTATTAAATGTCAGTGTTAATCCAACACTGGATATCTTTTCAGTGAATGAGAATATCACAGCAGGATTGCTTGCAAAGTTGCATTTATCATCACTAATTGATTCAGATATATAACTGATACCTTCTTTTGAAATATCCGCAGTATTTTTATAATTGCCATCCAATTTACTATATCTAGGAAGCAAGAAAGCAACTTTAGGTATTTCACTATTCTCAGCACTTAACAGTGTTAGATTAGAATATGATTTTTTATTAGTAGAAGAAGCAGAAACAATATTTTCACTTCCTACTGCTAAGTCGTTATATATAATCCTTAATCCCTCTGTCTGTGTTAAAGCTGAATTATCAAATAATGAAACCCACAAGTATCTATATGGTTTACTTGTCTTTTTGAAATATACTTTTACTTCATCCCATTGGCCAACACTGTTCTCACATACATATTCGCTAGATGTTGGATAGAACTCTTTTGTATCAACTAGTTCATTCAGTCGATACCATTCAATAACTAGATCATTGCAATAATCACCGGATAATGTATTAAAAACAAATTTAATGCCTTTACTTGTTTTAGGTCGAGCAAATTTAAAATCAATCCATACAGGTGTTGAAAACAGTCCATTTTCATCACTTATTTCTGTACTCATGTATCCTGTTCCAACAGTAGGCATAACATTAGGCGTGTTTGTATAGTCACCATTCAACTTTGAATATTTAGGAAGACAAAGGGCATAACTTTTTGTGTCATGCCCGTATTCGTCTTTTAGATCATCCAAATTAACAAAAGGCTGCTTATCATTTGCAGAGACTGTAACTTCCCAAATCATAATAACTAAGCCTTTCTTTGTGGTTCCATTGCAATAAAGTTAACTGACAGACCACTCCATTTAGGCTTGCCTGCAATTTTGGTAAAAGAATCTTTTCCCTTTGTGCAATATCCTGTAAAAGAGATAGTTTCACCATTATACGGAAATACAAATGAATGAGATGCTACAGGAGCACTGATTGCTTCGTAGAAAGCTTTATAATCATCCATATTGAAACTTCTCATTTCTATAGACATTGTATAGTTGTAAAAAGTACCTATTACATCTCTATGCATTTTCCAATCTTTAGTTCTGCCTGTTGAATCACTATCAGCAACTTCAAAAGAACGTTCAAGTTTAGTTACAAATACATCGTATTCACGCCCATCCATTAAAAATATGCCTTTACTCATACCGTAACTAACCTTGTACCCTTTCTCTTTTCTTCATTGCTTAATTCAATCTTTAGAAGTCTAACAAGAGCACCTAAATCACCATTTACTTGAAGAATGATTTCTCTGCTCACTCCATACTCTTGAAGTGCTTCTATTAAAGCTTGCTTCATTGTGCTGATTGGAGATACAACTTCTGTTTCTCGTTTGTTGTCACCTAAAATAGCAGCAAATTCTCCAGCGTTTGGTGGTACAACCGTTCCTGTCGCAAGTCTAGGAATTGACACCCTATCAAATGAAACGTGGCTTAAGCTTGCTCCAAAATGATTGCCACCAACGAAAGGAACCCAGTCAGGAACATCGAATGAAATACTATTGATCATATCCACAACATGGTTAATTGCCCATTCAATACCAGAAACAATACCATTAGCCAAACCTTCTGCCCAACCAATAACAGTATTAACAAATCCTTTAAATCCATCTTTTAAAGGTGTTAACACATGCTCGTCAAACCATGTGCCTGCAGCATTGAATGTTTCACAAATCGTATTCCATGTATCAACTGCCCATTTTTTAACTTCATCCCAATGCATTACAAGCAATACTAATATTGCAATTAATGCACCAATAGCTAAAACTACTAGGCC